>ULWO01006174.1_pt1 | contig 12099 bp, 10 predicted proteins | sample 1960421 | NCBI WGS metagenome assembly ULWO01 (sample SAMEA4835814, study PRJEB28245) | human gut metagenome | biome: gut microbiome; material: fecal sample | place: Denmark | collected 2008 | reverse complement strand
TAAAGGGCTCGTCCAATAGCAGGGTGTCGCTGGGTGCCCACAGCGCCCGCAGCAGCGCCACCCGCCGCTTTTGCCCGCCGGAAAGCCTGCGGGCGGGCAGCTGCAAGGCGGCAGTATCCATTCCAAGCTGTTGAAAATCGCTTGTAATTTGCTCTTTGTACTGGTTTTCCGCCCCCGGAAGCACCAAGGTGACGTTCTGCACCGCGTTCAGCTGGGGGCAAAGGCGGTCTTCCTGAAAGACCGCCGCCACCCGACCTACACCCTCCACGCTGCCGGTGGTGGGGCGTTCCAGCCCCATCAGGATGCGCAGCAGGGTGGTCTTGCCCCAGCCGCTTGGTGCCCACAGCACCGCGGGAGCGTCCACCTCCATGCACAGGCCGGTGAAGAGCGGTACCGCGCCGAACTGCTTTGTCAGGTGTTGGATCTTCAGCATTTTGCCCCCTCCTCTCCCAGCACTGCGCCCACGGCCTTATCCAGTGCAAACAGGAACAGCTTTTCAAAGCCTGCGCTCAGCAGAATGATGACAAAGGTCCACGCAAACAGTTCCCCGGTGGAAAGGGTGATCTTGGCACGGTACAGCGCATCGCCGATGCTGCCGTTGGGCAAGCCGATGACCTCGGCCGCCACGCCGCTTTTCCAGCAGATGCCCAGTGCCACGCTGCACCCCTGCCGGAAGGCCGGCAGCACCGCAGGCAGCCAGATCGCCCGCAGGCGGCGGCCTGCAGGCAGACGGAACACCTCTGCCATTTCCAGCAGCTGCACGTCTGCCCCGGCAATACCGGTGCGCACCGCGCCGTACAGCACCGGTAGCACCATCAGAAAGCTGATAAGCACCGAAAGGGCGCTGCCCCGCACCCAGACCAGTGCCAGAATGATAAAGCTTGCCACCGGCGTAGCCTTGACCAGCTGCATCACCGGAGCCAGCAGCGCATCGGCGGCGCTCCACCAAGCGGCGCACACCGCCAGCACCACGCTGACCACTGCACCCAGCACAAAACCCAGCAAAATGCGCCCGGAGCTGAAGCACACCCGCTGCCAGAAATCCGCCCTTGGCAGCAGCTGCACCAAGGTGCGCAGCGCCTGCACCGGTGATACCAAAAACACCTCCTGCCCGATGGCCATCGCTGCGGCCTGCCAGACCGCCAGCCAGAACGCCACCGCCAGCAGACGGCGAAAAAATTGCTTGTTCTGCTTCATAAACTGCCCTCTTCCCCTGCCTGTTATAAGGTATAGTATACCATACCGCCCCGCAAAGGGGAATGACCTGTGCACCACCTGCGGCGGGTCGGCTTTCAATGTATATACTTTTATTCAACCGTCGTACGCTTGACATGAATTTACATCCAGTGTAAACTGGATACAATATGCGGTGCAACTTTGGCACCGGCGCAGGAAAGAGGGGACAGTATTGACGCAAGCGCTCAAGGGCCGCTATCTTCATGCTGGCCTGCTTCAACACCTGTGTGGGGCTGATCGCTTGTGTCGGGGAGTATTTCCACGCCCTGCTTCCCTGCATCCCCTACCCTGCTCTTGCCGCCTTTTTTGCCGCTGCCAGTATGCTGATTGCAAATCTGGGGCTGGCAGATATCCTACGGTTATCCGTCCCGGTACTCAACGCCCTGTACCCGGTAGCCATTGTGCTGATTACGCTTTCCTCCGTGCCCGGGTTGGAACAGCGCCGCCGGGTCTATCCGCTGTGCATCGGCTGCACTGCCGTGCAGAGCATTGCCGCCGCGCTGCCGCTTGGCCCGCTTTCTGCTCTTGCCAACGCCCTGCCGCTGGCGGCGTTGGGCTTTGGCTGGGTGCTCCCGGCGGTCGTCGGGCTGCTGGCAGGCATCCTTTTGAGCTATACAGAAGAATAAAGGAGATTTTACTATGATCCGGCCTATCATGCATGACCCACTGTTTCTGGCGCAGAAGTCCGCCCCTGCCACCCCGGAGGATGCCCCGCACGGGACTTACTGGAGACCCTGACCGCCCACGCAGACGGCTGTGTGGGCATGGCTGCCAACATGATCGGCGTGCTCAAGCGCATCATTGCAGTGGAAGCTGAGGACGGGTATCTGGTGCTGTTCAATCCGGTCATCCTGAAAAAATCCGGCCAGTACGAAGCCGAGGAGGGTTGTCTTTCGCTGGAAGGCGTGCGGAAAACAAAGCGCTACCAAAGCATCAAGGTGCAGTATCAGACCATGGACGGCAAACCGCGCATCAAGACCTTTACCGGCTGGACGGCGCAGATCATCCAGCACGAGATCGACCATTGCGATGGGATCTTGATTTAAGTTTTTTACCACGCACAAAGCCCCCGAGGGTGTGTCCCCCGGGGGCTTTGCTATGCTGTAACAGAGCTGTCGCAATTTTAGCCTTTGACGCCACCAAGCGCAACGCCGCGGACGATGAACTTGGACAGCAGCAGGTAGACGACGATGACCGGCAGAATGGCGATAGCCACCATCATGTACACCTTGCCCATATCGAACTTCAGGAAGTCCGCGCTGCGCAGCTGAGCGATCAGGATCGGCAGGGTCTTTTTGTCGGCGGTGTCCAGCACCAGAGCCGGAATGAAGTAGTTGTTCCAGCTGGCCACGAAGGAGAAGATGGCCTGCACAGCCAGAGCCGGCTTCATGATGGGCAGCACGATCTTATTAAAGGTATAGAACTCGCCTGCACCGTCAATGCGGGCGGCCTCCACAATCTCCATGGGAAGGGAGGCGTCCAGATACTGCTTCATGAAGAAGAACACGGTGGGTGCCGCAATGCTGGGAACGATCAGCGGGATGAAGCTGTTTTTCAGCCCCATCTTGGAGATCAGCTGCAGAAAGCCCAGTGCGGACACCTGTGTGGGCATGGTCATGATGAGCAGGATCAGGGCAAAGGCGGCCTTTTTGAACTTGAAGTTATAGGCGTAGATGCCGTAGGCCGTCAGTGCCGAGAAGTAGACACTGAGCGCTGCCGAGCAGGCAGACACCAGCAGGCTGTTGCGGATGCCGCTTAACACAGGGATGTTGGCGTCCGTAAGCACGTTGCGGAAGTTTGTGATGATGGACTTGCCCGGCATCAGCGAGAAGCCCTTCTGGATCTCGAAGTGGGTGCGGGTGGAGTTGATGATCAGCACATAGAAGAAGAACAGGCACAGAAAGCTGATCAGCACCAGCACCAGATAGCACCACGCACGGCGGGCGGTCAAGATCGCCTTTTCGGACTGGTTTTTAGGCGTATGTGCCATACTTATTTCCCTCCTTTGGCAGCAGCCTTTTTGGCTGCCTTCAGTTCCTTGCGCTGAGCCTTGGTCAGGCCGTCATCTTCCTTGGTCAGCGAGAAGTACACGACGACGCACAGCACTGCACACACAAGGAACAGCACCACAGATACTGCACCGGCCATGCCGTAGTTCTTGCTGAACAGGTGGTTGTTCAGGTACATGATCATGGTGGTGGAGGTACGGTCGGGGCCGCCCTTGCCGTTGGTCAAAATCTGCGGCACATCGAACATCTGCAAGCCGCCGATCATGGAGGTGATCATCACATAGACCAGAATGGGGCGGATCAGGGGCAGGGTGATCTTCCAGAACATCTGGTTCGGGGTGCAGCCGTCCAGCTCTGCGGCCTCGTACAGGGTGGGGTCCACGCCCATAATGGCTGCCATCAGCATGATGGTGGTGTTACCGAACCACATCAGGAAGTTCATCAGGCCCACAAGGCCACGGTTGCCCCACACGGTATTCAGAAAGCTGATGGGGGTCTTGATCCAGCCCATGCTCAGTAGCACTGCGTTCACCGGGCCGTTATCCGAGAACAGGGCGAAGAACAGCATTGCGAAGGCCGAGGCCATGATCAGGTTGGGCATGTAGATGACCGTCTTGAAGAAGGTCTGTCCCTTCAGCTTCAGTCGCAGGTCGGTGAACCATGCCGCCAGCAGCAGCGAGACGATGATCTGCGGGACGAAACCGATGATCCAGAGGATCAGCGTGTTGCTGAAATACTTGGGCAGATCGGTCGCGAACAGGGTGATGTAGTTTTTCAGACCCACAAAGTTGGGTCCGATGATCTTCAGACCGCTGCGGTAATACTCAAAAAAGCTGTAATAGATGGTGGATGCCAGAGGGATCAGCTGGAATACCGCGAAGATGATAAAGAACGGTGCAATGAAGATATAGCCCCATTTCGCGTAGCTGATCGACCCTTTCTTCTTTGTTTTTTCTCCCATGAGATCTCCCTCCTGCCGGGTCACAGCAAAACCAAAGGGGCGGGCGAGATACGCCGCCCGCCCCTTTGCTTCAATTTTCAGTTCGGAGTAAAACCGCTTATGCGGGCCATACCACGTCGGTCAGCTCGGGGTACTTCTCCTTGATGGCGGTCTCGAAGTTTGCCTTGGCGGCATCCTCCTGCACGTTGCCGGTGAAGTAATCCTTGAAAGCGTTCTGGAAGCTCTCGTTCAGGCCCTGATCGTACGGGCCGGCGTTGGACATATCGATCTTGGTTGCAGCCTCTGCAAACAGAGCGATGTGGTTCTGGCCGCCGAGGAAGTCGGACTTGTAATCGCTGTTGGCGATCTCGTTCATGGCCTTCTCGTTGTTGGTGTAATCCTGCGTATCCATGGTGATCTGCTTCATGATGGCTTCATCGCAGGTCAGCTTCAGCATAACGTCCTTGATGGTTTCAAGGTTGTCGCTGCCGGCTGCGCCGCAGATCCAGGTGCCGCCCCAGTAGTAGGGCTGAGGGCCTTCGCACACAGCGTAGTCGCCGTAGATGCCGTTGCCAACTTCTTCCTTGCCGCCCTCAGCGGTAGGAGTTGCCAGAGAGTTGCCCAGCAGGGTGAAGTTGATGCCCCAAGTGGAGTAGAAGAAGCCGAACACCTTACCGGTGGGGCCCTGATCGGAAGCCCACTGGCTGTCCCACAGGCTGGACTTGTTGTTGTAGCCCTTGTCGGTGTACTCCTTGGTCTGGTCCACCCACTTCATCAGGTTCTCGTCCACGGTAACGGTGGTGCCGGTGACCCAGGGTGCGGAGACGTTGTTGGAGAAGGTGCGGTATGCATCGTCAAAGCCGGACAGCATCTTGTAGCCCTTGGCAGCAGCCTTGGCAGCTACATCGTTGAACTTATCCCAGTCGGACAGGTAGGTCTGCACTTCGGCGGGGTCATCGGTGCCCAGCACCTCCTTGGCAATGCTGCGGCGGTATGCGAACAGACCCGGGGTAGCCTGCCAGGTGGTGCCGCGCTGGCTGCCGTCCACAGAAACGATATCCTTGGTGTACTGGTACTGGCCGGCCAGATCGGAATCGGTCAGGCCGATATCCTTCTTGACATCCAGAACGTAGTCGGAATCCACATACTTCAGAGCGTAGTCAGCCTCAATCAGGAAGATGTCGATCTTGTCGTCATCGGCAGCGGAGTCCTGATTCAGCAGAGCCTCGTCCAGCTTGTTCTGGTAGTTGTTGTTCTCGTTGGCGTTGATGGTCCACTTCACGGTGGTGCCGTCCTTCAGGGTGGTGGTGGACTTGTCGGCTGCGATCTCCTTGACCTCGGGATAGTAGTCGTTGAAGCGGCTCTGGAACTCATCATTCCAGCACCAGATGTTCAGCACCTTGCCCTCGGCAGCAGCCGGAGCAGAAGCAGCTGCAGAGGATGCAGGAGCGGCAGAGGAAGCAGCAGTGCTGCTGGAAGAACCGCCGCCGCAGGCTGCCAGAGCAGCACCAACAGTCACGACACCGGAAGCGAGCAGGAAATTACGACGAGAGATCTTTTTCATAAGGGTAAACCTCCTTCATGGTTTTCCAATTAAAAAATTCATTCTCAAAAACTCCGCGCTGGGAGTCATGGGTCTTTGTTAAAGGATGCGGACGGAGCCGCCGTCCAGCAGTTTGCCGGACACCCGGATCTGCTCCGGCAGAGTCACACGCGGATGCTCGATCAGCTCGATCAGCTTATCCGCTGCCAGCCTGCCAAGGGATTTTGTGTTCTGCTGGTAGGTCACCAGCGAGGGTTTGACTACCCGGGAGAGATAGATGCCATCGTATCCCATCACCGAGATGTCCTCCGGGATGCTCAACCCCGCTTCGGTCAGGGCGTTGTAGCCGCCCAGTGCGGAAAAGTCATCCGGGAAGATGATGCAGGTGGGCCGCTGCGGCAGTGCCAGCAGCGCCCGGGTCTCCTCTGCGCAGCGATCCACATCGTGGTACACACCGCAGCGGACGTACTCCTCCGGCACCTTCAGCCCCAGCTCCTCGCAGGCCTGATAGAAGCCTGCCAAGCGGTTCTCGGTAACGGCGGTCTTTTCGCCGTGGATGAAGGCGATGCGCCGGTGTCCGCAGGCCCATGCCTGCTGTACCAGAGCCTTTGTGCCCGCCACGTTGTCTGAAAGGATCGCCATCCGGTTGTTGAACACATGGTCGATAGTCACCACCGGCACATCGCCGTTGACCAGCTCCACCACCTGCGGATCGTAAAAGTTCACACAGGCGATCACCACGCCGTCCACACCCCGGTAGTGGCAATGTTCCAGATAGCTCATGGACCTGCCGCTGATGTTGTGGTTGATGAAGGTGATATCGTAGCCGCGCTTTTCCGCTTCTACCTTGAAGCTGTCCAGCACTGCGGAGAAGTACTCGTGGGTCAGGCCGCTCTGTTTTTCATCTACGAACAGAACGCCTAAGTTATAGGTACGGTTGGTTTTCAGCGCCCGGGCCGCTGCGTTGGGCAGGTACCCCATGCGGCGGGCCGCTGCACGGATGCGCTCCCGCGTGGCCGGTGCGATATCCGGCTGGTCGTTTAAAGCCTTGCTGACGGTTGCGACGGATACGCCGCATTCTTTCGCCAGATCCTTCAGGGACGGCATCTTTTAGCCTCCTTCCGAGGATAGGAGCAGCGGGATGTTTCTCGCGAGTTCCTCAATCGTTTTCGCAACCTCAATATATCGCATTCTGTACCAAAAATCAAGCGGAAACGCAAAAGTTTTAGCTCAGCTGCATCACTTTTGGCATTTTGTTCCAATACGGCCTGTAAGAATTGTGCATCTCGATTCACTTTCGTTACATTTCGATTAAAACGAAAAAATTTTCGTTGCAGTTTCGTTATGGTTTTCGGTGCCGGAGGCCGTATGTATATATTACTTTTAAAATGGGGTTTCGGGTCTTTCGTTCGCCCTTTCGCCGGTGTACGCCGTGCCGAAAGTCCCAGAAAACTGCCGGGGCTTCGCAGATTATTTTAAAATTTCCGTTGAGATTTTTGCAAAAAGCTCTTGCATTTTTCGGTGGGATACGGTATGCTTAGCGTGATGAGATTGCTTCTTTCGCAGTGTCTTAATCGTTTTCGTTCATCGACACACTGCCCGCCCGACAAGGCGCAGTTTTAAGGAGGAAGCATTATGAAGTTCGGATATTTTGATGACCAGAATAAGGAATACGTCATCACCACCCCGCAGACGCCCCTGCCCTGGATCAACTACCTTGGCAGTGAGGACTTCTTCAGTCTGGTCTCCAACACAGCGGGCGGTTACAGCTTTTACCGGGACGCCCGGATGCGCCGCCTGACCCGCTACCGCTACAACAATTCCCCGCTGGACATGGACGGCCACCGGATCTACATCAAGGATGGCGAAACCGTATGGAACCCGGGCTGGCAGCCCACCAAGACCCCGCTGGACAGTTACAGCTGCCGCCACGGTCTGGGCTACACCATTCTGGAGGGCAAAAAGGACGGCGTGACCGCCCGGCAGGAGCTGTTCGTCCCCAAGGGGGATGCCTGTGAGCTGGACCGGGTGACAGTGTGCAACGGCAGCACCGTTATCAAGGAGCTGGACCTGTTCAGCTATGTGGAGTTCTGCCTGTGGGATGCCGTGGACGACAGCTCCAACTTCCAGCGCAACTACTCCACCGGTGAGGTAGAGGTAGAGGGCAGCGTGATCTACCACAAGACCGAGTACCGCGAGCGCCGCAACCACTACGCCGTGTTCTGGGCAAACTGCCCGGTGGACAGCTTCGACACCACCCGGGATGCCTTTTGCGGCGTATACGGCGGCCCGGCAGATCCGCAGGCCGTCCGCGCCGGACACTGCTCCGGCAGCATTGCCCACGGCTGGGCACCGGTGGGTGCGTTGCACATCCACCTGACCCTCGCCCCCGGCGAGAGCCGCAGCATCCTGTTCGGTCTGGGCTACATCGAGAACCCGCAGGAGGAGAAGTTCATTGCCCCGGGCGTCATCAACAAGACCCGCGCCCACGCCATGATGGAGCGCTACGCCACCGATGCACAGGTCGATGCCGCCCGCGCCGCCTTGCGCACCCACTGGGAGCAGCTGCTGTCCACCTACCATCTGGAATCCGGCGAGGAAAAGCTGAACCGCATGGTCAACATCTGGCACCAGTACCAGTGCATGGTCACCTTTAACATGAGCCGCTCTGCCAGCTACTACGAAAGCGGCACCGGACGCGGCATGGGCTTCCGGGACAGCTGTCAGGATCTGCTGGGCTTTGTGCACATCATCCCCTCCCGCGCCCGGGAGCGCATTCTGGATATTGCCGCCACCCAGTTTGAGGACGGCAGCGCCTACCACCAGTACCAGCCCCTGACCAAAAAGGGCAACCGGGATATCGGCACCGGCTTCAACGATGACCCGCTGTGGCTCATTGCCGGTACCGCCGCCTACCTGCGGGAGACCGGCGACTGGTCTATTCTGGAAGAACAGGTACCCTTTGATAACGACGCCACCAAGGCGCAGACCCTGATGGAGCACCTGCGCCGCAGCTTCAACTTTACCTGCACCCATCTGGGTCCCCACGGTCTGCCGCTGATCGGCCGCGCCGACTGGAATGACTGCCTGAACCTGAACTGCTTCTCCGAGCACCCGGGCGAGAGCTTCCAGATCACCGGCCCCAGCGAGGGTCCTGTGGCCGAAAGCGTTTTCATTGCCGGTATGTTCGTCAAGTACGGCCACGAATACGCCCAGCTGTGCGACCATCTGAATCTGACCGAGGAGGCCGCTGCCGCCCGCAAGCACATTGATGCCGTGGAGCAGGCCACCCTGACCGCCGGTTGGGACGGCGCATGGTTCCGCCGTGCCTACGATGCTTTCGGCAAGCCCGTCGGCAGCAAGGAATGCACCGAGGGTCAGATCTTTATTGAGCCGCAGGGTATGTGCGTCATGGCCGGCATCGGCAAGGAGAGCGGACAGGCCGCGCAGGCGCTTGCCAGCGTGGAGGAGCGGCTGGACACCAAATACGGCGTGGTGCTGCTGCAACCCGCCTATACCAGCTACCAGCTGAATCTGGGCGAGATCTCCAGCTATCCTCCGGGATACAAGGAGAACGCCGGTATCTTCTGCCACAACAACCCGTGGATCAGCTGCGCCGAGGCAACGCTCGGCCACGGTGACCGCGCCTTTGCAGTGTACCGCAAGACCTGCCCCGCCTACATCGAGGACATTTCCGAGATTCATCGCACCGAGCCCTACGTTTACAGTCAGATGGTAGCCGGTAAGGACGCCCCCACCTTTGGTGAAGCCAAAAACAGCTGGCTGACCGGCACAGCGGCATGGACCTTCTTCAACATCAGCCAGTACATTCTGGGCATCCAGCCCACCTTGGATGGCCTGAAGGTAGACCCCTGCATTCCTCACACTCTGTCCGGCTTTACCGTGACCCGCCGCTTCCGCGGTGCGGTGTACCACATTACGGTGGATAACGCCGCCGGGGTGCAGCACGGCATCAAGGCCGTTACCGTGGACGGCAAGGCCATCTCCGGCAACGTTCTGCCGCTGGCTGCCGCCGGGACTGAGGTAACGGTGCAGGTGACCATGGGTTAACCCGACTTTTTCTGCTTTTTCATATTATTCTCCTTTCTGTGACCAAAGCCGCTGCGCAGACCCCTGCACGGCGGCTTTGGTTTCTATCTCCCCTCTTGCATTTTTGGGGAAAGAGGTGTAGAATACAGTCACAATCAAACACAGGGGAGCTCGTGCAGCGGGCTGAGAGGAAGTATAGCAAGCTTCGACCCTTTTACCTGATGCGGATAATGCCGCCGTAGGAAGTCATACCCTTTATGATTTTTTGCAGGAGGAGCCGTGCCGGGCTCCTCCTGTTTTTTTGTACCTCTGCGGAGGTTCCGCAGCCGGCTGAGGGGGAGCGCCCTGAGCCTTGGATGAATGCAGCGATGGGAAGCCGTGTTCCGGCGTGAGAGGAAGCCAGTAAGCTTCGACCGCACCTTCCGTACCTGTTCCCGCCTTGTTGCGGGCACGGGCTGTTTTATTGCGGGAGCGTCGACATTCGTCCTGCGCTGCCGCAGATGGTTGAAAAGGAGCTAATTTATCATGAAGAATCTTTCTGTCAAAAAGCTTGCCCTCGCCGGTATGTTCTGTGCCCTGTGCGTAGTGGGCAGCGTGTTCAGCTTTCCCATGTTCGGCAGCAAGTGTGCCCCGGTGCAGCACATGGTCAACGTGCTGTGCGCCGTTCTGCTGGGGCCCTGGTGGGGCGTGGGCGTAGCCTTTGTGGCTTCCCTGCTGCGCAATCTGCTGGGTCTGGGCAGCCTGATGGCTTTCCCGGGCAGTATGTTCGGTGCGCTGCTGTGCGGCCTTGCATACCACAAGACCAAAAACCTGATCGCCACCGTGGTGGGTGAGGTGTTCGGCACCAGCATTCTGGGCGGCCTGTGCGCATGGCCCGTGGCCATCTTCCTGATGGGCAAGAGCGCTGCGGACATCGCTTTCTACGCCTATATCGTGCCCTTCCTCATCTCCACCGCCGTGGGTGCGGTGATCGCCGGTGCTGTGGTGTTCAGCCTGCAGCGCTCCGGCGCTCTGCGCTCCATGCAGAACAGCCTTTCCTGAGCGGAGGTGCCGGGAATGCTCAAGACCGCCTTTGAGAACCTGCGCAGCCGCTGCCCGCTGATCCACAACATCACCAACTATGTCACCGTGAACGACTGCGCCAACATGGTGCTGGCCTGCGGTGCTTCCCCCATCATGGCCGACGATGCCGCCGAGGTGGAGGAGATCACCGCCATCTGCGGCGGACTGAACATTAACATCGGCACGCTGAACAGCCGCACCGTCACCAGTATGTTGTTGGCGGGCAAAAAGGCCAATCAGCTGGGTCACCCTGTGGTGCTGGACCCGGTGGGTGCCGGCGCTTCCCATCTGCGCACCGATACCGCCTTCCGCCTGCTGCGGGAGGTGCAGTTCACAGTGATCCGTGGCAACATCTCGGAGATCAAGACCCTTGCCTCCGGCGCGGGCACCACCAAGGGCGTGGATGCAGACGTGGCCGACAAGGTGACCGAGGAAAATCTGGACAGCGCCGTGGCCTTTGCAAAGGCTTTTGCCGCCCGCACCGGCGCGGTGGTGGCCATTACCGGCGCCATTGACATCGTGGCCGATGCACAAAAAGCCTACTGCATCCGCAACGGCAACGCCATGATGAGCAGCATCACCGGCACGGGCTGTCAGCTCTCTGCCCTGACGGCAGCCTTTGTCACCGCCAACCCCGACCACCCGCTGGAAGCTGCCGCTGCGGCGGTGTGCGCCATGGGTCTGGCGGGTGAGATCGCCCACCAGCGGCTCACCCCGCAGGACGGCAACGCCACCTACCGCAATTACATCATTGATGCCATTTACAACATGACCCCCGAACAGCTGGAGAAAGGCGCAAACTATGAAGTGCGATAAACACACCATGCTCCTGTACGCGGTGACCGACCGCGCATGGGTGGGCGAGCAGACGTTGTATCAGCAGGTGGAAAGTGCCCTGAAGGGCGGTGCCACCTGCGTGCAGCTGCGGGAAAAGCAGCTGGGCGACGCGGATTTTTTACAGGAAGCCATCCAAATCCACGCTCTGTGCCAGCAATACGGTGTGCCGCTGTTCATCAACGATAACGTGGAGGTGGCCTTGCAGTGCCACGCCGAGGGCATCCATGTGGGGCAGGACGATATGGCCGCCGCACAGGTGCGCCAGCGCGTGGGTGACGGCGTGATGATCGGCGTATCCGCCCACACGGTACAGGAAGCGCTGGACGCCGTGGCGCACGGCGCGGACTACCTTGGCGTAGGCGCGGTATTTACCACCCACACCAAGACGGACGTGAGTGAGATGCCCCGGCAGACCCTGCTGG
>ULWO01030840.1_pt1 | contig 12103 bp, 8 predicted proteins | sample 1960421 | NCBI WGS metagenome assembly ULWO01 (sample SAMEA4835814, study PRJEB28245) | human gut metagenome | biome: gut microbiome; material: fecal sample | place: Denmark | collected 2008 | reverse complement strand
GGAATGGCTTGTTAGAAGTCAACCAATTTTAGGAAAGGACACGCAAGCCCTGCTGTCTTCGGCCGTGACGAGTTACAGGATCAACTCGTCACACCATAACATTCTGACAGACAGCACATTAAACCATGATGTGACGAGTGACGAGTTTTTAACAAAAACTTTTTTGCTTATGCTCTCTGCCGCCATGTTACATGGCGCAAAAAGTAGCCTTTCATACTGCGAAACATGCCTTTTCATAATGCAAAATGACACCTTTGAGTATGTGAAAAGCTACCTTTTGCAATGCCGTTGATGGCGTTTTGCGTAAAGAGGAATCTGTATTTACGGAAATTATGCAATAAAAAATCCCCTCAACTCACAACAACCGAAGAGCCAAGGGGATATTATCTCAAACTATGTTTATCAATATAACAGAATCAGCCCGGCAAAGCCGCTGTAGCATATCATGCGTATCGGATTGATCTTGAAATGCCACGTGCCCACCATAGTTGCCACAAAGAGGAAGCAGCTAATCCAGAACTGCCAGGGATTGACAGACGGGGCACTGAAGTTCTCGGGAGTCATAAGCAGCAGAGTGGCAGCGCCGAGCAGTCCGACAACGGCAGGACGAAGGCCTGAGAATACGCTCTGAACCGTGGGCGTGTTCATATATTTCATGAACAGGCGCGATATCAGAATCATTAGTATTAGCGACGGCAGCACCAGCGCAAAGGTGGCTGTTACGCTGCCGAGGATGGACATCCAGTAGCCGTAGCCGGCATTGTGGACGGCAGTATAGCCGCAGTAGGTGGCCGAGTTGATGCCGATAGGGCCCGGCGTCATCTGACTTATGGCCACGATGTCGGTAAACTCGCCCGTGGTGAGCCATCCGTGATTGTGCACCACCTCGCCCTGAATGAGCGAGAGCATGCCGTAGCCGCCGCCGAAGCCGAACAGACCTATCTGAAAGAACGTTATGAACAAATACAGGTAAATCATAAGAATATGCTCTTTATTTGGTTCGTCATTTTTTTAGATTAATGTCACTCCGTAGGCTTTATATACTTGCCGTAGACATAGCCGCCGATGCCGGCAATGAGGATAACAAGTATGGGCGAGACGCCGAGCAGCCATATAGCCAGCGCACCGGCAATGGGTATCCAGCAGTTAGTGAGAGTAATCTTTGCGCTCTTGCCCAACTTGAACGTAGGTACGGCGATGAGAGCCACCACAGCCGGACGTATGCCGCGGAAGATAGCCGCAACAACCTTGTTGTCCTCAAACTGATGAAAGAACATGGCTATGGCCAGAATGATGAGGAACGAGGGCAACGCCGTGCCCAGACTGGTGAACACTGCCCCCTTGACCTTCTTGAGCTTATAGCCGATAAACACGCTCACGTTGATGGCGAGCACGCCCGGACAGCTCTGGGCTATGGCTATGATGTCGAGAAAGTCTTCCTTGCTCACCCATTTCTTCTTGTCGACCACCTCCGACTCTATTATCGGAATCATGGCGTAGCCGCCGCCCAGGGTGAACAGGCCTATCTTGAAAAAAGTCTTGAAGCTCTCTAAATAAAAATTACTCATCCTTATTTCTGTTATTAAAATACGAAAAGTAAAAAGACATGCGCCACACCCCGTCAGTGCCAAACCCGGCAGCCTTTATGTAAGACACGTCCGGCATTGCCACAGCCGTAAGGACAGGCTCTTGTCTTTTTACTTTTCAGCTTGCTTGTTTATTATTTGTTCTTTTCAATCCACTTGCGCGCATTGACAAATGCCTCAATCCACGGCGTAACGTCGTCGTTGCGGCGATCGGCGGGATACCATGCGTTCTGCCACGGGAAGATGGCACGCTCAAGGTGAGGCATCATTGCCAGATGGCGTCCGTCGGCAGAGCAGATACCTGCAACGGCATAGTCAGAGCCGTTGGGGTTGCCCGGATATTCGGCATAGTTGTATTTTGCGACAACATTATATTTGTCTTCGCCCTCAGGCAGATAGAATTTGCCTTCTCCGTGAGCCACCCATATGCCCAGCTTGTTGCCGCTCAGCGAGCCGAACATTACGCTGTTGTTCTGCTGTATGTCAAGGCTGAGGAAGCTACTCTCAAACTTGTGTGAGTTGTTGTGCAGCATCTTGGCCTTCTTCTCGTGCTCAGGATTGATGAGGTTGAGCTCAACCATCAGCTGGCAGCCGTTGCAGATGCCGAGCGACAGGGTGTCTTTGCGGGCATAGAACTTGTCGAGAGCCTCCTTAGCCTTCGGATTGAAGAGGAATGCTCCTGCCCATCCCTTGGCAGAGCCTAACACGTCAGAGTTAGAGAAACCGCCGCAGAACACAATCATGTTGATGTCCTCGAGAGTCTCGCGGCCGCTGATAAGGTCGGTCATCATCACGTCCTTAACGTCGAAGCCTGCAAGATAGAGCGAGTAAGCCATCTCGCGCTCGCCGTTGGTTCCCTTCTCACGTATTATGGCAGCCTTGATGCCTGTGCGCTCGCGGCGGTCGGCAGAAATGCCATACTGCTCGAGCTTGCCTGTGAACGAGTCGTTGAACTTCATCTCCAGCGGCTGTTTCTTATAGTTGTCATGGCGTGCGTCGGCACATCCGTTCATGCTTTGGTCGCGGTCGAGCAGATATGAAGTCTTGTACCATACGTCGCGCAGAGCGTCGATGTCAAATTCATGGTTGAACGCGCCCTTGGCAACCTTCAGCGTGCGTGTGCCTACAGCCGGCTTACCTATCATGGCGTAGCTTATACTGTTGTTGTCCATTATGGTCTTGAACTCTTCAGCATCCTTGTCGGCAATCTGAACGATAACGCCGGGATTCTCAGCCATAAGAATCTTAACCATGTCGTCTCCGCCAATCTCCTTCAGGTCGATGTCCATACCGCCCTTTGTGTTGGCGAAGCACATTTCGAGAAGAGTGGTTATCATACCACCGGCGCTGATGTCGTGACCTGCCATTACGAGGTCTTTCTTGATAAGCTCCTGAACGGTGTTGAATGCGTCGCGGAAGTATTCGGGATTCTTCACAGTAGGAACGTCGTCGCCTACCTTGCCGAGGCTCTGTGCAAAGGCACTTCCGCCCAGGCGCTGCTCGTCGAACGAGAAGTCGATGTGATAGATGCTTGAGTTTGCATCGTTGACAACAACGGGAGAAACCACCTTGCGGATGTCTGAAACCTCACCGCCGCTGCTGACGATAACTGTTCCCGGGCTGATAATCTTTGTTCCGTCGGGATACTGCTGACTCATTGAGAGAGAGTCTTTACCTGTAGGAACGTTCACCTTGATGTCGCAGCAGAAGTCTGACAGAGCCTTAACGGCGCTGTAAAGACGTGCATCCTCGCCTTCCTGTGAGCGGCAGGGCCACATCCAGTTGGCAGAGAGGCTTACGCTGTCGAGACCGTCCTCGAGCGGAGCCCATACGATGTTGGTGAGCGACTCGGCCACTGACAGCACGCTGCCTGCCTCGGGCGAAGCCAGACCTGCCTGAGGAGCGTGTCCGAGGGCTGTGGCTATACCCTTGCGTCCGCGATAGTCGAGAGCTACGACGCCGCAGTCAGACAGAGGCAACTGTATTTCGCCCTGACACTGCTGGCGCGCAATCTTACCTGTAACGCTGCGGTCAACCTTATTTGTGAGCCAGTCTTTGCAGGCAACGGCCTCAAGCTGCAGCACGCGGCTGAGATACTCGTCGAGCTTGTCCTGGCTGTAAGTTACGTCTTCATAATGGCGCTCTACGGTCTTGTCCACCATATATGTCTTTGGTGAATGACCGAACATCTGAGCAACGTCGAGGTCGAAAGGCTTAACGCCGTCGCCCTGAACGAACGAGAAGTGAGCGTCGCCTGTGGTCTCTCCTACCACATACAGCGGAGCACGCTCGCGCTCAGCTATCTTGCGCACGTGTTCAATATGTTTTTCGTCAATGAGCAGACCCATGCGCTCCTGACTTTCGTTTGCTATAATCTCCTTGCTCGACAGTGTCTTGTCGCCTATAGGCAGCTTGGTCATGTCTATCTGACCGCCGCACTCCTCAACAAGCTCTGACAGACAGTTGACGTGTCCTGCCGAACCGTGGTCGTGGATGCTGACAACCGGGTTTACATCTTCCTCGCACAAGGCACGTACAAGGTTGTAAGCACGCTTCTGCATCTCAGGGTTGGCACGCTGAACGGCGTTAAGCTCAATGCCGTTGCTGTAGCGGCCTGTGTCAACAGAAGAAACGCTTCCGCCGCCGAGACCGATGCGATAGTTGTCGCCACCTACAACGACAACCTTGTTGCCCTTCTGCGGCTCCTTCTTCAGGCAGTCGCGCTTTGTGCCGTAGCCTACGCCTCCGGCAAGCATGATAACCTTGTCGTAAGCATATTTCTCGTCGCCTTCCTTATGCTCGAACGTAAGCACAGAACCTGTGATGAGCGGCTGACCGAACTTGTTGCCGAAGTCTGACGCACCGTTAGAAGCCTTGATAAGAATCTGCTCAGGTGTCTGATACAGCCATTTGCGCACGGGCAGGATGTCCTCCCAGTCGCGTCCGCCGTTGATGCGCGGATAAGAAGTCATGTAAACGGCTGTTCCGGCGATAGGCCATGAACCTACGCCACCGCCCATACGGTCGCGGATCTCACCGCCTGTACCTGTAGCGGCACCGTTAAACGGCTCAACGGTTGTGGGGAAGTTGTGTGTCTCGGCCTTCAGAGAGATAACGCTCTCGATGTCCTTAACACGGAAATAGTCAGACGTCGACTGGTCTTCCGGGGCAAACTGCTCGATGACAGGGCCCTGAGAGAAAGCCACGTTATCCTTGTATGCACTCAGAATCTTGTGAGGATTCTCCTTTGTCGTCTTCTTGATCATGTTGAAGAGCGACGACTCCATCTCCTTGCCGTCGATGATGAACACACCACCGAAAATCTTGTGGCGGCAGTGCTCAGAGTTGATCTGTGCGAAACCGAAAATCTCTGAGTCGGTCAGCGGGCGGCCGAGCTCTTTCTCAATCTTGTGCAGATACTCAATTTCTTCAGGCGACAGCGCCAGACCTTCCTGCTCGTTGTATTCCTCAAGGTTGTCAACGTGCTTGATCGGCTCCGGCTTGTGGTCAACAGTGAAGATGCTCTGGTCGAGTCCGTCGTACATGCGCTGCAGCATTGGGTCGTGGTCGGCATCCTTGCTGCTTACGGGGAAGTATTCCTCTATACGCGAAATGCCGTTCAGATTCATGTTTTGTGTAATCTCAACGGCATTTGTGCTCCAGGGTGTAATCATCTCGCGGCGCGGGCCTACGAAATATCCGCTGAGGCAGTTGTCTTCTACGAGTGTGGCATCGCCATAAAGCCAGCACAGTTCCTTTATTTCCTCGTTATTGAGCTGATGGTCAGCTTCGGTAGCAATAACGCTTTGTGATGGAGTTCTGAAAAAAAGAATCATATTTACGGTATATAATTGTTTGTTCTTGAAAGATATTCAGCTGCTCTCCTTGGCCGTCCGGCATAAAATATTTCGAGATGCAGCTTTTCTTGTGCAAAGAAAATGCAAATCGAGAGCAGAATCGTCAAGCTCGCTTGAACGTTATGCCGAGATGCAGCTTTTCTTGTGCAAAGACAATGCAAATCGAGAGCAGAATCGCCAAGCTTGCTTGAACGTTATGCCGAGATGCAGCTTTTCTTGTGCAAAGATAATGCAAATCGGGGGCAAGACAAAATAAATTCATTGATTTTTAATGGTTTTGGCAGTTTAATCATAATGCCGGCATGCCTTTCATTCTATTGTTGCCGGCAACTGCTTTGCACGCATCGGCTTGGCGCCGGCTCAATGCAAGCTTCTTTCAGACGCAAAGCAACGCCCAGCGATAAGTTATAAAGTGTTAACAATTTGTTGAAATTGCAATGCGAACGGTTTAAATTCATATATTTGCAGACAAATATGAACGACCGTTCGGTTTTGTTTGCCGTATATGGTCAACACGGTAAAAACACTTTAGAGAAAGACAAAGAATATTTATTGTTTAATTAAAAAAATTGAGTTATTATGAAAAACTTACAGAGAGTGCTTATGCTGGCCCTCGCAGCCATAATGATTACGGCGTGCAGCAAGTCGGGGCTGAAAGATCTGACAGGGGTGAAAATGGACACGGAGAGCGCTGTTGAGAAAGCCAAGTCGATAGCAGCCGACAACATCAAGCCCGACCAGTGGAAGATAATCAGCGTGTCGTGGACAGAAGGCATGGGACGCGACGAACTTTCTAACAACGTTTCTATTTTTACCTATGAGATGGTTGACAAAGACGGACGCGTGTGGAACCAGTCGTTCATGTCTGACCTGGGCTGGAAGGCAACAGAGCTTACTGACGCAGGATGGGAGAAATGGCACAAAAATCTCAACGCCAAAGACGTGCCTGCCATAGACATGGCCAACCTTAACCCTGCCGAGGTGATGAAGGACATTGAGGCTGCAAAGGCACTGATACCGGCCGAATTTGAGTTTAAGTCGATGGACAGCTACACGATGAACACATACGACGACCCGAAAGTTTCAATAAAACTCAACGTCATCGAGAAAGGTAAGGAGACCGTAAGCAATGCGGGACAGACCTCAACGGTGTTCTATGAACTCGACTTCAGAAAGAACGCCAAAGGAAAGATGGAGCTTGTAAAACCATAACAACACATACAGCCTTGCGGGACTTGACAAAGAAGATGCCGCAAGGCTGTATTTTTTCCGGCAGACCGCAATATAAAAAAATCTTGCCTCACAAAAACAAAGCCCATAAATTGTTCCGGCACAATAAAGACATCTGCTGCAGGCACTGCTTCTGATTACATGTTTGCCTTTTATTAATCTATCTGCAAACCAATTTATTGCTGCATCTTGTCCGGTTGCACATCGTCCGGATAAACACGAAATATTATCGGTATGGTGTATCTTACGTCAATGCATTTGCCGTTCCGCTTACCGGGATTCCAGCGCGGCATGCCTTTCACCACGTCAACGGCTACGCTGTCGAAAGCATCGTTAAGTTTCTTAACTACCTTAACATCGGCTATGCTGCCGTCTTTCCTGACTGTAAACGAAACTACGCAACGGCCTGCCGACCGGGAGTCGACCGTCAGGTTGCGCTTAACCATAATAGAGTCTACCGACGACTTGACATAATCTGCCATGGCATTAACGCCTCCCTTAAACTGCGGCATCACTTCGTTTATCGCGCCAAACAATTGCCGGTCGTCTTTATCGGCAGACAAGCGCGGCTCTGCCTTGCCGCTGTTGTGCATAACCTTGATTGTGTCAACATTTTCCGCAGCTGGATTACGGCTTGACACTTCCGCCGGCTGACAACCTGAGTGGCATGAGCCGCAGCCTTGTCCGGCTCCGACGTTGCTCTGTGCCGATGCCGTAAGCAATCCGGCTGAAAGTCCTGCTAACACTACTGCCCTGCCCGCGGCACGGCGCATGTTGAGCTGATGCCAAAGAGCTGCCGCCTCGGCCTCACAGCGTGGACAAGTGCCGCTGCAGTCGCCTTCATAGCGACATTCCTCAGCAACATATTCTATACCATTCGCCTCGGCAATACGACGACGGATGTCTTTAAGTATTCCGCAAATTTCCTTTCCCCGTGTCATGGTATTTCATAATTAAATTTGTCAAAATGTTCAAAGCCCATATCCCTTAACCCGGCTTCTGAACTTGCGCGGTCGGCATCGGTGTTATATCCGGGTATGAGCGGCAGTCGTATCACGCACCGCCCTGCCCTGCCGCCACCGGCTATAAGCGAGAGATTATCAATAACCTGCGCATTGTCGTGCCCCGTGTAGCGGCGGTAGATGTCGGCATCAAGGTCTTTCACGTCGATAAACCATGCGTCTACAACATCGGCTATGGCCTCAACATTGGCGGCTGCCACATTGAGCGAAGTCTCAACATTGATTTTCCACTGCGGTCCGCAAAGTTCTCTGAACCTTACGATAAAATCAGGATACAGCAGCGGTTCGCCGCCACCGAAAGTTATTCCGCCGCCCGTGGCGAGGAAATAAAGTTCATCAGCCCTGACTTCTTCATACAGCGTTTCGGGCGAATGCCACAGGCACCGCATATCTTCTACGCGGCACTGCGGATTGAGACAATAGCGACAACCGAGCCGGCAGCCATGAAAGGCGGCAAGCGTGGTAACGCCGTTGCCGTCGGTCGCCATCCTGTGGCGCGACACACCGATAAACGGAACAAGCTGCTCTTCGCTCATAACTTCACTTCTTTGTCTTAGTCAAGCGCCAGCATGCACTTCTCGCCATAAATTCATCCTGCCGTATATGTGCCCTAACGTATGACACACACCAGGATGACCATTATGCAAATATAATGATTTTGAAACAAACACGACCACAAATCTGTCATAAATAATATTTACGCCTACGCATCAGCATACGGCTGCAAGCAACAAGAAGCTGCACCCAAAGCAAAGGAGCTAAAGGCACGGCAAAAGGAAAACTATTTACATTATCCGTGTACAGAGTTTTCTGTGAAATAGAAAATTGCAGTATAATTTATGTTAAGAAAGAATGAATAGACCACAGAATAATTAACTTTGGTTTACACTTACCACATCTCAATCATCTAAAATCATCGTTTTCGTGGCACAAAACAGCACTTTTCCGCCTTAAAACCCACCACTTTCAAGAGACAAACCTATGGTTAACCGACCGTAAGTGGCCGAGTTATGTTTTTTAACATTTGTACATTCATTCACAAAAGCACGTATTTCACAACATATCAGCAACTTAACAAAAACATTCATTTTTGAGCATTTTTCGCATGAAAAGCCGAAAATGAGATGAGGACGACAAGTCTGAGAGCGTCAAAACAAAAAAGTTTTCTGTCGCAACCGTGCCGTCATGATAAAATTTCCGAACATTAATCAGTTGGATTAATGAGATGCGGCAGCAAGCAAGACACAATAGCTTTGTTGCTACATACCGAATTGCAGAGAAACAGCAAGACTAATGTTCTGTCGGATATGCAATCCGGCTGTATCGAATATCAGGATCTGCGATCCGAGACTCATACCTATTAATCAAAAAAATAGGAAGCAAGCGGATTGAAAAATCCTTATATTCTATTCCGGCAGATTACAAATCAGCCGGCACATTAGTCTTGTTGCTACATAAGCTGTGTGGCAAAATTGTGTAGAAACAGCAAGGCTAATGTTCTGTCGGATATGCACGTGTTGTTGAGTGCAGCGAAAAATTCGACAGCATAAAGTATAAGGATCTGTGATCCGAAAAACATACCTATTAATCAAAAATAGGAAGTAATCGGATTGAAAAATTAGCTTCGCTGACCGTTGGTTCTTATACTTAATTCCGGCAGATTAATTTTATTGATTGTCGGCTGCGCTCGGCATAACCAAATGAGATTTGCTTCTGCTCTCGCTTGCACGACAATTGCAAATCAGCCGGCACATTAGCTTTGTTGCTACATACCAGGCGGCACGGGACAAAGATATTGATACTTTCAGCTGTCCTATTGTTTTTAAACTGCCGCCTTGCAGATGATATGTCCTGACATAGCCCACAATACCAACAAAAAACAAGCGAAATAACCTATTTAGGTTAAAAGAATAAAAAAACAATGCTGTGCCTTGATTTTTCACAGGCAGAAGAGTAACTTTGCGACATAACATAAAAACACAAGAATATGAAAAACAAATTTTTAAGGATTGAGCATCATAATAAAATGTCTGCACGGCATACACAAGCAACGAACGACATTATGTAACCACAAAATTTTTAAATAAGCTATGGCAAACGTATGGAAGATAGGCTCGCGCTGGAGCGACGACGGTGCGCGAGATTCAAGCATAATTTCGATATTCAGAAGAAGCAATGTTGTTTTCTTAGGACATAGAGACTATATAGAGCGTTTTAAGAATGAAGTAAAGAAGGGCGACTATTTCGCTATTGCCGACGGCCTGACCGTCCAATCAGTGGCTAAGGCTACATCAGACCCGATACAATTAAAGGAACTGATAAAGCAAAACGCCATTAAAGTTAAGGAAGGAGAACCGTTCGACCTAGAAGACGACTGGGGATATGGAGTTAAGGTAAAAATAGTGGACTTGCCTAAAGACCAAATGTTCGATTATAAAAGAGGTTGTTTCTTTAAAGCAAACTCTATAGCTGAAAAAGTGAAAAAACTATTTAACGAAAAATTGGAACACAGAATGGACATAACGGCAAAGACGTGCAGGATTAAAGGCAAGCAAGGAGAATGTAACGGCAAAGAATCTATTATTAATGGTCGGACAAGATACGTGATACCCGTTTATCAAAGAGAATATTCGTGGGGATACGAGCAGATAACAAGGTTTGTTGACGACATATTCAAAGGCTTCTGGGGCGTGGACAGAAAGATAATAAAAGAGCCTTTATTTATTGGAACCATGCAGCTTTCATATGAAAAATATATCAATGAAAACGAATGTGAACAAGATGTCATTGACGGGCAGCAAAGACTCAGTACGATTATATGCATGCTGAAATATCTGAAACTGAAATATCCGTCGGCCGAAGCGTTAAAGCAGACAGAAAGCCTTGACTGGATAGAGACACGAGTAAACAACGGCAAGGAAGAAGAATATCTTAACGCCATGCTTTCGTTGGATTGCCTAAACAAGACAGACCTTGATACAGAGCAAAACAACTATATCAAAAGCATTGCCGTCATAGACGAATGTTTTAAAGAAATGACTACGGACAATGAAGGAAATCAGCTTGCGGAATTCTCTGAGAATATAGATTCGTTTGTTGAATATATCTTAAACGACATATTGTTTGTGGTTATCGAAACAGTGGCAGGATTATCCAAGACTATTCAGATATTCAACACTATTAACACAGCCGGTCTTGACCTTAACGGCGACGACTTGTTTAAGGTGCGCCTGTATGAATATCTGCACGACATAAAAAACCTTGGTGAAGAAACTTTTAATGAGATTGGCGAAATATACAAGAATGTGAAAATCAGAAACGACAAATGGAGAAAAACACATAACTGGGATTTGATTGACATCGGGCTGGTGCGTTCGATTTATAAAGAATACATCATCTCGAAATACAAACTGCCGACAAGCCTTTACGCTAAAGCCACCGACACATTCTTTGACGAACTGTTTGACGTCTTGCTCAACGTACAAGGACATAATGACATGACAGGAGTTGAACGTGTGGAGCTGTCTTTGGAAGATTTATGGAATATTATAGAGGTTGCATGTCTTTGGAGGGGAAGCGACTTTAGAAATAACGATGAATTTATTTCTTACACATTGACAGAACGCTCACGCTACAACCGCTACTTAAGCATTTCATACCTGATATTGCTTTCAAATAGGGATAAGCAAAAAGAAGAAAGGCTTGATGAAGTTTACGGCGTATTACGCCTGCTATGCAGGATGTTCTTCTGCTGGAGCATAATGTATGCCCGGCAAGTAAACGAGATGCATTCATTTATGCGTAACATCTATAATAAAACGGCGGAATTCCAAAACAATAAAGAAGATATATTTTCATCGCTGACTGAAAAGATAAAGGAAAATGACAACAGGATGTTTAGAACTAACTGCATAGGCCAGCCTATAGCGGACAACAGGGTTTGGAAAGACCTGATTTGCCTGTTAAGCGATTATATAGATGAATCAGAAGTTGGAACAACGCTTGAAGAACTAAAAGAAAAATTTGAATGGGGCTATTATGACATTGAGCACATCCATGCCAACTGCAATGAGAAAGAGGGAACCGATATTGACGGGGATTTACAAAACAGCATTGGCAACCTGATGCTGCTCGAATATGAAATAAACAGATCTATAGGCAATCTGACTTTTAAGGAAAAGAAAGAACGCGGCAACAACAAGCTATGCTATAAGGACAGCCGCTTTGCCGTGGTGAAGAAAATAATGAAAAAAGAGAATTGGGGCAAAGAAGAAATAGAGGAACGCAGAAAAGAGGAAATAGAGAAAATATCGCGCTTCATATTCGAATGATATGAAAATATAATCAGACATAACGGAATTTTGCGTATTCCTTCTCATTTAATGTTCTGTCGGATATGCACGTATTA
>ULWO01032676.1_pt1 | contig 12246 bp, 9 predicted proteins | sample 1960421 | NCBI WGS metagenome assembly ULWO01 (sample SAMEA4835814, study PRJEB28245) | human gut metagenome | biome: gut microbiome; material: fecal sample | place: Denmark | collected 2008 | reverse complement strand
GGCGTGGAGGCGTGGTCCGAACACCGTCGCACGGGCTATCCGCGGCTGCTGCCGGTGGTGGCCGACAAGTCGGGTGGCGGGGTCGACGTGGCGCAGGGTGCGCGGCGGCTTCCCTACCCGGTGGAGGAGTACCAGCAGAACAACACGAACCTGCAGGCGGCGATCCAGACGCTCAATGCCGAACAGAAGAACGGCAACCGCACGGGCGACCAGATGGGTACGCGCGTATGGTGGGACTGCAAACCCTATAACAACTGACCGATATGAAACAGACAAGCATATACCGACTGATCCTTCCGGTCGTTGTGTTGCTGCTCGGGGCCTCGTGCAGCGACTGGACCGAGACGGAGAACATCGACAACACGGTTCTCAAACCGTGGGAGCAGGACCCGGCGTTGTGGGCCGACTATACGGCGGCGCTGCGCAGCTACAAGGCCTCGGAACACTACCTTGCGTATGCCCGGCTCCACAATTCGCCCTCGCCGGCCGCGAGCGAGCAGGACTTCATGCGCTGCCTGCCCGATTCGCTCGACATCGTGACGCTGACCAATGCCGACAACTTCTCGGCGTATGACGCCGAGGACATGGCTGCGATGCGCGAGAAGGGGACGCGGGTCCTCTACCAGGTGGACTATGCTGGGCGCAAGGCAGAGTTCGCCGACGCCGCGGCGCTCAAAACCTACCTCGACGGTGTGATTGCCGCCGTCGCGGCGCACGGCCTGGACGGCTACTCGTTCACGGCGGACCCGCTGGATGCCGCAGCCACGGCCTCGATCGTAGCGACGCTCTCGGCTGCCAAGACGGACGGCCAGCTGCTCGTCTTCGAGGGCAACCCGTTGTCGGTGGCTGCCGCCGACCGTGATAAGCTCGACTATGTGGTCCTCGATACCGAAAAGGCCGAAAACACCACCGACGTACGGCTGCAGGTCCTCAATGCCACGGGCTATGCGGGCATTCCGGCGAACCGGCTGCTGCTGGCTGCGGAGATCGACGCGCCGCTGCAGGACGCCGACCGCACGGAGTATGCCGCCGTGGCGCTGATGGCGCGCTGCGTGGTGGAGTTCGGGCCGCTGGCGGGCTTTGCGGCCTACAACATCGCCGGGGACTACTACCATGCGGACCGGAACTACAGCACGATCCGCGAGGCGATCCAGACGTTGAACCCCTCAAAATAAGAGAGTCATGAAACGATATATCATAACGCTTTTTGTGCTGCTCGGGGCGTTGACGGCCTGTGAGCGGTACGATGCCGACGACCACAAGTTCGGCAACGTGGTCTACCTGAATGTTTCGCAGACGAGCCCCGTGCAGCTTGCGACGTTCAGCAACAACCGCGCGACGTACGACTGCACGCTGCAGGCGGCGCTGACCTACCCGGCGGGGCAGGACGTGCGGGTTTCGCTTGAGGTCGACCCGTCGCTCGTGGCGGCGTACAACGCCCGCTACGGCACTGCATGGCCGATGCTCGACGAGAAATACTACACGCTCTCCGCCGCGGAGACGACGATCGCCGCGGGACGCACCGTCTCGGACCCGGTGACGCTGCAACTCCGGGAGCTGATGGGCGAGGGCGAGGAGCAGACGGGTGCCCTGCCGCTTGATGAGACCTATCTGGTGCCAATCCGTATCAGCGGCGCGTCGATTGACGTATTGGGCGGCTCGGACGTGGCCTACTACGTCGTCAAACGCTCCTCGGCAATCACCGTGGCGGCACAGCTCGGCGAGGGCAACTGGATCAACTTTCCGACCCTCGACAAGTACGGCGCCAACAGCCAGGCATGGAACGGTCTTACGGCCATAACCTACGAGGCGCTGATCTATATCGACCAGTTCGCAAACTCAATCGTTAATGCCAGCGGCAATACCAGCACCGTGAGCATCTCCTCGGTAATGGGTGTCGAGCAGTACCTGCTGCTGCGTATTGGCGATACGAACTTCGAACGGCAGCAGTTGCAGTTCGACGGTTCGGGTAGCGGCTCACAGTTCGGCAAGATCCCTGGCAAGGACGCCTCGAAGAACCTCGAAGCGGGACGGTGGTACCATGTGGCCTGCACCTACGACCAGGCGACGCAGACCGTGCGCATCTATGTCGACGGCAAGATCCAGAGCGAAGAAACTGGCGTAGGCATCACCGCTTCGAGCAAGAAGAACCAGATCAATCTGGCTATGCGGGCCTTGTATGACCTGTGGAACTCGGCCTCGGAAGCTGATAAACCTCAATACGAAACCGACGACACGGGCTACAACAAGCTGGGCGACGCCTACCAGTTCTTCATTGGTAAATCCTACGACGACTACCGTCCGCTGAACGGCAAGATTGCCGAGGCGCGTGTGTGGTCCGTGGCGCGGACGCCCGAGCAGATATGGGAGAACATGTACGAAATCGCAGATCCCGAAAGTGATCCGACCCTCTTGGGCTATTGGAAATTCAACGAGGGGGCGGGCAACACCGTCAAGGACTACTCGATGTATGGTAACGACGGCGTGGCCGAGATTGACATTGTATGGCCCACGGGTATCGAAATTCCGAAAATCAACGAAACAGAGGAGTAAACCATGAAAACGAATCACAAGATATTCAGAATGATAGGAAAGATGCTCCTTGCGGTGACCGTTCTTGCAGGCTTCACGGCCTGTGAGACGGGCCCCGTGGAGCGCGAGGGCGGCAAATTGCCTGATAAAGAAGGAATTGAGAATGTGTACGGCATATTGCGTTGTAGCAGCAGTTGTGAAAATATCGTTGATATGATTTTAACTGAGGGCAACGGTTTCTTAGTTAACGGCGTTTATTTTGAACAGACAAAGCCGGTCTCTGAAAACGTATCCATCCAACTGCAGATAGACGAATCGGTTATTGAGGCTTATAATACTCTAACCGGAGTAGAACGTACCCTTCTTCCTGAATCGAACTATGAATTCATGGAAGGTAATACGCTTGAAATATCTGCCAGTGAAAAGCAATCTTCTTTGATACGGATTAAATTTTTGGCCGAAGGACTTGCTGCCGGAGAATATGTGTTGCCCATCTCAATCGGAGAGCAGGAACAAGGGAATATATTGAGAGACAATATCATATATTTCAATATTACCATCCGCGAACCGTTTGTTGGCGACTATCCTTTGGATCAAGCAAAATTTTATCCGGAAGAAGGCGAAAACAATGCGACGGAACCTATTCTTATGGTATTCTACATCAATACGAAAGATTATGATCCGCGATTGGTAACTGATTTCTATTTGACCAAGAAGAAGCGTAGACCGTCACAAGAATTATGGACCCGTGCAGTAGGCAATATCATCAATTTACGGACGGTTGTTTTGAAATACGATGAAGCAAGCGGCCGTGCCCTGCTTGATTTGGGGGCGGATATGACCTATGTGTTGAGCCATGCTTCTACCTACATTTGGCCATTGCAGGAGACGGAACGCAAGGTGTGCCTCAGCCTGGAAGGTGGCGGAACCGGCCTCGGATTCTGTAATTTGTCGGATGAGCAGATAGCAGATTTTGTGGCACAGGTCAAGACAGTTGTTGAAACCTACAACCTTGACGGGATTAACCTATGGGACCGTAATTCAGGATATGGTAAAGAGGGAATGCCGGAAACAAATACCACCTCCTATCCGAAACTGATTAAGGCAATGCGTGAAGCCCTCGGATCTGACAGACTGCTGACTGTTACCGACCATGAGGAGCCGACCGAATATTTTTGGGATACGGAGGCAACTGGTGGTATTGAAGTCGGGCAATATTTGGACTATGCATGGTCTGGCTATAATAATGGTAATGAAGTTACACAGATTTGCGATCCATGGCATCCTGATGATGTTGAAGTTTCCAAATATACCCACAAACCTTTTGCCGGTTTGGATCCTGCTAAATATGGATGTATCAATTCTCCGTGGTATAAAGGGACAGACCCTTCTAGTCTCATCGATAGAAAACATATTTATAGATGGCGAGCTGCAGGGAACAAACAAAGTCAGATTTTGGTATTTCAAGATTTAATGACCAGACTTCAAAATGAATATGAAGCAACCGGACAATCATATGGTGAAGTATGTCTTTATTTTGCGGATGATGGAAAAACAGGGACAAGTATTTTAGCATACAGTAATAATTATACGGATGTTACATCGAACCTAATGTTTCTTCCCGATGGGACAATCGGCTATGGAAAATGGTTAAAGGATTGGTAATAAGAAATATAATCGGGCAACAGGATAAATATCAAGTTATTTAACCTAAAAACAAACCTTGTTATGAAAACTAACTTATTTTCGCTGACCGCAATGCTTATGGCAGGAATCATGGTTTCCTGTCAGCAAGCTGAAGAGCCTCAAGTCAATGAAGACAAGGCCGAAATCTCCACCCGTGCGTATGGTGATAAGTCTCCCAAGATGGTGGTCTATGTCGAGACCAACGATACCAATCCATTGAATGCTGGAGACTATGTTCTTTCGGATGGGACTGCATTTGTCGACATCGTCGAATTGTTTGCATCGAACCTCCAGAAACGGACGGTTGATGGTGTAATCCAGCCGGTCCTCAAGTTAAACGACAAACTTACCCGGGTTCTTGAGCCGGATCCCTCGGCTCCCACAACGACCGGTTATCACAAGTATGTAAAGCCTTTGCAAGAGAAAGGCATCAAAGTCCTGTTGACTGTTCTGGGCAATTGGGACGGAATCAGCGTTGCAAGTATGAATGATACCCAGACGACTCAATTTGCCCAAATTCTCGCTTATGTTGTTGATCGTTACGACCTTGATGGAATTGGCTTCGATGATGAATACTCTGGAACAAGTGTCACTGTGGCTGGCTCATATGGAAGTCTTATCAATAAACTTGAGAACTTGATGCCTGCAGGCAAATTGATTACTGTCTTCCAGTGGGGAAGCTATGGCTCTTCGCAGATCAATTACACGCAGGGTTCTATGATTGATTATGCTTACCACGGCTATTTTGGTGCTTCTAGTTATATCTCATCGAGCAGCATTTCCGGTGTAACCAATGATCGGTGGTCTCCCATTTCTATTAATCTTGGATATAATTATTCTGAAGGAAATCTTATCAGCATCTATGAAAATGCGATGAATGCTGCAGATGGTCAGTACGGAGCAATGATGACCTTCAATATCCGCCGCAGTTCGGATGTTGATCCTATGCCTGTTTTCGAAATGCTGGCTGATGGCGCATATGGAGATATTGTTGAAGTTGCATCCACTCCGGACAACGCAGGTGATCGTCCCCAGGATTGGGAGTTTATTCCCGCAGAATATTATATCACGATTGATGATGTGAACGGCAACTAACTCTACTCTCAAAATCCTGTTGACCGATTTAGGATGGTTATGTGTCTGTAAGTAACCTATTCCGGGCCTGCATATCCATTATGGTGTGCAGGCCTTTTTTGCGATATCTAGGCATGAAAAAAGGCTGCTGGAGGTAATGACCGATTTAAGATGTAGTGTCTGTAAGTTTTTCTTAAAAATCCCAGCAGCCTTTTATTTTTCTAATTTTGAGGATGTTTTTGTAAAAGGATGTCATCCTATTCTATCCCTCATATGTGGCAGATTCAATCTGATATTTTATCAACAAATTTATAAGTTTTTTGTAAAACTCGCATAATAATATAATCATTTTATAAGAGTTCTTTAATATGGCAGCACTTGCAGATCATTGCGCAATGTAAGCGTAATTTATTCATTGTTAGCTATAACCGCAAGTGCCGCCAACGACCTGTTGCTGTCAAACAGGTCGTTTTTCTTTGCGCTATTTTTTATGATAAAGTATCTATAAAAAAGGGGCGCGGTGTCAATCTCCTACCGTAGGCATTGGGATACCCGTAATCAGTCGATTGTCCTGCGCCCTTGTCGTTCTGCCCGCAAAAGCAGGCAGAACATAACAAGGACTGACAACTTCTATACCTGATTACTGTAAAGTTCCCAATTTTACGGTAGGTACAAAGGTTGTTTCCTTTAATATGTTTCAGTTAATCTGAATCTTATTTTATGCAAAGTTAACATTTATTTCCATATTCCTTTTTGCAAAGATATAAAATCCTTTGGATTTCCCCTTTATAGGGGAACTAAAAAGATTGAAAAAATTTTTCTTTTGCAAAAAAATAGAGGTCTGAAACGTACAAATCCCATATTGGTAGAGGCTATTGCTCGTCGGATGCGCGAAATTCGTGAGCAAAATGGACATACCCAGGAGTTTCTGGCTCACAATACGCACTTGAAAATTTGGGATTATGAAAGTATGCAAAAATCTCCGTCTCTGGAATCCATTGCACGTTTCTGCACCTTCTACGCCTTGTCTCTCAGTGATTTCTTTGCTCCAATAACTTTCCCGCAAGATTCCAAGTGACAGTCTATTCAAAAAAGTTTCGTGGCGATTTGGCTGTAAGTAAATAATCGCTACCTTTGTTGCATTCGGTTAGTATAAATTTCCAGCAAGTATTCTGACTCGGCAGGTGTAATCTGTCGTAATCTCTTTGTGTACATGTGTTCATTAGAAAAAAATGAGCAGGTGTAGTTTGTGTTATTGCCATATGTACCTGCTGTCAAGAAACATATATGGATATTTTAATCAAAACCCCATTTATTCAGACATTATTGAAAACAACCCGGCACAACGTTCCCGAACGGAATCAACTGGAAAACATATTTCAGGATTTTGCGCTTGTTGTTGCGTCGGTATGCGATAGGGCAGATAAAAAAAATGCACTTCGCATATTGAATTATACACAAATAGAGGTGCAAGCTATCTGTAAACAGATGAAAGCAACAGGTATGCCCGAATATATGATGACCTATGCTATTAAAGCAGAACAGTTAATTAAGGCAGAAAACAAGATTTTATACTGGAATTTCAAATATCCCGAACAATTTGTCTCCTGTGACGACGTCATTTCTTCACCTCTCTATTGGTCGAAAAAGTATCCGGCAATCTGTCTTGCCGAGTTATTATGCGGAATCAATCTTTTGGGCCCCAATCCCATTGTGTTAGCGGACGGCTCGGAGGCATCGTTTAATCAAATCGTTATTGTTTTTGAGAAGATGTTAAATGTTAAATTGGGTGATCCGCAAGATATTAAGCGAAGGGTTTTGAACCGAAAAATTCACATAACCCGATTTACAGACGCCCTTCGATTTGCCTTGCGGAATTATGAAGAAAATGATCGTTCATAATCAGCAAGATAGAAATAAAAAGAATACATATGTCTGTCCATATGTATTCTTTTTTATTTTGGAAATACTGAATTTTGCCTCAGAACTAAACCAAAGTAGTTATGCCGGTACAAGAGGTAAAAGACCGTGGGCCCGAGTTGATTATGCTGATTGAGGAGATGTGCCATTCCCGTCAAAATATTCAGCACACGTACAATTGTTTTGCAGAACGCATCCAACAAATATCCAAACAGGATGGGTGTTCAAGGCTGGACTCGTTGCAGCTGTTGGCCCGGATTCGTGAGACTTTGGTTCAACTATTGGAGAACTACAACGATTCTACCTCGCTGCAGTACCTGTTGATCCGCTCATCGCTCTCTTTGGTGGACTTCGAGCAGCGGATGATCTACCTGCAGCTCAAGTATCCAGGGATTCGGGAGATTGCCACGCAACGGCGTCACTCGCCGCTGAAAATCTCGAAGCGATTTACCAATTCCGACCTGATGGAGGTGATTGCCGCCTTGTCGGCCGTGGGCTTCTTCTGCCAGCAGGACGACTCTCCGGCCACCTTCATGCAGATTACGCGCGAGTTTGAGACGCTTTGCAATACGAGTTTCAAGAATCCGGACAACTGCCGCTGGGCCGTCCTGAATCGCAAGAACCGCTTGACCCACTTCCTTGATACGCTGCGGGGCACGCTGGTCGAGTTAAGCCAAAAGTAAACCGTTTCTTCCCGGATGGTCTTTCGACTGTTCGGGATTTTTGCAGGAGTGGGGTAGTGAGCACCCTCCCTGCCGGCCATCCGCGGCCTCGAGAGGTCGACTGGAACAGACGGCCTCATTCCTCTGCTATCTTGTCGTCCTTAACCCGACAAGTATGCAGCAGGAGGATGATTTGCGGGCCTTGGAGAAGATCGTCCAGTTTGCCCGGGCCCTGGGAATCGTGTTTCTGGGGCTGAACAGTTACTGGTTCTGTTACGACTGGTTCGCGCACCACGCGTTGACCACTCCCGTCGTGGACCGAATCTTTTGGAATCTTCAACAGTCGACCGGGCTCTTCACCTGGTCATCCATCACGAAATTCTGTGCCCTCTTCTTTCTGGTGCTGGGGTGCTACGGCACACGCAGCGTGCGGGATGGGAAACCCTCGAAGCGGCAAATCCTTCTCCTGGCGCTGACCGGTTTCTTCCTGCTCTTCGGCAACGATCCGCTGCGGAGCCTTCCCGCGGGGCTGGAGGTCCGCTTCTGGAGTTATGTGCTGACCCTGCTGGGCGGCTACCTTGCGTTGCTGACCGCCGGGGTGTGGGTCCGCCGCCTGCTGCATACGACCCTTGACAGCGACCCCTTCAACGACGATAACGAGAGCTTCGAACAGGAGGCGCGTCTGCTCGAAAACGAATACTCGGTCAACCTTCCGACCCGCTACTACTACCGGGGCGAGTGGCGGCCGGGGATGATTAACGTCATCAACCCCTTCCGGGCGACGATGGTGCTGGGGACCCCCGGCTCGGGCAAGTCCTACGCCGTGGTGAACAGCTACATCCGCCAGCAGATCGAGAAAGGCTTTGCCATGTATATCTACGACTTCAAGTTCGACGACCTGTCGCTGCTGGCCTACAACCACCTGCTGCGCCATCTGGATGCCTACCCAACGCGGCCGCACTTTTGCGTCATCAACTTCGACGACCCCCGCCGTTCAAATCGCTGTAATCCTATCGCCCCGGAGTTTATGACCGACATTTCGGACGCCTACGAGTCGGCCTATACCATCATGCTGAACCTGAACAAGACGTGGATCCAGAAGCAGGGCGACTTCTTCGTCGATTCGCCGATTATCCTGCTGGCTGCAATCATCTGGTACCTGAAGATCTACGACGGAGGCCGCTGCTGCACCTTTCCACATGCCGTGGAGTTTCTGAACCAACCCTACGAGAAGATCTTCCCGGTGCTGACCTCCTATCCCGAACTCGAAAACTACCTCTCGCCCTTCATGGACGCCTGGCGGGGCAATGCGCAGGACCAGCTGCAGGGGCAGATTGCCTCGGCAAAGATTCCCCTCTCGCGGATGATCTCGCCGCAGCTCTATTGGGTAATGACGGGCAACGACTTCTCACTGGATATCAACAATCCGGCCTCGCCCAAGATTCTCTGCGTGGGGAACAACCCCGACCGGCAGAACATCTATTCGGCGGCCCTGGGACTCTACAATTCGCGCATCGTGCGGTTAATCAACAAGAAGGGTCGGCTGAAATCCTCGATCATCATCGACGAGCTCCCGACGATCTACTTCCGGGGGCTGGACAACCTCATCGCCACGGCCCGCTCGAACCGTGTGGCCGTTTGCCTGGGCTTTCAGGACTTTTCGCAGTTGGAGCGCGACTACGGCGACAAGGAGGCCAAGGTGATCTTCAACACCGTGGGCAATATCTTCTCGGGGCAGGTGGTGGGCGACACGGCCCGCACGCTCTCCGACCGCTTCGGCAAGATCGTCCAGCTGCGCGAGTCGCAATCCGTCTCGAACGAGAACATCACCCATTCGACCAACACGCAGCTTGATGCGCTGATTCCGCCGTCGAAGATCTCGAACCTCACGCAGGGGATGTTCGTCGGTTCGGTGGCCGACAACGTGGACCAGCCTCTGCCGCAGAAGATTTTCCATGCCCGCATCGAACTGGACAGCGCGGCGATCCAGGCCGAGGAGCGGCGCTTCGTCCCCATCCCGCAGATCTCCTCGTTCCTCGACGAAGAGGGCACGGACCGCATGGAGGAGATCATCCGCGAGAACTACTACCGCATCAAGGAGGAGGTGGTTCAGATCGTCGAGCGGGAGATCCGCCGCATCGAGAGCGACCCCGACCTTGCGGGGCTCCTGCCGAAGAAAAAGAAGTAAACCGCCGTGCGGGAAACCCGCAGCTGACGGCCATGCACGGCCTGCGCAGGACGATTGGAATCGGCGGACATTCAGTCCTTTATATTCGCGGCATCAACCTTTTGTTTCACTTAAAACAGTTGCATTATGCCCGAAGAGAATCTGAATCAACCGATCAACCAGGCCCCGGAGCAGGCCGATCCCTCCTACAAGGAGACGCTGCTGCTCTACAACGAACAGAACGGCGCCGTGGAGGCCGTCTCGGAACTCAAGCAGGAGGGCCGCCAGTACAAGGCCATCACCACCTCACCGCTCACGGCCAACAAGCCGGCCTTCTTCGACCTGCGGAACAGCTCGGCCGTGGGCGCCTTCATCAAGGGGTTCCTCTCGCAGGAGAATGCCCGGCCGTTCCATTTTCTGAAGGTCGCGGCGGACAAGGCCAGCGAGGTGGCGCAGTCGCTGCTGCGGCTGGCCGACAACCCGAAAGACCCGGAGGGGCTGAAGGCCTTGAACGACCACCGCGTTACCTCGTACCAGCTCGAACGGGTCAAGTTCGACACGCAGGACCTGCACCTGCAGGAGCTGAAGGAGATGGGCGTCGTCGTTACGCCGAAGGAACTGGAGGCGATGAAGCTGGGCCTTCCCACGACGGAACTCCACAACATCAGTCTGAAGGTCGGCGACCTGTCCGTAGCCGGAGAGTTCGCCCTGCGTCCCTTCCGCGACCGGAACGGCGACGTGCAGGTCGGGCTCGAAAGCGCCCTGGCCCGCCCGGAGTTCGAACGCGAGGAGTTCCGAATGATGTTCACGGCCAGCGACAAGGAGCAGATGCTGTCGGGGAAGACTCCGGACCGCCTCTACGAGATGCCCAACCCGCATACGGGCGAAAAGGAGTGGTGCTACGTGACGCTGAACCCGGCGACCAACCGCTTCGTGACGGTTCCCCGGCGCGAAGTCCCCGAGCTGCGCTTCTTCAACGGCGTGCGGCTGACCGATGCCCAGCAGGAGAACCTCGCCTCGGGAAGCCGTGTGCAGGTCGAAGGGTGCACGATGCGCAACGGCGACATCACCTATTCGGGGAAGGTCGGCTTCGATGCCCTGACGCGCGAATACCGGATGACGGACTACCGCTACAGCAAACCCTACATTCCCGAGTCGCTCTCGAAGCAGCTTGACGAACGGCAGCTTGCCGCCGTGAAGAGCCCCGAAGGTCTCGACTGTTCGAAGGAGAAGGCCCGCCCGATTCTCGGGCGCAACGGCAAGCCGCTCTCATGTATTATCCGGCTTAACCCCCGGACCAACGGTGTGGACTACGACTTCACGAACCTGCGCCGTCAGGAGCAGCAGGCCTCCCAGACAAAACAGCAGGGACAGGAACAAAAGCAACCCCAAAAACAGGAACCGACGCCCGAAGCGCCGAGCCGGGGTCGGAAACGCTAATGCCGCACGATGATGGAACGACCCGATCAGAGGTGGTTCAGCGAGCGCCTCCGGCAGTTTCTCGAGGAGCGGCATCCTTCGCAGCCCCGTTACCGACGGATGATCGAGCGGCGCAGCCGGTTGGCATTCGAGGGTTACAGCCAAAGCCTTGAAGCCGGTGTCCCGGTCGACCAGGCAATCCGTGTTGCCGACCGGATCCTATTCCGCGGGCTGCTCTTCTCGCCCTACGATACGGTCCATCTGATCCTCGAGACCGACTACCCGGCTATTCCCCAAAGCCAGCGTCAGACGGTGGCGCTGAAGCTGACCCGGATCTGTTCGCCGATCTTCGAGCGTACCCCATTGGGCGACGACTTTGCCCAGCGACCCGAGTTCCGGCTGCTCAAGGAGCGGCTCCGACGGGCCATCCGCCGGTGGATCGACGAGAACGGTGTGCCGGGCTACCAGAGCCCTGAACGCCCGGCACCTTTCGCGAAACACTTCAAATAACCATCTTTCAAACACCTTTCAAATCTGACAACCATGAAAAACCAAATTTTTGCGATGGCGGCTCTCGCCGCTGCGCTGTTTGCTTCGTGCAACAAGGAAACCGAAATGATGAACCCCGCTCCGGAGGTACGCCCCGATGGTGCTTCGGTAACGATCATCCTCTCTTCGGGCGATGATGCACAGACCCGTGCCTTCTTCGATGCCACGGCCACGGCCGAGGCGTGGGAGAAGAGCCTCTCGTCGCTCTCGGTCTTCACGTTCAACACCTCGGGCGAT
>ULWO01035553.1_pt1 | contig 12279 bp, 10 predicted proteins | sample 1960421 | NCBI WGS metagenome assembly ULWO01 (sample SAMEA4835814, study PRJEB28245) | human gut metagenome | biome: gut microbiome; material: fecal sample | place: Denmark | collected 2008 | reverse complement strand
AAACTCACCATCGCCGGACACAAGCCATTTGTCGTCGGACATGACAAGCTTCATGTCGTTGATATGGAAGTCGGCATTGTAGATACCCAATAGGAATTTTACTTTGGCACCGACCGTCAACTTGTCCATAATCTTGCGTGAATGTCCTAAGGCGATTTCCGCATAGCTGTTGGAGTACATGCCCATGTCTTCCAGATTGTATTCCGAATGTCCGCCTTGCATACCCACTTTGGCGAATTCGAACAGGTCCTTAGGCAAGTTTGCGCGTGTACCGCTTTTTATGGAGAGGTCGAACGTATTGAAACCGCCCCACTTGTGGAACCCGAAGGAAATGATGTTCATATCTACGTCGAGGTTCAGACGGTTACGGTTTTTCAAGCCGTCCAGGAACTCACCGCTGCTGACACTTCCGTTCAGGAATGTCGTGAGGTCACCGTTAGGCAGTTTGTACAGAAAGTTGGACACACCGATGTTGGACTGTAGGCCGATATTGAAATTGCCGAGTACAGGCATACCTACGTAGTTACGTTCACTGGCGAATGCCGGGTTCATCTGATGGCGGTAAGTGTATCCCTCAAGGAAATAGGCCGAACGCAAACTGTTCTGCGCCCACGTTGAAACAGCGGGAATGGAAGCTGCAAAGAGCAGGGCTGCTGCGATTTTATTTCTTCTTTTCATAATTTTATTCCGTTGTAAAAATGAGATATTAGTTCAAGTCTACCGTTACTCCGTCTTTGATGCGGATACGGATATTGGAGAGTTTCAGTGTCATGCCTTTGTTCAGCGTGGCATTTTGGTTGACACCTTCCATGTTGGCCGTGAAGTTGACAATCAGTCCGTCGAGGTCTTTCATGTCTCCGCTTTCGCATACGATTTCCAATTGAATAGGACTTTCGGTAGCCGTTCCGCCGTTTTCGCCTGTCAGTTTCAGACCCGGGGCAATCGTGTTCTTGACCGGATTAACCGTTACGTTGGGATATACGTTGCCATTCCGGTCTATGGCTTGTGCGTTAAGCTCGAAGTTGAGTGGAATACCGTTCAAGGCATCCATTTCTACGATGGCTTTTTTGATGGTGATGTCTTCAAGGTCACCGCCCCAATCGTTGATGGTATCTTTATATACGATGTTCAGTTCGTTTCCGAATTGCAACGGGGCATTCAATTCGTAAATGGTGTTTACTTCATAATTGGCACCGTCGTTGCCGAGTATCACTTCCGTATCGTGTTGGAGAGCCTTGGCTTCTACGTCGGTAAGTTTGATTTCGTCCGGAATGTTACGTATCAGGTTGTACAAATTGTCACCCAATACGATATTCTTGGCACCTGCGGGAAGGTTATTCATTGCAATGCGTGAGAGATAGTATTCCGAAGTGGCATTTCCGGAGAGAGTGATAGTCTGGTCTGTATTTTCATTGATATTGGTACCGATTTGGAAACCTTCATTGAACACTCCGTCTTTGGTCCATGTCATTCGTGCTTTTAAGTTCACATCTGCCGGACTGCCGTTTTCGAGTTTCAACTTGATGTACGGGTTTTCCAAGTCCAGATTCACGTCGTCTTTCAAGAAATCAGGTATACCTTCCACGGTAATCGGGTCTACGTTGATATCAATCTTCGGGTCTACGATTCCCGTTACGCTCTGCAACGTGATGTCGGGCACTTCCGTGTCGGTAATCAAGTTCACTTGAATATTTCCGGCCGGAACACCCGGGGTCGTAGCCGTACCGTTGGCTATGACATTCGTTTGCAATTTGAAATGTCCCGGTTGATATATTCCTTGGCCTTCGGGGAAATTCTGTATACGCTTGAAGTGTACGGGTATTTTTAGCGTTTCTCCTTTGCGTATCTCTTGGTCGTTCTTGAATTCGATGGTCTGTGCCTCTCCGGCCTTGATGCCATAGTTTTCCGAGTCGCCCAATTCAAAAACCAGTCCGTTGGGTTGGGTCTGGCCTTCCAAAGCCATTTCTATACTGAATCCCTTTTTCAAGGTAATGACATCTACGTTTTGGCTTGTCTGGCTGAAGCTGAGCGTCAGATTGGCCGTAAAATCCACATCTGCGGAGGTGAGCGAAACGATATCCGTGGTTACATCATTCTTCGAGAAGGTGAAATCCGTGGTCACATCGTTTACTTCTGCTTCCACTTCCTCGTTGGTGGCTGCCGGCGTGTTGAAGTCCAGTGTTGTTACTGTTGGATTGCTTGCCGGGGCGTTGATATTCACTGGGTCTATTTCCACATCGGTTTCTGTGGTATCGGCTTTGTTCAGAGCGTAATTACCTTGTGCATCGGTTTTTACTACGCTGTTGTCTTCCAAATCCATAATTTCTTCCAACGTGAATTCTTCCGTTCCGCTGCCCGGAATGCTGAGGTCTCCGCCTACGGTGATGGTCATGTCAATGTCCTTGGTGAGGTCATAACTGTCATCCACGCAGGATGCGAAGAAGAACGGAGATAAGGCGGTTGTCCATAATGACGCCTTGATGAGTCTTCGTTTGTTCATAATTAATAATGTTTTGAAGTTATTTCTGAATCTAAATAATACTAACGTATCTTCTTGACTAAATGTTTAGCTTAACCGGCGACAAATTAAAATAAATATAATAAAGCTATATTTCTTGAAATATTTTAGAGGAAAAACTATTTTTCACGGGAGTTTCTTTATTTTTCTCTTCTCCTGATTACTTTTCTGAGGTGTCAGGACGTGCAATCGGGCTTTTTTGCTTAACTTTGCAGCACAAGTATTTATTCTAATCTGTTACAAATAGTAGTTATGTCTATTTCATTTTTTAGAACTCCCGGCGGGAGCGTCATCGCTACAGAGGCGGATCATCGTCTCAATGCGGAGGAAATCGAAAAATTATGTTGGCTTTACGGTGGTGCCACCGTGGAAACCGAAGACGGACTGAAAGGTTGTTTCGTAGGTCCGCGTCGTGAGATGATTACTCCGTGGAGTACGAATGCCGTTGAGATTACTCAAAACATGAGCCTCAGCGGTATTTCTCGTATAGAAGAGTATTTCCCAGTGGAAGATGAACATGCCGGGCACGATCCGATGCTGCAACGTATGTATAAGGGTTTGGACCAGGATATTTTTACGGTTGATATCCAACCGGCTCCCATCGTGTATATAGAGAATCTGGAAGAATATAACGAACAGGAAGGATTGGCTCTTTCGCCAGAGGAAATCGAATACCTGCATCAGGTGGAAGGCCAGTTGGGACGTAAGTTGACGGATTCGGAGGTGTTCGGTTTCGCACAAATCAATTCCGAGCATTGCCGTCATAAGATTTTCGGCGGTACGTTCATCATCGACGGGAAGGAAATGGAGTCTTCTTTGTTCCAGATGATTAAGAAAACTACACAGGAAAATCCGCATAAAATCATTTCGGCATACAAGGACAATGTGGCTTTTGCACAAGGGCCGGTGGTGGAACAGTTTGCGCCGAAAGACCATTCCACGTCCGACTATTTTGTGATCAAGGATATCGAGTCTGTGATTTCCATCAAGGCGGAGACACACAACTTCCCGACCACGGTGGAACCTTTCAATGGAGCTTCCACGGGAACGGGCGGTGAGATACGCGACCGTATGGGCGGAGGTGTCGGTTCATGGCCGATAGCCGGGACGGCAGTCTACATGACCTCTTATCCGCGTACAGATGAGGGTCGTGATTGGGAGGACATCCTGCCGGTACGCCGTTGGTTATACCAGACTCCGGAACAGATTTTGATTAAGGCATCGAACGGGGCTTCCGACTTCGGTAACAAGTTCGGGCAACCGCTGATTACCGGTTCCGTACTGACATTTGAACATCAGGAGAACGGTGAACGTTACGGTTATGACAAGGTGATTATGTTGGCCGGAGGCGTGGGATACGGCACAAAGCGCGACTGTTTGAAAGGAACGCCGCAGAAAGGCAACAAGGTCGTAGTGGTCGGCGGTGACAACTACCGTATCGGTTTGGGCGGCGGTTCTGTTTCGTCGGTGGATACGGGACGCTACTCTTCCGGCATCGAACTGAATGCCGTGCAGCGTGCGAATCCCGAGATGCAGAAGCGTGCCAACAATTTGGTGCGTGCATTGTGCGAAGAGGACGTGAATCCGGTGGTTTCCATACACGACCACGGTTCGGCCGGACATGTGAACTGTCTTTCCGAGTTGGTGGAGGAGTGCGGTGGATTGATAGATATGTCCAAATTGCCGATTGGTGACAAGACTTTGTCTTCTAAGGAAATCATAGCCAACGAATCGCAGGAACGCATGGGATTGTTGATTCAGGAAGAACATATCGAACACGTGCGTAAGATAGCCGAACGCGAGCGTGCACCGATGTACGTGGTCGGTGAAACGACCGGCGACGCGCACTTTGCTTTCCAGCAGGCCGATGGCGTGCGTCCGTTCGATTTGGATGTGGCGCAGATGTTCGGCCACAGTCCTAAGACGTACATGCGCGACAATACGGTGGAGCGTAAGTATGAGGACGTGACGTATGATGAAGCCAAGTTGAATGAATACGTGGCTCGTGTGTTGCGTTTGGAGGCCGTGGCTTGTAAGGATTGGCTGACCAACAAAGTGGACCGTTCCGTGACGGGCAAAGTGGCACGCCAGCAGTGCCAAGGTGAAATCCAGTTGCCGTTGAGCGACTGCGGTGTCGTGGCTTTGGATTACCGTGGCAAGGCCGGTATCGCTACCGCTATCGGGCATGCGCCCCAAGCCGGTCTGGCCGACCCGGCCGCAGGTTCCGTGCTTTCGGTGGCCGAATCGTTGACCAATATCGTATGGGCACCGCTGGCCGAAGGGTTGGACAGCGTGTCTCTCTCTGCCAACTGGATGTGGCCGTGCCGCTCTCAGGAAGGCGAAGATGCCCGTTTGTACCAAGGTGTACAGGCTTTGTCCGATTTCTGTTGTGCTTTGGAAATCAACGTGCCTACCGGAAAAGATTCCTTGTCCATGAGCCAGCAGTATCCCGGCGGCGAGAAAATCATCTCGCCGGGTACGGTCATCGTGAGTGCCGGTGGTGAGGTAAGCGACGTGAAAAAGGTAGTTTCGCCGGTGATGGTCAATAAGGAAAAGACCACTTTCTATCATATCGATTTCAGCTTCGACGATTTGCGTTTGGGTGGTTCGGCTTTTGCCCAATCTTTAAATAAGGTGGGTTCGGACGTGCCGACCTGCAAGAATCCTGAATATTTCCGTGATGCTTTCAATGCCGTGCAGACGTTGGTAAACAAAGGCTTGGTTTTGGCCGGTCATGACATTTCGGCCGGAGGTTTGATTACCACTTTGCTTGAAATGTGTTTCGCGAATATGGAAGGCGGTATGGAAATCTCTTTGGACAAATTCGGACATCATGACATCGTGAAGATTCTCTTGGCTGAGAATCCGGGTGTGGTGGTGCAAATTGCCGACAAACATAAGGCGGAGTTCAAGAAAATCATGGACGATGCCGGTGTGGGCTATCTCAAGTTGGGACATCCTACGGACGAACGCCTCATCCAAGTGACGAAGGACGGTGCGGAGTACCAGTTCGGCATAGATTATCTGCGTGACGTATGGTATAGCACTTCCTACTTGCTCGACCGGAAGCAGAGTATGAACGGACGCGCCAAGGCTCGTTTTGAGAATTATAAGATGCAGCCGCTCGAAATGGTGTTTAATAAGGATTTCACGGGCAAGTTGGCGCAGTACGGGTTGAACCCTGACCGTCGTACCCCGTCGGGCATCAAGGCCGCCATTATCCGTGAAAAGGGAACGAACGGTGAGCGCGAAATGGCTTATTCGCTCTATTTGGCGGGATTCGACGTGAAGGATGTCATGATGACTGACCTGATAAGCGGACGGGAGACGTTGGAAGATATCAATATGATTGTCTTCTGTGGCGGGTTCTCCAATTCGGATGTGTTGGGTTCTGCCAAAGGTTGGGCCGGTGCTTTCTTGTATAATCCGAAGGCCAAGGCGGCACTCGACAATTTCTATGCCCGTGAAGACACGCTGTCTTTGGGTATTTGCAACGGTTGCCAGTTGATGGTGGAACTGGATTTGATTAATCCGGAATTTACGAGGAAGGCGCACATGTTGCACAATGACTCTCATAAGTTTGAATCGGAGTTCGTAGGGTTGACCATCCCGATGAACCGGAGCGTGATGTTCGGTTCGCTGAGCGGGAACAAGTTGGGCATCTGGGTAGCTCATGGCGAAGGCAAGTTCTCGTTGCCTTATCCTGAAGATAAGTATAATGTGATTGCCAAATACAGCTATGATGAGTATCCCGGTAATCCGAACGGGTCGGATTACAGTGTGGCCGGTATATGCAGTGCCGACGGGCGCCATTTGGCCATGATGCCCCACTTGGAGCGTGCCATCTTCCCGTGGCAGAACGCCTGGTATCCGGCAGACCGCCGTGCGGATGAGGTCACGCCTTGGATGGAAGCTTTTGTCAATGCCCGTAAGTGGGTGGAGGCTCATAAGAAATAATCATGTCCGGACGGCATGCAAAGGGGCTGTGCCTATGTCATGGCGCAGCCCCGTGTGCTGTCTGTGCATCCCGTGTAAGAGTTGGAATATGAATATTTATTGGAACAGTTTCCGTACGTTTTTCCGCATAGGTTTGTTTACCATAGGCGGGGGATATGCCATGATACCGTTGATTGAAGCGGATGTGGTGGACAAAAACAGATGGGTGAGCCGTGAAGACTTTCTGGACTTGATGGCCATAGCCCAAAGTTGCCCCGGGATTTTTGCGGTCAACATGAGCATTTTTATCGGCTATAAGCTGAAGGGCGTACCCGGTAGCGTGGTTTGTGCTTTGGGTACCATCTTGCCCTCTTTCTTGATTATTCTCGGCATAGCCTTGTTTTTCCAACAGTTTCGGGATAATGAGACCGTGCAGAGCATTTTCAAGGGTATCCGTCCGGCAGTGGTGGCACTGATAGCCGCCCCTACGTTTAAAATGGGGAAGAGTGCCAAAATCGGGATGACCAATGTGTGGATACCGGTGGTGAGTGCCTTGGTGATTTGGCTATTGGGTGTTTCTCCTATATACATTATTATAATGGCCGGTTTGGGAGGTTACCTGTACGGCCGTTATGTCAAACCGTCGGAAAGTAAATGATAAAGATATGTGGTGGTTATATATAAAGCTTTTCTATAGCTTCTTCAAAATCGGCTTTTTCGGTTTTGGGGGAGGCTATGCCATGATTTCCTTGATTCAAGGGGAAGTGGTCAACCGTTATCATTGGTTGACGAGCGGGCAGTTTACGGATATCGTGGCTATCAGCCAGATGACACCGGGGCCGATAGGCATCAATTCGGCTACGTATGTGGGCTATACCAGTGTGGTCAATGCCGGTTACGGGCATGGTTGGGCGGTATTGGGTAGTGTAACGGCAACTTTTGCCGTGGTGCTTCCGTCGTTTATCCTGATGTTGCTTATCAGTAAGTTCCTGATGAAGTTCAAGAACCATCCTGTGGTGGAACATGTGTTCCAGGGTTTGCGTCCGGCTGTGGTCGGGTTATTGGCGGCGGCAGCCTTGCTGTTGCTCACACCTGAGAATTTCAGTACACCGGACAATCCGTGGCAGTTCTATATCAGTATTTTCCTTTTTGCCTTTGCTTTTATCGGCAGTCTGGTGTATAAGATGAATCCTATCAAGTTGATTTGCTTTTGCGGGTTGGCGGGATGGATTCTGTTTTAACCGTTAAATAATATGAGTATGATGGATACGGTAATTCCTTTTGCGTTGTTGTGTTTCACTTCGTTGTTTACCATCACCAGTCCTTTGAGTACGATGCCGGTGTTTTTGACGATGACACAGTCTTTGGATGAGAAAGAACGGCGTGCAGTGGCCATACGCGCCACTTTGGTGGCTTGTTGTGCATTGTTGCTGTTTGTATTGGCAGGTCAGTTCTTATTCAAGTTTTTTGGTATTTCCACCAACGGTTTCCGCATTGTGGGTGGAATTATTATTTTTCGTATCGGTTTCGACATGTTGCAAGCCAAGTACACTCCGATGAACTTGCGGAAGGAAGAAATCAAGGAGTATGCCAACGATGTATCCGTGGCTCCTTTGGGAATTCCTTTGTTATGCGGGCCGGGGGCAATAGCCAATGCTATCGTGCTGATGCAGGAAGCCTATTCCTTTGAGATGAAGACGGCGGGGATAGTAGCCATTATTTTGGTTTATCTGATTACGTTCGTTCTTTTACGTTGGGCAGGGGTTTTAGTGAAGTTCATCGGTGAGACAGGAAATAATGTGATGATGCGTCTGATGGGGTTGATCCTGATGGTGATTGCAGTGGAATGTTTCGTAAGTGGGGCGCGCCCCATCCTGACGGAGATCCTGCATGGAAGTTAGAGCCTGCCTGGAGGTAAAAGAAAAAAGGCGGCAAAGGATAGTGGCAAATCGGGCATAATCCTTTGCCGTCTTTTGGTCAGTGGGTTATGAGAGAAAGGGTATCCCTTATTTAAAGGTGCCGTTTTTGATGATTTTGTGTATGTCTTTTATATTGAATTCACCTTTGAGGAGTACGAGTATGCCGTCTTCTTCCGAGTCTTCTGTTGAACGAATGACGACTACGATTTGGTGAATGACTTCCTTGTCTTTTTTGAAAAATACCCGGATGTGTTCATCGTCCTCCTTTACTTCTACCATTTTGGAATAGTCCTTAAAGTCCAACATTTCCAAATCATCGAGGTAACGTTTGAGAAGAGCAGAGTCGTTTTGCAGTTTCTCGGGCGTGAGCACTTTTATGCTTTTCACGTTGATGCCCGCCTTGTGGAGTTTCTTTTTCACCAAAGGCATGAGTATGCCCGGCATACGTACGGATGCTTGGTCGTATTGGTTGACGAATGCGTCTATTCCGGTGGTCTGCCTGCTGCACGACATGGCGCAAAGGCAGGCAAGGATAAGGATGAAATGCTTCATGATATTTGTTTTTTAGAGGTTTTTTAATAGTTTTTCCAGTTCTTCTTTCCGCATGTTTCCTATAATCCAAATCAACTGTGTGTCATCTTTGCTTTGGACGGTGATTAGAAATGCGCTTTGGCGGTCAGAGGATTTTTCTTTCGTTAAGATACAGACCTTTTCGTCGGAGTCTACCGTTTTGATGAGTTGTTTGTACTTTTCGTCCTTGATGCATTGCTGCAAGTCTTTGTCGATGGACTGGAGAAGTTGTTGGTTGTCTATGTCCAGTATGTTGATTTCCTTAATGGATATGTTCGACATATCAGGCAATAAGGTCTTGATGATTTCGCCGTTTATGTTGACGTAAGTCACTCCTTGCTTTTCGGCATAACGGTCGAACAACGTTTGTTGGGCTACGGCCGGCATGATGTATGCCAGTCCGGCCAATAGCACTATAAATCGTCTTTTCATAAGGCAATGTCTTTAAGTTCGTGAATATTCTTATGGATGTCTCTTTTGATGTATTTTAATCTTTCGTGGGTGCGCAGGACGCTTTGTTCGCCCGTTTCTATGCATTTGAGCGTACTTCCCAGTGCTTTTTTGGCAATGAGGGTTTCTTGGGGAGTGAGTCCGTTATGCTGTTGCGGGGCACGCGTGACACTCACGTAGCAAAGCAAGGCGGCTGCCACGGCCACTGGTCCCCAAAAAAGAAAGCGCCTTTTACGGGAGGGGACGACAGATTGCCGGTCTATCCAAGCTTCCAGACGTTGTTCCATTCCGTCAGGCGGGAGGGCTTGGCTTTCTTCCGCCAAGATACGGAAGAGGGTAGCGTCGGCATGGCTCTCTTCAACTGTACGACGGACGCAATCTCTTCAAAACTGTATCCGCCGATGTCCCTCATGGCGACGACGGTGTGTTGAGGCTCCTCCAGGCTATCGATATATCGGCGCAGCAATGCGGCTTCTTCCGAGTGGATGGTCTCTGAATAAGGAGTGGATGCCGCAGCTATGGTACGTTCTGTTTTTTCGTAGTTTTCGTATGAGAGGTGTCGTTTCCGTATGGTGTCGAGACACAGGTTCTTGACGCTTGTTACGGCGTACGCCCTGGCATCAAGGATTCCGTCCAGTGTATCCCGTTGTTTCCATAATTTCATATAGGCTTCCTGCACCATGTCTTCTGCGTCTTCCGGATTTCCTAATATCCGGTAAGCGGTGCGATACATGGAGGCAGACAACGGTAAATAGGTCTGTTTGAAGGTTTCTTTGTTCATGCGAGGGCTATGTTTTTATAAAGAAGACGCAAGGGAAGCGTTTTTGCAACAAAGGAAATAAAAAAACTGCGGTAGTCTATTTAAAAAGACGAGTACCGCAGTTTTTAGAATGTGTGCCGGTAATGTATCCGCTAAAAAGCGTCTGGCTATCTTTGTCGTATCAGTTGAAATAATAAATAAAGATAGCCGTACCCTCCAATGCTTTTTTTCCGGTTTCTTTGATGTCCATCGTGAATCTGATTTCGGCCTTGACGGCACCGCGCAGATTGGCTAAAGACTGGAGTTTTGTACTCAAACGCACGCTTTGTCCGCTGAGGACGGCTTGGCCGAATTTCATCTTGTCGATACCGTAATTAATCATCATCTTCAGATTGTTCACCTCAATGATTTGGTTCCATAAGTAGGGTAGGAGGGAGAGGGTCAGATAGCCGTGTACGATGGTGCTCTTGAACGGGCTTTCCTTTTGGGCACGCTCCACATCCGTGTGAATCCATTGATGATCCAAAGTGGCATCGGCAAAGAGGTTGATACGTTCTTGATCCACCTGCAAATATTCCGATTCGCCCAAAGGCTGCCCTACATATTTTTCAAAATCTTCGAAAGAATTAATTACTAATTTACTCATGTTCCCTGAGATTTAAGTTTATGTAATTTGTTATTTGTAAGCAAATATACAGAATAATGTGTTTCCGGACAATAATCCGGCTGTTTTTTTGTTTTTTCTTCCCTGGAAATTTTAGAAAAAAGCCTTTCATCTTTCAGGATATGTTATAAACATCTCGCTTTAAGTATATTAGTATCCTGAAGGATGGAGGTGCCATCTTTCAGCCCACTTTCAGATAATAGGCTGCTACCGTTGTGCGCCAAACGGAAAATCAATCTCAGGCGAGTGATTTTTCAATCTCAGCCGAATGATTTTCGGATGTGCGCCAAACGGAAAGCGGCACTCGGCTCAGCTTGTCCCTGACATGGGCTGAAAGATGGAAGATTGGAAATTCAGGATGTATCCGGTTTGTTTTGAAAGGGTTATGGAGTATCCTGAAAGATGAAAGAGATATCCGGGAAAAGGTATGGAGGGAAGAAGGCATGGGATGCTGGGGGCGACGGCTATCCTGTCTTTTTGAGGAACGGACGGCACGGAGAAGCTCAGGAACGTACACAAACCTGCGGAACCGTGCGGAAATGTGCACAAACGTGCAGCCTTCGCCGTGCGGCCCCCTAACTTTGCCGTAAAAACGAAGCACATGGAACTGAAACAGATCGTAAAGAGGGCGGTACGCCGGTGGGTGGAGAAAATCGCGAGTAAGCGGGCGCAGAGGCAAGCTCGCTTGGCTTTGCCGAGTGGGAGCGATTTATTAAAAAGGAAGGCGGAAGCATACAGCACGAAAGACCGCACGTCTGCCACCCTTGAGCGTCGGTTGGCCGCTTTCGCGGAGGCGCGTTACGACCTGCGCCACAACCTGCTGACGGGGCAGGCGGAGTTCCGCCCCAAGGGACAGGATGCGGCCTCCTTCCTCCCCCTCACGGCACGCGACCTCAACTCCCTCTGCCTCTCCGCCCACGAGGCGGGCATCCCGTGCTGGGACCGCGACGTGTCGCGCTTCGTGGCCTCCGACCGCCTGCCCGACCACCATCCCTTCCGCGATTATTTCGACCGCCTGCCGCCGTGGGACGGCAAGGAGCGCCTCGACGCGTTGGCCCGGCGCGTGTCGGACAGTGCGCCGTGGGTGCGCGGGTTCCGCCGGTGGATGTTGGCCGTGGCCGCGCAGTGGATGGGGATGGGCGACGGCCATGCCAACAGTGTGGCCCCGGTATTGGTGAGCGGTCGGCAAGGACTGGGAAAATCCACGTTCTGCCGCAACCTCCTGCCACCCGAACTGTCCGCCTATTACACCGACAGCGCTGACGTGGCGAACACCGCCCATATGGAACAGCTCTTGGTGGAAATGGGGCTCATCAACCTGGACGAGTTCGACCGCATCCCCGTCCGCCGCCATCCGGCCCTGAAGAACGTGATGCAGCTCACCGCCCTGCACGTGCGCAAGGCTTACCGGCGCGACACGCTCCGCCTGCCGCGCATCGCCTCCTTCATGGCCACGTCCAAC
>ULWO01051246.1_pt1 | contig 12373 bp, 12 predicted proteins | sample 1960421 | NCBI WGS metagenome assembly ULWO01 (sample SAMEA4835814, study PRJEB28245) | human gut metagenome | biome: gut microbiome; material: fecal sample | place: Denmark | collected 2008 | reverse complement strand
GCCGTTGACGGCTTCGGCCGAGCCGTAGGCGTTGGTGCCCTCGTCGCGGTACTCGAAGTCATTGGCCGGGGTGATGGTGATGGTGTCGACGGGCTGCTGGCTTTCCATGTACGCCTCGTCGTAGACGACCAGCTTGCCGTCATACACCAGAAACGCCGCGCCCTCGAGGGTGCAGCGGTTTTGAAAAAATGCGAAGTCTGCGAGGTTGTTCTGCTCGACGTAGTCGTAGGTCTGGTCGGTGATCCCGTAGGTCTCGAGCGTCAGGCCGTGGCGGCCGGCGATCTCCTGAGCCAGTTGCAGGAACTTGACCTTTTCCCACGATTTGCTCCGCTTATCCTTCGCAGACTGCGGGACGGAATAGGCCCGCAGGGTGATGATGCCGGACTCGGGGACGACGCTCTCGACGAACATTTTGCCCGTCTTGGCAGCGCCGTCCTCGATGGCGATGGTGTCGCCCTTCTTGGGGTTCCACGAGTCCCACAGCTCGCGGGTGTCGTTGAGCTTGAGCAGCAGCTCGTCGCTCTGCTTTTCGGCGTACATATCGTGATAGCAGCGGTGGACGCTGACGTCCGGGTAGATGTCGACGCCTTCGTATAGGATCTTCACGGCGTCACCTCCTCCACGGCGGCAGGGTCTCCGGCGTCTCCACGGTCTCGACGATCGGGATCCGCACAGCCTCGCCGCCCTCGAAGATCAGCACGTCGCTGAGGTCGGGGTTGGCCTCGATGATGGTGCTCGCCATGCGCTCCTCGTTATAGGCGACGAGCGCGATGCTGTCGAAGGTGTCGCCGCCCTGCGCCACATAATCAATAAAGCCGACTGTCTGCTGTGACATAGGCGCCGCCCTCCCTTCTGCTGAGTGCCTCGAGGATGAAGTCGATGAACTCCGGCTCGAGGTCGCGGAGCTTTCGGATCAGGGCGTCCTCGTCGGTGTCGCCCTCGACCTTGATCTGAGGTGAGAAGGACAGGCCGCTCAGGTCATAGACCACAGCCGTGCCCGATCCGCTGCTGATGGGCTCGTAGTCGGCCTCGCTGGATGCGCCCAGCATCCGGCCAGCCTCGGCCCAGTAGGACAGGTTTTGCGAGCGGTACGCAGGGTTGAAGCTGATGACCGCCTCGGTCGGATAGCGCGGATCCTCGCCCGCGATGGACGGGCCACTCGTGAAGCCGCCGGTCGCATAGCCGGAGACGTTGGCGCTGCCGCCGCCTCCACCTCCAAACAGGCCCGCGATCTTGCTGATGACGCCGGAGCCGAAGCTGACAATCTTCGACACCCAGCCGACGATCGTGCCGAGCACGCTTGCGATGGGCTCCAGAATAGCCAGCAGGGGCGAGAGGAGTGGCATGATCGCATTGAGCAGGCTCACGACCGGGGGCAGCAGGGCCTCGATCAGTTGCATCAGCGGAGGCAGCAGCGGCATGATGACGCTGTTGACGATTTGCAGGGCCACTTCCAGCAGCGGGGTGATGACCGGCAGCAGCGCGGCGATCAGGTTCGCCAGCACAGGCAGCACAGTCGAGATGATCTGCGTCAGCATCGGGAGCACGGTGGCAAGGATGCTGGCGATCGGCGGTAGAATAGCCTGAACGATCTGCATGAGCGGCGGGAGTAGCTGCTGTGCGAGGTCGAGCAGAGGCGGCAGGAACGAGCCCACGAGCTGAGCCAGTAGTGGCAGGATGCCCGCAGCCAGCTCCGTGACCATCGGCATGACCTTCTTCAGGGTGTCGCCCATGCCGACGAGGAAGTCCTGCACAAACGGCATACAAGCGTTGAGCGTGTCGGTGATGACCGGGCTGATTTCCTCGAAGGTGTCGGTCAGGATTGGGGCCAGCGATGTCAGCGTGTTGGCGATCATCGACGCCATAGGCAGTAGGGCCACTTCGGCCGACCTCTTGACTGCCTCGAAGGCAGAGCCGAGGTCGTTGTACTTGACGTCGTTGATCTGCTGGAGCGCGGCGGCGCCGTCATAGGCTGCGGTCTCGATGTCACCGAGCACGGGCAGGATGCCCGCCTCCAGATCCTCGAACTGCGAGCCAAACAGTGCGACGCCGATCTCGTTGCGCTTGAGAGGATCCTCGAGCTTGTTCAGAGCCTCGACGGTGTCGAAAAATGCAGCCTGCGCGGTCTCGCCGCCGGCTGCAAAGGCCGCGAACATTTTGTCGGAGTTGAGGCCGAGGCCCTTGAAGGCTTCGGCGCTGCTGTCGCTGCCGTCTTTCGCTCTGATGTTGAACTCCTTGACGGCGTCGGCCACTTTGTCGATGCTGAACAGGCCGGCGTCAGCGCCTTCCACGAGGGAGCCCATGAACTGGTCGGCGCTCAGGCCGAGGGCTGCAAACTGCGCCGAGTATTCGTTCAGGGTGTCGAGCAGGTCGCCGTTTTTGTCTGCGCCGTTCTGTGCGCCGGTGGCGATTAGGCCGTAGGCTTCTTCGGCGCTGATGTTGAAGTTTTTCATCAGAGCCGAGGCAGCTCTGGCGCTTTCACTGATGTCGTAGTCGAAGGTGTCACGCAGCACGAAGCCGGCCGCGGTGGCCTGCTCCAGTGCTTCGCCGGCCAGATCGCTCGCTTTCTGCGTAGCGGCCAGCCCTTCGGCCACGTCGTTGAAGTCCTCGCCGAGGTTCTGCGCGTAGATGTTTTTTACACTCTCGCCCAGCGCGTCCAGCTCGTCGCCGGTGGCGCCGGTAGATGCGGAGAGCTGGTTCATGGCTTTGTTGTAGTCGTCGCCCAGCTCTGCCAGATACTTCCCGGCCTCGACGACCGCCTTGCCCGTCGCCACAGCGATGCCGCCCACGGCAGCGCCGACGGCAACGGCCTTCCAGTTTACTTTGTCGAGGTGTCCCGCGACGTTGTCCATCGCCTTCCCGAGGGAGGGGTCGATGGCGCCGGCGAAGCTGACGACGGCCTGCATGATCTTGTTTTTGCCTGCCATCAGTGTCACCTCCTTCTGTATTTCCTGAAGTTATTCCGGGGCATTGAGGCAGCCTTGTCACGTTGCCGCTTGGCCTCCTCGGCTGCCTCGTAGTATTCCATCAGGAAGTCGGTCAGGCGTTCCCGTCGGAGCTCGCCGACTGAGGTGTGGAAGGCTCGAGAGTAGTCTCGGACGAGCTCTCCGAGCCGCTTTCCTCGGATTGTGCCGCCGACCTCGCCGTAGTAAAATTTCGGCCGATCCTCATAAGCTCCATGACGTCGGGGCCGCTGATGCGCTCGAGGTCGCTGACGTCGATGTCGCTGTTGACGGCGACGATCGCCATCATGGCGAGATAGGCGTGCAGGGAGTAGTCGAGCTCGCAGGCGCCGGCGCTGCCGCCGCCCTTGTTGGAGGTCGCGCGGAGCTTGCGGGCCTCAGCATCGGCAAACATTCCCACGGTGATCGCGTCGGTGTCATAGGTCAGAGTCTTGACCTTTTTGCCGTTGATGGTGATGGGGTTCTGGAGTGTCAGCTTTTCCATGTGTGTCTCCTTTCGATAAATAGAGGGCGCCGCCCCGGAGGCGACGCCCTTCTTGTTACAGGACGCTGCGGATGTCCTTGGCGTAGTCGACGCCGCCGACGCGCATGATGGTGTTGAGCTGGTCGATCAGCCAGTATTCGTTGCCAGCGACGAAAAGCTGGTAGCGGCTGACGGCCAGCGCGATCTCGTTCTCGCTGGCGTTGCCGGGATCCACGTTCAGGCCGGGGATGCCCTTGGAGACGCAGCGGAGGAACGCCTTGCAGCCTTCGGTCTTGGTAGAGCCGTCGGAGAGCTTGACGTCCTGCGCCCAGCGGATCTCGATGGTCTTGCTCGTCAGCTTGACGAGGCTGCGCAGGCCGAGGTCAATGCCGATCTTGGTGATGGACGCCTCCATCGCCTCGATCTGGCCGGGCAGCGGCGCCGTGTAGGTTCCCATCGCCTTGAAGTCAGCCGTCACAAGGTTGACGGGAGGCAGGGCGATGGTCACGTCCTTGGCGGCGAGAACGCCGTCCACATAGACGGTATCGGCGAGGATGGGGCCCTTCAGGTCGAGCCACAGGTTTGCCATTACTCGTCACCTCCTTCGTAGTAGACGGAGAAGCCCGCGTCGGTGTATGCGACGTAGACGCTCGCAGACTTGAGGGGCGGGGTCGGGGTGACGGCGATGTCCCAGCGGAAGTCGCCATTCATCACGTCGGTGGTGCTGTTCTCGCTCTCGAGGAACAGGATCACAGGGGATCCGAGCAGCGCGCCCATGCTGACATAGCCGTCGAGCTTCTCCTGCTCGCGGTTGATGATGCGATCCTTCAGCGCGCGGGTCATGGGCTCGTCGATCTCCGGGCTCCACTCGCGCTGGAAGTCGTTGGTGATGTGCATGAGCATCCGCATGGAGACGTCGAAGATCGCGCGGGGATCCACGTCTGCGCCGTAGGTGTAGGCAGCCGTATGGTCGCCCCACAGTACCCATTCGCCGCCCCATGCCACGGCGGTGCTGATGCCGTTCTGCGTCAGCTCCTTGCCGCTCTGCTGGTCGAAGCCGCGGTTTTTCGCGTTGGCGCCGAAATACTGCTTGATGACGGGGATCGCCTTGTTGCCGCAGGTCTCCATCGGGACGCTGTTGTGGCTGAAGTCGGCGCGCATGAGCTCGACCACGGCCAGCGTGCTCAGGTGGAACACGTTGCCGAGGTTGTCCACAGCCTGCGGCCAGTAGACCTTAGAACGCTCGCCGGTGAAGGCGTTGGCCTTCTTCCATGCGATCGCCTTGGTGATCGTGTCGACCGCCTGCGCGGTGCTGTCCACGAGGGGCAGGTCGGCCACGACGAAGGCGTCCCAGTGGCCGTTGATCTTCTTGCAGGTCGTCAGCATGGCGTTGTAGACGGCAGGGCTGTGACTCCAGCCGGGGGCCGCGATCAGATTGCAGACCGCGAACTGCTCGGGATAGAGCAGCGCGATCGCGCTCAGGCCGCTGTACTCGCCGGAGGAGGTGACGCCGCCGATGATGTCGCTGTCTGCGATCTCAGAGTCGTCCACCTCGCTGAAGCTGGCCGTCAGGCTGCCGGCGAGCTGCGCGTCGTCCTTCAGGCTGGTGATGATGACCGTGCCCTTGGTGAAGTTATAGTCCACAGCGTAGTCGGTGCCCTCGGCGTAGTTGCCGCTGTCATTCTTTGCGATGGTCAGGGTGTCGAGGATGATCTTGTCGCTGGCGAACTCGGCGCGGCCGCCGGTGAAGGTGAGGGTCTTGGTGGTGGCCGTCTCCTTGCGGTGCTTGCCCGCGGAGGGGTCGAGCACATTGATGACGTAGATCGGGCCGATGTTCCCGAGGGTGTTGTTGAAATGCGCGTACACGGCCTCGCACAGGGTAAAGGTGCCCCAGTCGGACGAGTAGCCGATCTTCTTCTGAGCGTCGACCAGACTGGTGATCTTGATCGGCGCGTTGATGATGCCGGCCTCGCCGAAGCCGCGCACGAGGTTGACGGGTGCCGTGCCGATATAGACCGGCGTGGTGCCCGCCTGCACGGCGCTCTGTGCCACGGTCTCGCCGATGTGGCCGTAGGCGCCGTAGAGGTATTCGTTTGCCATCTGCTTATCCTCCTTTGCATGAAATTAGAGCAGCCGAGCGGCTGCCCTTAAAGCAGGTGTTGGTAGCTTTTCGGGTTGCGGGTCAGGGTCTCCTCGACGGAGAACTCAGCCCATGCAAACCAGTACGGGTAGAAGTCGGGGACGGCGTCTTGCTCCGTGACGGGGCCGAAGGTGATGCCCTTCTCCTTGATGACGCGGAGGTCGCCGAGGTACTCGGCGTTTTCAATCAGCCGGAGAGCTGTGTCCACAAAATTCCATGCGTCACGCCAGCCCTCTCCGTTCTTCACGAAGTAGGAGGCCGCCGCCTCGTTGTATTGCTGGATGTAGGTGCCGCTGCCGTCGCCCTTCGGCTTGAAGATGTCGGGCCCGTGGTAGCCGGGATCCCACGCTGAGAAGCAGAGCCGGATCTTGATGTCTCGGGCACTCTGGAGCAGGTCGTCGTCGCCCTGAACGATCTGCACGCAAACCGACGGGATCGGCGCGGCGATGTTCGGGGGCGTCCTGTCCTTCGATGGTACGAAAAGCGAGAACGCGGACGGGTTTACCAGCTTGTATGGGTAGGAGGCGTCCGTTGCGTTGTCGTCGGGGAGCTTCAGCTTGACCAGAGGGCAGACCTCGGCGGTCAGCCAGTCCCGGACGGTTTCGATGCTGTTGACGATGGACATGGGGCACCTCCTACATGGTGACAGTCTGGCCGAGGGCCACGGTGGCGATCCCCATGTCCTCACTCCAGTCGTTGACGATGTACTCGCGGCCGTCGACGTTGAGCCCTTCGCCCGCCGGGCGCCGAGCGGGCAGATCCTCGACCGCCGCGTAAAGCAGCAGAGAGGACTCCGCGACGCTCAGCTCTTGCCCCCCTTGGCGTTCCTTCAGGGCGTTGTCGTCCAGCACGGCGGCGATGGCTTTGCCTTCGACGGTGTGCTTCTCACCGAACTCGTCGAGATTGAGAAACGTGCGCCGACGGTCAGCCTCGACCATCGCCTTGAAGCTGAAGGCCATCAGACGGGATCGGCGGCGCCGATCTGAGGGGGCTCCTCGTCGTCGGCACCGTCATCAGGCTGCTCGGCCTTGGCGGCCTCGATGGCAGCGATGACGTCGGCCTTCTTGCGCATAGCAGAGGCGTCCACGCCATAGCGCGTGGCCACTTCCTTCAGCTCGTCGAGCTTCATGTCCTCGTTGTACTCAGGGGCCTCGTCGGCCGCGGTGTTGGTGCTGGCAGGCTCGTCGGCGTCGTCGCCGGGAGCGGGTGCGGGCTGCTCGGCAGTCTCGCCCAGCTCGCCGATGTACTTGGCGACGCCTTCCTTCACCAGACGGGCCTCCAGCTCGTCGTCGAACTTCTGAGGGCCGTCTGCTTCAGTGATGGGGATCACCTTGCGGCCGTTATAGTAGCCGAAGGTGCCCTTGATGATCTGGATCATGCTCTGCTCCTTTCTGCTGCGCTCAGTCCGTCAGGACGTCCGCAACGATGAACGGGCTCTTGTTGTTGGGGATCATCAGCGGGCGGCTGGAGATGGTCAGCGTGCGGCTGTTGCCTTCGGCGCTGCTCACATACTTCGGCACGCGGCGGCCGGTGTAGGTGTGGAACTCGCCGTCGCTCTGCTCGACCTGAGAGACGGCGCCGTAGGCGGTGTGGCCAGCGCCGGGAGCGGTGAGGACGCACTTGCCGGACGGGATGTAGAGCTTGTCGTTGCCCTCGTCGTCGGTGTAGGTCAGGTCGTAGGAGATGACGCTGATGATGCGGCCGAGGACGTTCAGATGGGCCACGATGGCAGCGCCGTCAGGCAGCAGCTCAGGCTCCACTTTGCCGATCTCGATGCGGCGGTTGTCGAGGAGCTTCTGCACGGCCACGTCGTTGATGATGGTGTCAGCCACGTCCGGGGAGCAGACCAGATCAGAAGCGCGGAGGCCGCGCTTGGTCAGCATACGGATCATGGCCTCCAGATCCTTCAGGATCTTGCCGCCGGCGGCGTCCCACTTGGCCGTCGGGGTGTAGGTCGCGGGGTTGCTGGCCTCGGAGTAGAAACGGATCTCCATCTCGTCGGCCTTGTCGACGTCGTCGGCGATGTGCTTCATCACGCAGCCGTTGGTCAGCATGGTCTCGGCGGCCATTGCTTCTTCGCGGTTTGTGATGAGCTCGCCCAACTCGTCAGCGTCGCGCAGGATGAGGGTCTGCTGGCGCTGCTCAGGGGTGAGCTGAGAGTAGAGAGCCTCGCCGAAGCCACGCTTGCGCAGCTCGTCGAGGGTCAGGATGCGACGGGGAGCCACGAAGGGCGGGGTGTAGCGTTCCATATTGTAGCCGGCGCGCAGGACGGTGACGCCGCCCTTGCGAGGGGCCACGAAGGGCGCCAGCTTCTTACTGCCGTCACGGAACTCGACGAGCACGTCGTCGGTGGCGAAGATGTCGCTCGCGTCGTTGGTGGGGAAGTAGCGGTCACGCAGGAAGGTCGCAGCAGGGGTGAGCTGCTGCACGGCCATGAGCAGCGTGTGGGTGTCGTAGAAGTTAAAAGGCATTTTGTTGTCCTCCTTCTCTTAGTATTCGATGGCGTCGGAGAGCAGGATGCCGGCCTTGCGCAGCTCCTCCTCGTCGGTCGCCTTCAGGGTGTAGCCGCTTGCGACGGCCAGCTTGTTGCGGGCGAAGTGGCCGGTGCGGTAGGCCAGCACGGTCACGTCCGCGGTGGTGCCGACTTCCACGTCCTCGGCGAGGATGCAGTTGGCGGTCAGGGTTTCGTTGGTGGTCGCGGTGGAGCCGAGGATCACCAGCTTGCCGGTGCCGGCAGACAGGGCCAGCACGGTGCCGCGCTTATAGGTGGCTGCGGCGGTGGCCTCCTTGCGGATGGTCACGGTGAACACGTCAGCGACGGGCTCGTTGGCAACGATCAGGCCATCATAGCCGACGCTGCCGAGGTTTTCGTCCAGTCTCTTGCTCATTACTTCTTACCTCCGTTCTGAGACTTGGTGGAGTTGTAGAGGCCGACGATGGCGTCCACCTTTGCCTTGTCGTCGCTTTCGCTGCCTTCCTCGCCGCCGTTAGGGGCAGCGCCGACGCCGGCAGCGCCGGACTCGTCGTTGTCAGCCTTGGCGTCCTTCAGGTGCTTGGCACCGAGGGCCGCCTGCTTCTGCATAGCCTTGAGCGCGAGCTGCTCAGCGGTGCAGGGGGTCTCGCCGTACTTGGCGTCCCTGACGAGCTGCGCGTCGCCCACACTTGCGGCGATGCTGTCGATGGCCTCGATGCGGGCGCGCTCCTGCGTTCTGGCAGTTTCGGCCGCCTGCTGCTCGATCTGAGCCACGACGTCGGGGTGCTGTGCTCTCATTTCTTCGAGGGTCATGGTCTTGTTGTCCTCCTTCTTGGGGCCGTCGTTCTTGGCGGCCGCGTGTTTATTTCCAGCCGCAGGGGCGGCGTGGATGCTGTTGTCGATGGGGATTGTCCCCGGGATGTGTCTGAAGCCCTTGACGTCGTGCCGGATGCCGGCGACGAGGAGCACCTTCTTGTCGGCGCTCAGGGTGACGTCGGGGCCTTCGTCTGTGAGCAGGGTGTCGGCAAAGCCGTTGTCAATGGCCTCCTGCCCGACCATCCACGTCTCGCGGGTCATCATGCTGCGGAGCTGGTCGACCTCGAGGCCGGTCTTGGCGTGGTAGATCTCCGCGATGGCCCGCTCGCTCGCGTCGAAGTCCTTCTGGAGCTTCTTCAGGTCTGCGAGGGTGTAGTAGTCGTAGAGCAGCCCGGCGACGCCGTGGATCATCACCATGCTGCCGGGATAGACCTGTACCTCGTCACCTGCGCAGGCGATGACACTGGCCGCGCTGGCCGCGATGCCTTCCACGACGACGACCTTGTGGCCGGTCAGGCCCTTGATGGCGTTGTGGATGGCGATGCCGGTGTAGAGGTCGCCGCCGCAGCTATTGATCTTGATGGTGATATTGCTCTTGCCCTTGACGGCCGCGAGATCCTCCATGAAGCTCTCGGGCGCGATGTAGAGGCCGGGCTCGGGCTCGCCCGTCCACCAGTCAACAGGCTGACGGCTCACGACGTCGCCGTAGAGGGTGATCTCGCCCTCGTCGTCGCCGATGCTGGCGACGTTCCAGAACTTGATCGGCGTGCCCGCAGTCTGAGGCCCGGCGCAGAGCCGGGGAGTGTTATGCGTTCTCATGCTTGTCTCCTTCCTTGATGCTTTTGATGGTCTCGGCGACGATCGCCTCCCGCAGAGCTGCGGAGATCGTGCCGCTGGCCGCTGTGCTCTGGTCGACCTGCCCCTGCGCTGCGCGCAGCTTCTCGTTTTCCCGAGTGAGCTGGTCGACGTTGGCGTCCCACTGACCGCCGTTGAGTCGGATGGTCGCCTGCTCTCTGGTCGTGATGCCTTCGCCGATGGCGAGGATCTCGGCCGTGATCTCCTTCGTCGGGTCGAGCTGTCCCTGAGAGGGGCCGATCCACTCGGCGCCGAGGTATGCGGCGCGGATCGCCGGATCTGCGAAGAAGCCCGGGGCGCTGATGCGGCCGCGGGCGACGGCTTCAGAGAGCCAGATCTCATATACCGGCGTGCAGAAGTCATCGACAAACCACTTGCGCCTCATGCGGAACGCCTTCCACGCCTCCATCAGGGCGGCACGGCTGGCGCTGTACGAGCTGTTGAAGCTCTTGAGCAGAAGGTCGGCCGGGATCTCGAGCGCCGCGCCCACCTGTTCACAGATGGCGCGCAGGAATGTATTGAAGCCGCTGGCCGGCCGCTTGGGGTCTGCAAAGGTCACGTCCTCGCCGGGCTCCATGATGTTGATCTGGCCGGGGCCCATCTCGTACTCATTAGGATCTCGGCTCACCTCCGGCAGGCTGCTCCCGACCTCGTTGAACGGGTTGTCGCCGGCGCCCGCCTCGGTCTTGATGAAGGCCGTGAAAAACGACTCGACGACCGCCGCAGTCAGCTCGCTCTCGGTGTAGCGGCGAAGCTGGAGCAGGGGCTCGATGACCTGCGCGAGATAGCTGACGCCGCGGTATTGATCCGGGCGCTCGCTCTCCATGACGTGCAGGATGTTCGGCAGGCCAGTCCGCTCGCCGTATGCCTGAACACGGGCCCACGTTGTCGTCGTGCTGCCGAGCTCGAAGGGGTAGGTGCTGCGGATGTGGTACGCCTCGATCTGGCCGTCGTCGTTCACCTCGACGCCGTCGTAGATGGTGTTGCCGTTGGCCGCCTTGCCGGTGGTCAGCAGCATCGGGGTGATGATGCCGGAGGTCGTTGGCGTGGCGACTCGGTCGGCCTCGATCAGGTGCAGGCGTAGCGAGTAGGGCGTGAGCGGCGTCGGCTCGTACTGCTTCACGACGGCGAACACGTCGCCGCTGACCAGCCACGAGGAGAGTGCGAGCTGCTGCATGGCTGCGAAGTTGTTGACGCCGGTGGCGTCGCACGCCCTTTTGTTCTCAGACCAGAGAGCGAACTCACGCTCGGCCTGAGCCTGCCATGCGTCGGCGGCCTCCTGCGTCATGCCGAGCGCCTCGCGGTCGATCCGACTCTTGAGCTGGAGGCCGATGCCGACGACGTTGGTGCGGTTGGTGCGGATGGCAGAGGTGGCGATCGGGGCCGCCATGTAAAGCATCCGGGCACGCTGCCGCAGGGTGTAGTTGTTGGCGTCGATGTCCTCCTTCGGGCTGCCGCTCATAGCTCTGAAGCCCTTGGTCGCCTTCTTGTGCCAGCTCGCGCCGGCGTCGCCGTAGCCCTTATTCACAGGGCGCGGCTGCTGCCGCCTGTTCTGTGGGCGGCTTCTGCTTTTTCTTTTGCTGATGGTGCTCACCTCCTTCATGGTGAAGATGGCCGAGTCGGGAGAAAAGGAGCGAAAACTCCCGGCGTCGGCCTATGAAAAAAGCCCCTTTCGGGGCTTCTTTCACCAGTCTCGGGGCACTACTCCCACAGCTTTTCGCGGCTTCTCGCCGTTCAGTGCGGCCTCGAGGGCTTCGATGTCTGCCTCGAGCTGTTTGATGGCGGCCCGGATGGATCCGAGGTCGGTGTTGTAGCGGGCCAGATTGCGCGAGCCGATGCCGTAGCTCTGGACGCCTCCGTCCAGCATCTCGGCCTCTCGCTTCAGGTAGAGCTCCAGCCGGTTCCTCTTGATGGAGAGCTGGTACTCGATTTGTTCGCGGGTCTTTCTCATTGTGGTCTGTCCTCCTTACCAGTCGTCGAAGGCGTCGGCCCGGTTGTGCCGTTGCCGCTGCCGTCGCTGCTGCGGGGCCTTCGGTTTTTCCTCCAGTCCTTGCAGGCGGCGCTCGATGGCGTCCATGTCGGGGTTGATGATCTTGAGGCCGGCGTTGGCGTAGTCGCGGCAGTCGAGGGCCTCGTTGCGGTTGTGCCCGGGCAGCTTCTCCCACGCCCAGCGGTCGCCGCGGCGCGTGTGCGTGAGCACCAGCTTCTCGGAGAGGAGCCCGTTGAAGAAATTGAGGTCATAACCGGCGTCGGGGTGCCGGTTGAAATGGCAGTATTTTGGCCCGGGCTCCTGCACCTTCAGATTAGCCATGATCGTCGCCTTGCCGGCGTCGACGCCGATGGTGTAGAGCCAGCAGGTGATCCGCTTGTTGTCGCGGATCGGCACCTTGCTCGGGGGCGAGACGAAGGGGATGCCGTCGCCGCCCTTGCCCTTGATGGCAAAGACGCGCTTGCCGACGCGGGCCCGGCACGCCTCATAGACCTCTTGGGTGAAGTGGCCGCCGGAGTCGACGCAGGTGATGGAGATCTTCAGGCCGCGGCCGTTTTTGAACTTGTAGACGTGGTCGACCACGTCATCGAGCCGCTGCCAGACCTCCGGGGTGTCCGGCCGTCCCATGATGTAGCCCTTGACGATGCCCCACGTCTCGCCATACTTCCCGTGA
>ULWO01017837.1_pt1 | contig 12596 bp, 5 predicted proteins | sample 1960421 | NCBI WGS metagenome assembly ULWO01 (sample SAMEA4835814, study PRJEB28245) | human gut metagenome | biome: gut microbiome; material: fecal sample | place: Denmark | collected 2008 | reverse complement strand
GCATCGTGGGCGTGCTGGAGGGCCGCTCCAAACCCGCCTCTCAGTACGAGGGCGGCAACGACGACGTTGTTCTTATCCCCTATACCACCCTGATGAGCGTCAACAACACCAGCAGTGTCAGCCAGTACTATGTGGTCCTGCAGGACGCGGACCACTCGGATGAGGCACAGGAGTTTTTGCAGTCGCGGCTCAAGAAGCTGGTCAGCAAGGACGACTATGTCTACGTCATGAGCCTGAGTGCGGCCATGAAGCAGATGTCCTCCATGATCAACGTCATGGTGGGCGTCCTGACGGCCATTGCAGGCATCTCGCTGCTGGTCGGCGGCATCGGCATCATGAACATCATGCTGGTGTCCGTCACCGAACGCACCCGTGAGATCGGTATCCGCAAGGCACTGGGCGCACAGGAGAGCACCATCCTGACCCAGTTCGTCGTGGAGGCCGGCGTCACGTCGGCGCTGGGCGGCTGCCTCGGCATCGTGCTGGGCTACGTCGTGTCGGCCATTATCAACCAGATCCTTCCGTATATCCTGACGGATATTACCCTGAACGTCACCCCCTCGGCGGACGCAGCAGCCATCGCCGTGGGCATCTCCTGCGGCATCGGTGTCCTGTTCGGCTTCCTGCCGGCCCGCCGTGCCGCCAGCCTGAACCCCATCGAAGCACTCAGATATGATTAAGGAGTTTACCATGAAAAAACGATTCCTCGCATTCCTGCTGGCTGTCTGCGTGGCTGTTTCCATGCTGGTGCTGCCCGCCTCTGCGGTCGGCTCCAACGCGGCAGTCCAGACGGCGACGGCACTGGGCGGTCTGACCGCCGAGCAGGCCGGTTCTCTGGGTGCGCCCCTCACCCGTGGGCAGGCGGCCCGCCTCCTCACCGCATTTTCTGCTTACCGCGATACCACCACGGCACAGGGCCGCACCGGCCGCCTCTACAGCGATGTAGACAGCGACTCTCCCTATGCGGTCTACATCCGCACCGCTGTCCAGAACGGCTGGATGACCGGCTACTCCGACGGCAGCTTCCGCCCGGACAACACCGTCACGCTGGAAGAAGCCTGCACCATGGCGCTGCGCCTGCTGGGCTATGATGTGGCAAAGCTGGGCGGTACCTTCCCCACAGCTCAGCTCAGTAAGGCCAGCGCACTGGGCCTGCGCAATGAGATCAATGCCCGTCAGGGCGAGACTCTGACCCTCGAGCAGGGTACCATGCTCTTCTACAACGCCCTCACCGCCATGAACGGCAGCGGTCAGGTCTACGCTTCCACCCTGGGTTTTGCCGTGAACAACGGCCAGGTGGACATCTCTTCTGTCCTGCTGGACAACGTCAAGGGTCCCTTCGTGGCAGATGCTTCCACAGTCCTGCCCTTCGCCCCGGCGGCCATCTACCGCAACGACGAAGTCACCACCTCTGCGGCCCTCTCTCCCTATGATATCTACTATTATAACGAGAGCGCCCGCACCGTCTGGATCTACAACAAGCGCGCCGCAGGCCGCGTGACGGCGGTCTCGCCCTCGGCCAGCGCTCCGACCTCTGTGACTGTGGCCGGCGTCACCTACACCATCGCCTCGCCCTCTGTGGCCTACCAGCTGTCCTCCCTGTCCGGCGGCGGCGTGGGTCAGGTGGTCACTCTGCTGCTGGGCATGAACGATGCAGCGGTCTCCGTCCTCACCGGCGACGCGGCAGACGCTGTGTTCTACGGCGTGGTCCAGTCCTCATCCCGCACCCTTGTGGAGACGAACAGCGCTGAGGTGCAGCAGGCTGTCTCGGTCATGTGTACCGACGGCACCGCCCGCACCGTCAATGTGGACAATAAGCTCAATTTCCCGGCCGGCAAGCTGGTGGAGATCAGCGTGGACGGTGACGGCGAAAGCGTCCAGTCCATCTCGCCCCGCTCGACCAGCGGCACCGTCAGCGCCGACGGCACCGCGCTGGGCGACACCCCGTTTGCAGACAACGTGCAGATCATTGATACGACGTCGGAGGGTGTGGCTGGGGCAGTTCCCCCCAGCCGCCTATCGGGGGTAACTCTGAGCGAAAGCGACATCCGCTACTACACCACCAATTCCGCAGGCCAGATCGACCGGGTCATCCTCGACGATGTGACCGGTGACCTGTGGGAGTATGCTGCGCTGGATTCTGTCCGCCGCCTGACGGACGAAGCCGCCAAGAAGATCGACAAAAAGATCAGCGACAAGGCACAGGACGCCGCAAGAGAGGCCGCAGGCCTCCCCGCTGCGACCACCACGACCACCACCAAGGTGGACAAGACCGATGAGGAGACCTTCCAGGATGTGAAGAACATCCTTGTTCCCAGCACCAGCGATGTGCTCTACGGTCTCATCGACGGCAGTGTCGTCAGCTCTACCTGGAACACCCTTACCGGCAAGACGGACCAGCTGTTCAGCTATGTGCTCCGCCGCACCGGCGACAGCGTGGGCGGTACGCTGGGCGACTTCCTCAATTATCTGGGCGAGGGTGCGACCTATGTCTGCTACTCCGGCGGCAAGCAGGTGGCCTACAGCACCGCCACCAAGTACCCTGTTATCGCAGGCGGCATCGCCATTGGCCGTTCTGCCGACGGCAAGGCCATCAACCGGATGCTCCAGCTCTCGCCGGTAGTCATCGATAAGCTGGGCGCAGCTTCGGTCATGAGCGGCGACAAGCGCTATGAGACCGCCGACGATATGCAGGTGTATCTGTGGTCGAACGGCCAGTATTTCGCTACCTCGCTGCCCAAGATCAACACCGAGGATTATAAGCTCATCGGCTGGTACGACAACTTCGGCTGCTCCGGAGGAAAGAAGATCCGTATCCTTGTGGCCGTCAAGACGAACTGAGCCTGAAATTTTCCAATCACAGAACAGCAGCCTCGCGGCAGATGAAGCGGGGCTGCTGTTTTATTCTCTTATTTGCCACACGCCCTATTTCGTGTTACAATAAAAACCAGAAAAATTGCGGAAAAAAGAGGTGCGGCAATGATACGCATTGCTCTGGTCGAGGACGAGGCAGAGGTGCGGGCGCAGCTTCAGGGCTATGTGCAGCGGCACACCCGGCAGTACGGCACCGAGTTCGCGGTGACGGAATTCGCCGACGGCATGGAGCTGCTGGATGATTACCGCCCGGTGTACGACATCCTGTTTCTGGACGTGGAGATGAAGCATCTGGACGGCATGGAGACGGCCCGGCGGGTGCGGCAGCTGGACAAGGACGTCATCATCGTTTTTATCACGAATATGGCGCAGTACGCCATCGGCGGGTACGCCGTGGGCGCGCTGGACTATGTGCTCAAGCCGGTGCCTTATTTTGCGTTTTCGCAGCAGCTGCGCAAGGCCGAAGAGCAGCTGCGCCGCCGCGCACGGCATTATCTGGCCCTGCCGGTGGAGGGCGGGATGCGGCGGCTGGATTCGTCCCTCATCTATTATCTGGAAAGCGAGGGACACCGCGTCCATTTTTATACCGAAGAGGGCGATTTCGTGGCGGCAGGCACCCTGAAAGCCTTTGAGGAAAAGCTGGCCAAGCGGCCCTTTGCCCGCTGCAACAGCGGCTACCTTGTCAATCTGGCACAGGTGAAGAGCGTGCAGCAGGGGATGGTGCAGGTGGGACCCTACGAATTGCAGGTCAGCCGCCCCCGGCGGAAAGCCTTCCTCGCGGCGCTGGCCGACCACATCGGGGGTGAGGGTGCATGACGGCACTGCCCAGCATCCCGCGCCTGTATACGGCGCTGGCCGAGTGTCTGGCTGTGGGCATCTACGCCCTGCCGCTGGGCCTCCGCTTCGGCAAAACGGCCACCATCGCTGCCAGTGCGGCATGGGCGCTGGCCCTGAGTGCTTTTTTGCAGGCCACGGGCAGCGTTCCGCTGGCGTGGTGGATCCCCTGCATGGCGGCAGCTGTGGGGATACAGTATTTATACCTCTGGGTCACCCGCACCATCTCCCTGCTGGAAGCGGGCTATGTCTGCGCCCGGGCCTTCGTTCTGGCAGAGCTGGCGGCCGGCGCTGAGTGGCAGCTGCACTGCTTCCTCTGGCCCCAGCGCAGCGGGGCCGACGGCCTGTCACTGCTGCTTCTGGTGGTGGTCTATGGCGGCGTTTTCGGCTGCATCTGGGTGCTGGAGCATAAGCACAAAAGTCCCAAGGGCCATATCGTCATCAGCGGAAAAGCGGCCCTCGTGGCCGTCGTCATGGCGGCGATGGTCTTCGCGGTGAGCAATCTGCTGTTCTTGGGCGACCGCGAGGTGGACATGAGCGTCTACTACATCCGCACGCTGGTGGATTTCTGCGGCGTGCTCATCCTGACGGTCCAGCACGAGCAGCTGCGGGAGGCGGCGCTCCACAGTGAGCTTGCCGCCATGGACGAGGTGCTCCACCGCCAGTACGAGCAGTACAAGCGGAGCAAAGAGGGCATCCGGCTCATCAACAACCGCTATCATGCGCTGAAAATTCAAATCGCGGACATCCGCGCCGAGCGCGACCGGGCCAAGCAGGACGCGGCTCTGGCCCGGATGGAGAGCGGAATCCGGCAGTATGAGGCCGAGAACAAGACCGGCAACCCGGTATTGGATACCCTATTGACCGCCAAAAGCATGGACTGCCAGCAGCGCGGCATCAACATGACCAGCGTGGCCGACGGCAGCCAGCTGGGCTTTCTGAGCACGCGGGAGCTGTGTACCCTTGTGGGTGCGCCGCTGGACAACGCCATCGAGAGCGTGCTGGCTGAGCCCGACCCCGAAAAGCGTCTGCTGCGGGTGGCCATCTATAACCAGAGCGGCTGCGTGATGCTCCGCTTCGAGAACTACTGCGCCCAGCCCGTGGAGCTGGGCGCGGACGGCCTGCCTGTCCACAACGCCCACGGCGGCTATGACCTGCAGGGCGTGCAGGCGGCCGCCCAGCGCCACGACGGCACCATGACCCTTCATTGGGCCGACGGCTGGTTCACCCTGCGGATCTTGCTGCCGGTCCCGGAAAAGTAAAGGGACTCCTTCAGTCACCTGCGGTGACAGCTCCCTCAGGGAGGGAGCCTTTGGTAGAGAGCGAAACATTGTCCTCTTTGCCAAGGGCCACCTCTTTGAGGGGGCTGCCGCGTCAGCGGCTGGGGGAGTTTTTGCTTTTGGCATGATGCACAATAAAACCGCCCTCGGAATTGTGGATCAGCACAATAAAATTTGAAATCAAATTGAAACTTCTGCAAAATATGCCTCCAAAATGACAGATTGCGCGGAGAACGGTTCGTTTTGCAGTTTATATGATAAAATGACATCAAGCAAAGGAGTGGACGCACTCCGGAGAACAGCTATGAACCGGGTCGTGTACCCAAAAGAGAAGGAGCTAACAGTTATGGCACAGAAAAAGAAGGACAGTAAGATGATGGTCAAGATCATCAAAACTGCCGTTTCGGGTGTGTTGTGTGTCGCATTGGCGGGCGGTATGGTTGCGGCCAATGTGCTGATCCCGCCCAATGCCAGCAGCGTGCAGAGCATTTTGGGCCTGAAGAGTGGAGGCATCGATAACAGCAAGGCAAAGACCGAAGGCATCAATATGGAATACAGCAAGCCCGGCTTTGACACAGAGGAGGCGCTGGTTGAGGATGAGATCGCTCTGAATAAGAAGATCGCCGCCGAAGGCATCGTATTGCTGAAAAACGATGCCGGAAAGATGCCGTACAGCACGGATACGACCTTTAGCTTTGTCAGCCATTCTGCTGTCAGTTACATCGGCGGCAACAAAGTCGATATGAAAACGGCCTTTGAAGATGCCGGGTTCGGTGTCAACGAGGACCTCTGGAAATTCTATTCCGAAGGCAACGGCAAGGATTACGGTCTGGGTGTCGGCTCGGTCTCTTACGGTGATGACGAGGACTTCTCCATCAACGAGTGCCCGCTGTCCGTCATGCAGGCGGAGCCGGGCCTGACCGATTCCATGCAGGGCACGGTGCCGGTCTTTGTGTTCAGCCGTGTGGCGGGCGAAGGCCGTGATATGCCCCGCTCCATGTACAACCACACCGATGTGGAAGAGGACAAGACCAAGACTTACCTCGAGCCGGATTCTGTGGAACTGGAGATCCTCCAGTACCTGAACGACAGCTTTGACGATGTGGTGCTGCTGCTCAACTCCAGCGCAGCGGTCGATCTGAGCTGGGTGGAGGATTATCCCAGCATCCACACGGTCATCTCGGCTCCCGCTATGGGTGATTACGGTCTGTGCTCTCTGGCAGAGATCTTCTCCGGCAAGGTGAATCCCTCCGGCCGCACCGTGGATACCTATGAAGTGGATGCCATGAACAGCCCGGCGGCGCAGAACTTCGGCGACTTTGCCTACTATGACGAGAATGGTAACCTGACCAAGTACAACTACGTCAGCTACAAAGAGGGCATCTATGTTGGCTACCGCTATTACGAGACCCGTTACGAGGACAAGGTCCTCGGTCAGGGCAACGCAGGCGATTACAACTACGATGACGCTGTGATGTATCCCTTCGGCTACGGCCTGTCCTACACCACCTTTGATTGGTCCGACTACAACACCAGCTGGGATGGCGACACCTGCACCGTCACGGTCAAGGTGACCAACACCGGTTCTGTTGCCGGCAAGGACGTTGTGGAAGTGTATGCACAGAGCCCCTACACCGATTATGACAAGACCAACAAGGTGGAAAAGGCTGCGGTTGAACTGGTCGGTTACGCCAAGACCTCGGAGCTGGCTCCCGGCGCAAGCGAGACGGTGAAGATCACCTTTGATCAGGAGCAGCTGAAGTCTTACGACTACGTCAATGCCAAGACCTACATTCTGGATGCCGGTGACTACTACATCACCGCCGCCAAGAACGCACACGATGCCGTCAACAACATCCTTGCTGTCAAGGGCAAGACCGTGGAAGACGGCATGACCGCCGATGGCAACACCGAGTTTGTGGCGACCCATACCCCGGCCAACGGCACCGTGGATACCACGACCTATAAGAACGACACCACCACCGGCGTGGAGGTCACCAACCAGCTGGATCAGGCAAACGGCGGCTTCCAGTATCTGTCCCGCAACGACTGGACCGGCACCTGGCCGACCACCGATGGCGAGGTCAGCGACCAGATCAGCACTTGGGGCAACCCCATCAACGGCACCGATGCAAACGGCAACCCCGCTTCCTATACTTACTATAAGACCATCAGCAGCGAGGATCTGGCAAAGCTGGATTCCTTCGATTCCCTGAACACCACCGATCCTTCTACCCTGACCGATGAGCTTGTCTACGGCAAGGACAACGGCCTCGGCCTGATCGATATGCGTGGTCTGGATTACAACGACCCCAAGTGGAACGACCTGCTCGACCAGCTGATCCCCAGCGATTATCAGACCCTGATCACCCAGTCCGGCTATGGCACGGCTGCCATCAAGTCGGTGGATAAGCTCTCCACGACCGATCGCGACGCTGCCACCGGCCTGGTCAACTATGGCGTTGATGCAAGCGGCAACTTCTACTTCAAGGGCAACATCACCCACTGCGGCGTAATCGTTCTGGCCCAGACCTACAACGATGATCTGGCCACTCACTACGGCGAGAACATTGGCGACGAGTCCTACTATCTGGATGTCGATGGCTGGTATGCACCGGCAGTCAACATGCACCGCACTGCATTCTCCGGCCGCAACAGCGAGTATTACTCCGAGGATCCGTTCATCGGCGGTCACATTGCTTCCCTCGAGTGTGAGGGTGTCGCCTCCCGCGGTATGTATGTCTTTGTCAAGCACTACGCCATCAACGATCAGGAGGACCACCGCGGCGACCGTGAAGGCCAGTACAGCATTGCGACCTTCCTGAACGAGCAGGCGGCCCGCGAGATCTACCTCAAGCCCTTTGAGATGTGCGTCAAGTCTGATAAGGTCGAGATGAACTATGCAAAGGACAACGGCGACGGCACTTACAGCAATGCCACCACCGAGATCCCGTCCGTCACCGGCATCATGACCTCCTTCAACCGCGTTGGCTATACCTGGGCCGGCGGCAACTACAACATGATCACCGGCCTGCTGCGCAACGAGTGGGGCTTCCACGGCTTTATCATCACCGATAATGCAAACACCGGTGTCTTTATGGATGCTGGCCAGATGATCCAGGCGGGTGCTGATGGCAAGCTGACCAACCTGCCCACCGGCGCACGCTATACCTTTAACAAGAATGATGTTTCGGATTATCACTATGGCCGTGAGGCAGTCCACAACATCCTGTATACTATTGCAAACTCCAAGGCAATGAACGGCGGTATGCCGGGCAGCCGTTATCTGGCAAAGGTCGAGCCTTACCAGAAGGTCATCTACGCGGTGGATGGCGTCTGCGGCGGTCTGATCGCGGTCCTGGTCATCCTGACCATCTTCCGCTTCCGCAAAAAGAAAGAGGACAACATCAAAACCGTCTGAGTAACACAAAACCGAAAGGGGCGGCGGGCAGAGCGCCCGCCACCTCTTCTTTTTTATCAGGAGCGATCCATGAAACACGCTGACATCATCCAGAAACTGAACTTAGAGCAAAAATGCGCCCTGCTCTCGGGCGAGACCGTCTTTACCACCCGCGCTCTGCCGGGCAAGGGCATCCCGGCCATCACCCTTTCGGACGGCCCCAACGGTGTCCGCAAGCAGGCCGGTGCCGCCGACCATCTGGGTCTCAACCCCAGCGTTCCGGCAACCTGCTTTCCGACCTCTTCCGCCACTGCGTGCAGCTGGGATGAGAAGCTGGGCGAAGCCGTGGGCGAGGCACTGGGCGAGGAAGCCGCTGCACAGGAAGTGGCTGTCCTGCTCGGCCCTGGCCTGAACATCCAGCGCAGCCCCCTTTGCGGCCGTGACTTCGAGTATTTCTCGGAAGACCCTATCCTCGCGGGCAGGATGGCCGCTGCCTATGTGCGCGGCATCCAGAAAAACGGCATCTCTGCCTGCCCCAAACACTTTGCGGTCAACAGTCAGGAGCTGCGCCGCATGGCCAGCGACTCGGTGCTCGATGAGCGCACCCTGCGGGAGCTGTATCTGACCGGTTTCGAGATCGTGGTGAAAGAGGCAAAGCCCAAGACCATCATGACCTCCTACAACCTCATCAACGGCACCTACGCCAACGAGAATGCCCACCTGCTGCAGGACATTCTGCGGAAGGACTGGGGCTTCGACGGGGCCGTCGTCACCGACTGGGGCGGCTCCAATGACCACGCCCTCGGCGTGAAGAACGGCTCCACCCTCGAAATGCCCTGTCCCGGCGGCGACTCCATCCGGGAGCTGATGAAGGCTGTACAGGACGGCAAAATTTCCGAGGCCGACGTGGACGCCCGCCTCGACGAGATGCTGGAGCTGGTGCTCTCCACCCACGCTGCGGTGGAAAAAGCGCCCCGCACCTTCGACGCTGCCGCGCACCATAAGCTTGCCCGCCGCGCGGCCGCAGAGAGCATCGTCCTGCTCAGGAACGAGGGCGGAATCCTGCCGCTCAAGCCCAATGAGAAGCTGGCCGTCATCGGCGACTTTGCCGAGACGCCCCGCTATCAGGGCGCAGGCTCCAGCGCCGTCAATGCTCTGCAGGTGGACACCCTGCTGGACAGCATCAAGGCCGACGACAGCGGCATCACCTTCGTGGGCTATGCCTCCGGTTTCGAGCGTCAGGGTGCAGCTGACGCCGAGAAGCTGGAAGAGGCTGTGGCCCTCGCAAAGAAGGCGGACACCGTTCTGCTCTGCCTTGGCCTCGATGAGCTGCGGGAGAGCGAAGGCCTTGACCGCTCTGACATGAAGCTGGCCGAGAACCAGCAGCAGCTTCTGGCCGCTGTGGCTGCCGTCAACCCGAACGTCGTCGTTCTGCTGAGCGCCGGTGCGCCGGTGGAGACGCCGTGGGCCGGCCAGTGCAGGGCGCTGGTCTACGGCGCACTGGGCGGACAGGCAGGCGCCGGCGCAGCCGCAGACATCCTCACCGGCAAGCTCTGCCCCTGCGGCAAGCTGTCCCAGACCTGGGCGCAGGCTCACGACGATACCCCCGCCAAGGCGAACTTCGGCGGCGAGGGCCGGAATATAGAGTACCGCGAGGGCCTGTATGTGGGCTACCGGTACTATCAGACCGCCGGTGTGCCGGTGGCGTTCCCCTTCGGCTACGGCCTGAGCTACACCACCTTCGAGTACAGTGATCTGAAGGCAGACGAGAAGGGCGTGACCCTCACTGTCACCAACACCGGCAGCTGTGCCGGTGCCGAGATCGTCCAGCTCTACGTCGCAAAGCAGGACGCAAAAGTCTTCCGCCCGGCGCAGGAGCTGAAGGGCTTTGCAAAGGTCTTCCTCGCCCCCGGCGAGAGCAGGACGGTGAGCATCGCTCTGGACGACAAGGCGTTCCGCTACTGGAACGTCAAGACTGACCGCTGGGAAGTCGAAGGCGGAAGCTATCAGCTCCGCGTGGGTGCATCCAGCGCGGACATCCGCCTGACAGCGGAAGTCTCCGTCAAGGGGACCAACGCTCCCGACCCCTACGAGGGTCTCGACCTGCTCCACTACGTCTCCGGCCAGATCAGCTATGTGACCGACGCCGAGTTCGAGGCTCTGCTGGGCCATCCGATCCCGGAGGATGTCGTCCGCATCGACCGGAACATGACTCTGGGCGAGATGGACCATGGCCGCAGTCCGCTGGGCTGGGTGGCACAGAAGGTGCTGCGCTGCCGTCTGGACAGCAGCTTTGCAAAAGGCACCCCCGACCTGAACACCGTGTTCCAGTATAATATGCCGCTGCGCGCGCTGGCCAAGATGACCAACGGCATGGTGAGCATGGGCATGGTGGACGGCCTCGTCTGGGAGCTGAAAGGCTTTTGGCTCGTGGGCATCCTCCGGGTCATCTATGAGTTCGTCAAGAATCTCATCCTGAACAGCCAGATGGAAAACCGGCTCAAAAACAGCTGAAAGGAATAAGGCCATGAATTTCTGGAATAACTTTGCCGCAAAGCATCCGGCCGCGGCCAAATGGGTGCGGGAGGGCGGACTGTTCGTCATCGTGTCCAACCTCATCACCGTGTTCAAATACCTGCTTCTGCAGTTCCTGCCCAAGGCGTTTGCAAGCCTGCCGGTGGTGGACTTCGGCTGGCCGGGCATCGACATCACCCTGTTCGGCGAGACCTTCAAGTGGAATATCCTCGGCTATGACGCGGCCCACGGCGGCCTGCCCTACTTCTGCGCCTACATGGTGGCCATGGTCATCGGCGAGTGCATCAATTTCCCCATCCAGCGCAGCCTCGTCTTCCGCAGCAAGGGCAGCCTCGCCAAGCAGATCGGCTGGTATCTGCTGGCTTTCTGCCTCATCACCTGCATCGTCAACTCCATCAACTGCATCTGGGTGGCTGTGGCCGGTCTGCTGGTGCCTGATTTCATCTACAACATCGGCACCACGGTGCTCAACGGCGGCATCTCGATGGTCATCTTCTTCTTCGTGAATAAGATCATCTTCCCCGAAGGCGAAGCCGCAAAATAATCTGTCATCTTCTTTGTTTTCATCATTTTCTTCATCCGAACCAACAGGCCGTTCTCCTCCGGAGGACGGCCTGTTGGCATATTGAGCGGTTTTGGACGCTGCAAAGGACGAAATTTCGGTCATAGGGGAAGAATCTGCCCAAGGGTCTTGCACTTTGACGCTTTACTGTGGTAAAATCGGGCCATGCTTTTATCATAGAGGAAAAAAGCACCAAAGGGGGAACGTATATGAGTGAGATCTGTATCATCGTCACCATCGTCGTCTATCTTGCGGCCATGCTTCTGGTGGGTTTCGCCTACAGCAAGACCAACAACGACAGCACCGACTTCTACCTTGGCGGCCGGAAGATGGGGCCGCTGGTCACGGCCATGAGTGCCGAGGCCAGCGATATGTCCAGCTGGCTGCTGATGGGGATGCCGGGTCTGGCCTACCTGACAGGCATCGCCTCGCCGGGCTGGACGGCCATCGGCCTTGCGCTGGGTACCTGGCTCAACTGGCTCATCGTGGCCCGGCGGCTCCGCCGCTATTCGGCCAACCTCGACGCCATCACGGTACCGCAGTTCCTGTCGCTTCGCTTCCATGACCAGCGCAACCTGCTGAACGCTCTGGGCGCAGTCATCATCATCGTCTTCTTTGTGCCGTATACGGCCTCGGGCTTTGCGGCCTGCGGCAAGCTGTTCCACAGCCTCTTCGGCGTAGATTACATGGCGGCAATGCTGGTGTCGGCCCTCGTCATCGTGGGCTATACCATCCTGGGCGGCTTCCGCGCCGTCACCACCACCGACCTCATCCAGTCGATGGTCATGTCGCTGGCCCTCATCGCGGTGCTGGGCTACGGCATCGTTGTGGCCGGCGGCTGGGGTGCTGTGGTGGAGAACGCCCAGAGCCTTTCCGGCTACCTGACCATGACAGCCAGCCACGACGCCGTGACCGGCGGGGCCGCATCCTACAGCCTGCTGGACATCGTCTCCACCATGGCGTGGGGTCTCGGCTACTTCGGTATGCCCCACATCCTGCTCCGCTTCATGGCCATCGAGGACGAGAAGAAGCTGGTGCTCAGCCGCCGCATCGCCACCGTCTGGGTGGTCATCGCCATGGCGGCGTCCATCGTCATCGGCATGGTGGGCCT
>ULWO01040458.1_pt1 | contig 12602 bp, 10 predicted proteins | sample 1960421 | NCBI WGS metagenome assembly ULWO01 (sample SAMEA4835814, study PRJEB28245) | human gut metagenome | biome: gut microbiome; material: fecal sample | place: Denmark | collected 2008 | reverse complement strand
GGGAAGTCTTTCAGTCAGTGAGTCGGGAATGTTTTATAACCGTTTTTATTTTGTCTGTCCCGATGGGACGATACACCGTTACGACAAGCGGCATCTGTTTACTTTCGGTGGCGAGGATAAGCGGTATATACCCGGTGGAAAGCGGGTGATCGTTTCGTATGGCGGCTTTCGGATACTTTTGCAGATTTGTTATGACTTGCGTTTTCCTGTGTGGTCACGTTGCCGCAACGATTATGATGTGGCGATTTATGTAGCCAACTGGCCCGTTGGTCGTCGGGAGGTATGGGATACACTGCTGCGGGCACGGGCACTCGAGAACCAGTGCTATGTGGTTGGTGTAAACCGGACAGGGCATGATCCGCAGTGTTCTTACAACGGCGGCAGCGTAATCATCAATCCTTATGGCAAGCTGATGGCATCGTGTGAAGATGACAAGGAAGAAACTGCATCGGCTGTTCTTGCCCGCGAGCCGCTGGACACATTCCGAAAACACTTTCCGGTGCTGGGCGATGGGGATGATTTCAATCTGAGTCTTTAGGCTTTTTCAGAACTCGTGGAGGCATTGATTTTCAATCGTCTGCATCTGTCCCGAAAAACATCCCGATGTTTTTTTATTTTTTGTACAAAAAACAAAAAAGTTTGTACAAATTCTGGGCGAAAGTTGATAGGGTATTCGGGCTGATAAGCTGAATTTTAGACGGGTAGTTGGCAGGAAATGCATAAAAATTGTATCTTTGTACATCCTTCGTTTCAAAATAAGAAAATCAGTTTTTATGTATACGAATAAAGAAATATGGAATGTCACTTACCCGATATTCTTGGGACTTCTTGCGCAGAACGTCATCAATGTGACCGATACTGCCTTTCTGGGGCATGTCGGTGAGGTGGCGCTTGGGGCAGCGGCGATGGGAGGATTATTGTATATCTGTATCTATACCGTTGCCTTCGGCTTTAGTGTCGGCTCGCAAATTCTGATAGCTCGCCGCAACGGGGAGGGAAACTTTCATGCCGTCGGACCGATTATGTGGCAGGGCTCTACGTTCAGTTTCGGCATGGGAGTCGCACTGCTGATACTGATGTCCTTGTGTGCCGAGCCACTGATTCGCTTGCTGATTACTTCCGATACCATTTTCCATGCCACGTATGAGTTCTTTACCTGGCGTATCTGGGGATTTTTGTTCGCATTTGTGAATGTCATGTTCCGGGCTTTCTATATTGGAGTTACTCAAACCAAGGTGTTGACTATGAGTGCTATCGTCATGGCACTGGTCAATGTCTTTCTGGATTATGCCATGATATTCGGAGAATTCGGCTTTCCGGAGATGGGGGTACGGGGAGCAGCGCTGGCCTCGGTCATCGCAGAAGCTTCTTCCTTGCTGTTTTTCATTGTTTATACCTATTGCAAGATCGACTTGAAAAAATATGGTCTGAACCGTTTCGGCCGTTTCGACTGGGACATGGTGATGCGTATCTTGCATATTTCCTGTTTTACCATGGTGCAGTATTTTCTGGCGATGGCTATCTGGTTTGTCTTTTTCATGGCGTTGGAACGGCTCGGTCAGCGTCAGCTTGCCATAGCCAACATCGTGCGCAGCGTGTATGTCGTGCTTCTGATACCGGTACAGTCGCTTTCCACTACGGCAAATACACTGGTCAGCAACCTGATCGGTTCGGGAGGAGTTTCGAAAGTCATGACATTGCTGCATAAAATAGCTCGCATGTCGTTTCTCATCATGGTTGTCTGTGTGGTACTCTGCGTTTTGTTTCCGCGGGTTATCCTGGCAGTCTATACCAACGAGGAGGCATTGCTGCTGGAATCTGTACCGGCTTTATATGTGGTGTGCGGGGCGATGCTGATATCTGCCGTGGCAAATATTTATTTCAACGGAATCTCGGGCACCGGCAATACGCAGGCGGCACTGGTACTTGAGGTTGGTGTGCAGATATTTTATGCCTTGTATGTCATTGTAGTGGGAATGGTACTGCGTGCTCCGGTCGATATTTGCTTTACTACCGAAATCATTTATTATACGTTGATGCTGACTTTCAGCATCGTTTATCTGAAAAAAGCGAAATGGCAGAATAAAAAGATTTGATGCATCCGATTATTTTTGTAATTTTGCGCCCTAATAAAATAAGGAAATAAAAAGAAAAACTGAAAATATATGTTCGATAATTTAAGTGAAAGACTAGAGCGGTCGTTTAAAATATTGAAAGGTGAAGGAAAAATCACCGAAATCAATGTGGCCGAAACACTGAAAGATGTACGTCGTGCATTGCTGGATGCCGATGTAAACTATAAGGTTGCCAAGAACTTTACCGATACGGTAAAAGAAAAAGCACTGGGACAGAACGTGCTCACAGCCGTTAAGCCTAGCCAGTTGATGGTAAAAATCGTTCACGACGAGCTGACAAAGCTGATGGGTGGCGACACGGCCGAAATCGAATTGAAGAATCGTCCTGCCGTTATTTTGATGTCAGGTTTGCAGGGTTCTGGTAAGACTACATTCTCGGGTAAGCTGGCTCGTATGTTGAAATCGAAGAAGAACCGCAAGCCGTTGCTGGTAGCCTGCGACGTATACCGTCCTGCGGCTATCGAACAGTTGAAGGTGCTGGGTCAGCAGATTGAGGTTCCTGTATACAGCGAACCCGACAGCAAGGACCCGGTTCAGATTGCATTGAACGCTATTCAGGAAGCTAAGGCAAAAGGTTACGATCTGGTTATCGTCGATACAGCCGGACGTCTTGCCGTTGACGAGCAGATGATGAACGAGATTGAAGCTATCAAGAAAGCAATCAATCCGGACGAAACATTGTTCGTAGTCGATGCGATGACCGGTCAGGATGCAGTCAATACTGCCCGTGAGTTCAACGAACGTCTGGACTTCAACGGCGTGGTTCTGACTAAGCTCGACGGTGATACTCGTGGTGGTGCTGCGTTGTCTATCCGTACCGTAGTGAACAAGCCGATCAAGTTTATCGGAACAGGTGAAAAGCTGGATGCAATCGACCAGTTCCACCCGGCTCGTATGGCAGACCGTATCCTCGGAATGGGTGATATCGTTTCATTGGTAGAACGTGCACAGGAGCAGTACGATGAAGAAGAGGCTAAACGTCTTCAGAAGAAGATTCAGAAGAACCAGTTTGACTTCAACGACTTCCTGACTCAGATTCATCAGATTAAGAAAATGGGTAACCTGAAGGAACTGGCTTCCATGATTCCGGGTGTAGGAAAAGCCATCAAGGACATCGATATCGACGACAATGCGTTCAAGAGCATTGAAGCTATTATTTACTCAATGACTCCGCAGGAACGTACACATCCTGAAATCCTGAACGGGACTCGCCGTACACGTATTGCCAAAGGTAGTGGTACGAGCATTCAGGAAGTGAACCGCTTGTTGAAGCAGTTCGACCAGACTCGCAAGATGATGAAGATGGTTACCGGCAGCAAGATGGCGGGCATGATGCAGAAGATGAAAAAGAAATAAACCATATTTGGTTAATTGATACGGGAGTTGCTTCGTTGCAGGCAGGTGCCCGAAGGAAGTGGGGAGAGGGAATCGCTAGAGAAAAAGATTCTTTCTCCCCGCTTGTTTTGTATGTTTTCAGGCGGTTCCGATACCCATTAGGATAATTCTGCGACGAAGTAAGCAAGTGATAATGTGAAACATCATTTGGAAGTCTGAAAAAATCCCGCTACCTTAGGGAGGGTTTTGGGTGGATACTATTTTTCGACAAGAATATGTCTTTTAAAACTATATAGCAATGAAACGTAAGATATGGAGTTATGCCCTTGGCGTGACAATGGTCTTGTCGCTTGCCAGTTGCGGCAACAGTGCAAAAAAACAAGCAGATGAAAAAATGAGTGCAGATAGTATGAATGTAACAAGTAATCAGGCAGGATTGCAGGGAGATAGTCTTTTGTCGACCTGTGTGCTCGACGGAGTGAAAGCAACATGGATTCGGGATAACGGTCCCGCACGGCTGATGCCTCGTACGCTTTTCCCCGATGCAAGCGATGAGCTGATCAAAAGTCTTTCGCTGGAGAACGGCATACCGGCTTCTATCAGTACCTTCTTGGTAGAAAGCGACGGTGCACGTATTCTTTTCGATACGGGAATGGGAGCTCCCGACAGTCGGCTGATGGACGGACTGCGTTCGTTGGGTGTATCTCCGGCCGACATTCAGTATATTTACCTGACACATTTCCACGGCGACCACATCGGTGGAATGATGAAAAACGACAGTGTGGTATTTCCGAATGCCGAAGTGTATGCTTCAAAAGCAGAATACGACGGCTGGATGAAAATGCCTGCCGACAAGAAAGAGCAGGTGGTAAAAATCATGAATGTATACAAGAACCGTCTGCACCTGTTTGCTTTCGGCGATACACTGCCCGGAAAGGTCGTTGCACGTGAAGCGATAGGACATACACCGGGGCATACGGTCTATCAGGCTGGCAAGCTGCTGGTCATCGGCGACCTGATGCATGGCGCTGCCTTGCAGGCAGGACATCCGGAAATCTGTGCAACCTACGACATGGATAAGGAGAATGCGATAAAGTCCCGTAAAACCTATTTGCAGTATGCCCGTGAAAACGGACTGATAATGGCAGGTATGCATCTACCGGTTCCTGCTTTTATGAAATAAAATTTTTTGAGTGAAGTTTCTCGGAACTGTAAAAAGGTATATGAGAGATATAAAGAAAGCCCCTGTCATTTTCCTGGAGGGAATTTGATAGGGGCTTTCTATGTTTGTCTGTTAGTTGCCAATTAAATTTTGTGTTCCAGCCAGGCATCAATCAGCTTGCGGGCGATGCTGAGTTTTTTCGGTATTTCCGGCAGGTGATCGCGGCTGTAAAAAGCACCTGCGCTCAGCTCTTCATTTTGCAGTTTGATGGTACCGCTCTCGTATTCGGCATAATATCCCACCATGATGCCGCTGGGATAGGGCCAAGGCTGGCTGCCGAAGTACTTCAGGTTCTTGATGGTCAGTCCCGTTTCTTCCATCACTTCCCGGTAAACACACTCTTCCAGTGTTTCTCCCGGTTCGAGAAAACCCGCCACCAGTCCGTTGAAGGTGCCCCGGAAGTTGCGGGCATGTACCAGCAAAATACTGTCTCCTTTTTTTATCAATACAATGACCGCCGGTGAAATGCGCGGATAGAACTCCTGACGGCATTCGGGGCATCGTTTGGCGATGGGAGAAACCTGTACCGTAGGTACGCCGCACATGGGGCAGTAGCGGCTGTTCTTGTCCCAGTTCAATATTTGTGAAGCCTTTCCGGCACGCTTGTATTCTTCCAGCGGAAGCACATCGAACGAAGCACGCAAGTCCTTCATCATGCGGGGACTGCTTTCATCTCCGGCTACCGGAACGTGAATGGCGTATGTTTTGGCGGGATAACCGTTTATCTCGCCGATGGTATGAATGGTACTTCCCACAGGTACTGCTACCGGAGGTTCTGTTCCGTAAGGAATATGATAACCATCCGCTTTTTTCTCTATCAGGACTTGTCCGCTATTGAATACGAACCATCCACATGTTTGTTTTTCTGTTTCCATTAATTAAGTCCTTTCATTGTAAGCTGAATGCGCTTGCGTTCGTGGTCGATGCTGAGCACGCGCACACGTACATGCTGGTGCATGCTGACGACTGTTGTCGGGTCGCTGACAAACTTGTCGGCAAGCTGGGAGATATGCACCAGTCCGTTTTCCTTGATTCCTATATCTACGAAGCACCCGAAATTAGTAATATTGTTGATGATGCCGGGCAGTTCCATACCTTCCCGCAGGTCGTCGATGGTTTGCACGTTCTTGTCGAACTCGAAGACCTGAATCTTCTGACGCGGGTCACGTCCCGGTTTATCCAGTTCCTGCATGATGTCGGTCAGCGTAGGCAGTCCCACGGTATCGGTCACATAGTTCTTGATATCTATCTGGCTGCGCAAGTCCTTGTTCTTGATCAGGTCGGCAACGGAACATTTCAAGTCCTTTGCCATCTTTTCTATGATAGCATAACTCTCCGGATGCACGGCCGAATTGTCGAGCGGGTTGTCAGCGTGTGGAATCCGTAAGAATCCGGCACACTGTTCGAATGCCTTTGCTCCCATACGCGGTACCTTCAGCAATTCCTTGCGCGAATGGAATGCACCGTTTTCTGCACGATAGTTTACGATGTTTTGAGCCAGCGTAGGTCCCAGTCCCGAAACATACGTCAGCAGATGCTTGCTGGCCGTATTGACATTCACGCCGACCAGGTTCACGCAACTCTCCACCGTCTGGTCGAGCGATGCTTTCAGCTTAGTCTGATCCACATCGTGCTGGTATTGTCCCACCCCGATGGATTTGGCATCTATCTTGACCAGTTCGGCAAGCGGGTCCATCAGCCGGCGACCGATTGACACGGCTCCACGTACCGTCACATCGTATTCGGGAAACTCCTCGCGCGCAATCTTGGAGGCAGAATAGATGGAAGCACCGTCCTCGCTGACTACAAATACCTGTACTTCGCGGTCGTATCGCTGGGACGTAACGAAACGTTCGGTTTCACGACTTGCCGTACCATTTCCAATGGCGATGGCTTCTATCTTATATTGTTCGACCAGTTTGACAAGCTTGCGCCCGGCCAGAGCCGTTTCCGATTTTGGTGGATGCGGATAAATCGCTTCGTTGTGCAGCAGATTGCCCTGAGCGTCCAGACAGACCACCTTACAGCCGGTACGATATCCCGGGTCGATGCCCATGGTACGCTTTTGTCCCAACGGAGGAGCCAGCAGCAGTTGCCGGAGATTTTCGGCAAAGACACGGATAGCCTCTTCGTCCGCCTTTTCTTTGCTGAGTACGGAAAATTCTGTTTCTATCGCTGGTTTCAGCAGTCGCTTATAGGCATCGTTTACAGCTTCTGCCACTTGTGCGGAACATTCCCCGTTTCCGTGTACATATTGCCTTTCCAGCCGTTCGGTACAGGCTGTTTCATCGTCGGGAGTGATTGAAACCTTCAGGATACCTTCGGCTTCTCCACGACGGATGGCGAGCAGGCGGTGAGAGGTACATTTCTTCAGCGGTTCACTGAAGTCGAAATAGTCGCGGTATTTCAGAGCAGCTTCTTCTTTCTCTTTGCCTTTGACTACTTTCGAGATAATCATGGCCTGACGGCTGAACTGGTTTCGTATCAGGTTGCGGGCACGTTCATCTTCGTTCACTTGCTCGGCGATGATGTCGCGTGCTCCTTTCAGCGCATCTTCTTCGTCCTTGACTTCTCCCTTGACGAACGAACGTACCCGGGCAGACAAATTGTTTTCCCGCTGCATCAACAGCAGCATAGCAAGCGGTTCCAGTCCCTTCTGGCGTGCAACCTCGGCACGAGTTTTCCGTTTGGGCTTGAAAGGCAGGTAAATATCTTCCAGTTCCGTCGTATCCCAACAGTTGGTAATACGCTCACGCAAGGCATCGGTCAGTTTTCCCTGCTCTTCGATAGTAGAAAGTACCGTTTCCTTTCGCTTGGCAAGTTCGCAGAGCTTTTCGTAACGCGTATGGATATCACCTATCTGTACCTCGTCGAGTCCTCCGGTCGCTTCTTTTCGGTAACGGCTTATAAAGGGTATGGTAGCACCTCCCTGAAGCAGTTTCAAGGTATTTTCTACCCGATGGACAGGTAGTTTCAGGGCAGTGGCAATCATTTGGCTGAATTGTTCCATGTATACTTTTTCTAATAATGTGGCACAAATGTAATTAAAAAAAAAGATTCGGGGTGAGGAGAGAAGTTATTTTGAAGGTGATTTACCGACCGGTTTAAGCTTTATTCGGGTTTGAGAAAAGTTCGTTGACCGAGAATGTGGACGAAGAGGGCAGGGAAATAGTGACTAACGCTACGTATAGGCAGGCAGTCGAACTTGGAAATTTTGTCAGTTTTAGAGATGAAATATCAAGCAGAAGAATGAAGTACAAGAGGAAATCAGTCGGATTGGAGGGAAAAGGAATTGCAAAGATTTTTGTTGGTTCAATTGGAGGCCGAAACGTAGTAATGGCACATGATACGAAGAAACGGCAAGGATGTCTGCTGTTCAAACTTGTTCCCGAAACATAATAATGGCATGTGATAAAGAGGGACAAGCAATAATGTCTGCTGGTCAAAGCTTTGAAAATGGAGATCGATACAATGAACTTTTAGAGAAAATAGTTTGTTACTGTTTTAGATGAAATAGTCTTTCGTGAATATATTATGTGACAACTTAAACTAATGTATGACTTATGAATAACAGACGAAGTGTCTGGTGCGTCATTCTTTTTTCTTTTTTAGGCATATCAGTAACAATGGCGCAGGAGCCGGAAAAAAAGAAGCACTGGGTATGGGAACTTTACGGGGGCGTGAACAATTATATGACATGGGAAGTGGAAACGGGTGTCGTATATAAGCCCTGGCGTTTTATTGGCGTTGGAGCGGGATTGCTTTTTACTACACTGATAGATGATGACAAGGTTTATTCGGGAGATGTCAAAGATAAAAAATTACGCTGGTGTATAGAGGAGAAAGATTTGACATATCTCATGGCTTTCCGTTCGGGAATTTACTTGTATTCACCTCCTGTTTATCTGAATCATGATCGTGATGTGGCATTGTCTTTTCGTGTATCTCCCGGTATTACTATACCTTTGCCTCCCAATTCAAGTGCCATTGTAGATTATGTCCCAGAGGATGCAGTTCTCGATGTGCCGGTAACATCAGAAAGTGTCAGCAGTTCACATGCAAGGGCATGTTATTATCATGTACGGTTTGCCGTGGCTTTGGAAATGGAACGTCTATCGATATTGTTGGGATATACGACATCTGATTATGATTTGTATGGAGGGAGCCGTAACATGGTGGTGGGAGGACAGAAAATAGGATTGCCCCACAAGAAGCAGACCGGCACGTTCTTTATCGGACTGACCTACGACTTTTGAGCATATAAAAAGAAAACCCTGCCACGGCCTGACAGCACGCGACAAGGTTTTCGTAATTATGGGAATTATCTGCGGTAGAAACGCAGCTCATTTTCCAACGTTTTTACTCTGTTTTGCAAGTTTTCTATTCTTTCCAGCAAGTGACGGATGGCATCGATTCCCTCTATATTGATGGACAAGTCATAATATAGATGGGTGTATTTTTCCAGCTCATTCAACTGAGAAGCCGGAAAGTAACTGGTATTATCGATTACTTCGATATCTATTAAGCCGCCTTCGCCCAGCATGAGGACGAAGTCGGGTTCGATATTGCAATGTGTGCAATAATCGTTTATGATGATTAAATCGTTCTGCATAGTCGTACGGTTTTAAATTATCCTTGCTGTAACTGTCGGAACAAATCTTTCTGCTTTTCCGTCAGCGTGGTAGGAATAGTTACGTGATAAGTTACAATCAGGTCGCCTGTTGCGCCTTCCTGCTTGTAGACAGGGAAACCTTTACCTTTCAGGCGTACCATCGCATCATTTTGAGTACCCGGACGAACTTTCAGTTTTACTTGTCCGTCCAATGTATTGACTGTAACTTCACCTCCCAGTACGGCCGTGTACAAGTCGATTGTTACATCTGTATACAAGTCATTGTCTTTCCGCTTGAAGACAGGGTCTTCGGGAATGACGAAGGTAATGTACAGATCTCCGTCGGGTCCACCGTTGGCTCCCTTGCCTCCATGACCTTTCAATTTGATAACCTGTCCGTTTGCCACTCCGGCCGGTACGGTAATACGTAATGTTTCACCGTTGATGCTGAACGTTTGCTTGTGCGTAGTAGCCGCTTCACGCAAAGACAGTTGTAAAGAAGCCTCAATATCCTGTCCGCGGAATCCGCCCCTTGCACTACGTCCTCTGCCGGCTCCATGTCCGAACAGCTCTTCGAAGAAGTCGGAGAATCCGCTGGCATTTCCACCAAATCCGTGCATGCCTTCTCCTCCAAAGCCACTTGTAAAATGTTGTCCGTCGGTAGAATACCAATATTCTCCGCCGTTATCTCCTCCGCCTTGAGCCCGATAAGCCTGTTGTTGTGCCTCAAACTCGTCGGCGTGTTTCCAGTTCTCCCCGTAAGCATCGTATTTCTTACGCTTTTCGGGGTCGCTCAGTACCTCGTTGGCTTCATTAATCGCCTGAAACTTATCCTTGGCCGTAGGGTCGTTCGGATTCAAGTCCGGGTGATATTTGCGCGCCAACTTACGGAACGCTTTCTTGATATCGTCCTGGGTTGCCGTTTTGTCAACTCCAAGAACCTTGTAATAGTCTATATAAGCCATACAGTCTGTTTTTTTTGTTAATGAATGACACAAAGAATGTGCCACGTTGTCCTTTTGTTAACAGACTTTTAACCATATTGAAAGCTATTTATCTTTTTCAAGGTTTGGCAGGCTGTTTTCTTCCATTATCTTTGTGGTATTGAATTAATCATGGTATGCGGAGTCTGACAAATTGTCGCTTGTATGCCGTCTTAATCTATTAATTTGTTATGAAATTACTGATTTGTCTGATAACGCTTTTAGGGCTTGGAAGCCTGAGCGCAGTTCATGCTTCACAAGACGGTGAGGTAACTTTAAAATTAATCGAAACCAGCGATGTGCATGGTTGTTATTTCCCTTATGATTTTATTCGTAATAAACCCATGAAAGGGAGCCTGGCCCGTGTGTCTTCGTATGTGAAAGAACAGCGGGAGAAGTATGAAAATGTCATACTGATGGACAACGGCGATATTCTTCAAGGACAGCCCGTTGCCTATTACTATAATTATATGGATACAATATCGGAGCATGTATGTGCCGCCATGCTGAATTATATGAAGTACGATGTAGGTACAATGGGTAATCACGACGTAGAAACCGGACATGCCGTGTACGACCGATGGGTGCGTCAGTGCAACTTTCCGGTGTTGGGAGCCAATATCGTCGATAACAAGACCGGAAAGCCGTATCTGCCACCTTATCAGGTTATAGAGAAAGAAGGGGTGAAAATAGCCATACTCGGTATGATAACTCCTGCCATTCCTTCGTGGCTTCCCGAGCAGTTGTGGAGCGGTCTGCATTTTGAAGACATGGAAGACTGCGCACGCAAGTGGGTGAAAATTATCCGTGAGAAGGAAAATCCGGATGTTTTAGTAGGACTGTTTCATGCCGGACCTGAGGGAAACAAGCTCGACAATGTAGTAGAAAACGGTTCCGGCAACGTGGCAAAGAGTGTTCCGGGCTTCGATGTGGTATTTATGGGACACGATCATACGAGGAGATATGAGAAAGTAGTCAATGTAGAAGGGGATTCTGTCTTGTTGATTGATCCAGCCAATATGTCAAAGGTGGTTTCGGAAGTTACTTTTACGATAAAGAAACAGGATGGAAAAGTCGTTTCCAAACAGGTAGAAGGTAAGCTGGTAAACATGGACGGCTATGCACCGGATGCGGATTTCATGAATATATTTTCAGGAGCGTATGAAACCACTATGGATTTTGTTTCGCGGAACATCGGACGAATTGAGCATACCATTTCTTCAAAAGAGGCATTCTTTGGTCCTTCTGCCTTCGTCGATTTGATTCATCAGTTGCAACTGGATATTACCGGAGCGGATATTTCATTCTGTGCTCCGCTGTCGGCTTATGCGGAAATCAAGAAAGGCGATATCTGTGTGAGCGACATGTTTAACCTGTATAAGTATGAGAACCTGCTGTATACCATGAAGCTGACAGGCAAGGAAATCAAGGATTTTCTGGAAATGTCATATGCACTTTGGACAAATCAGATGCAATCTCCCGACGATCACCTGATGTTGCTCAATGAGGAAGATAATGGATTCGGCCGTTTCAAGAATCCAAGTTTTAATTTCGATTCGGCGGCAGGTATTATTTATACCGTGGATGTGACGAAGCCTCAGGGAGAAAAGATTCGGATAGAGCGTATGGCAAACGGAGAACCTTTTGATTTGAATAAGACCTATCGGGTGGCGGTCAACTCATATCGTGGAAACGGCGGAGGTGATTTGCTGACGAAAGGTGCAGGCATTCCCAAAACAGAATTGGCCAAACGGATCGTTTATTCTACCGATAAAGATTTACGCTATTATCTGATGAAACGTATTGAGGAGGTAAAGGTGCTCGATCCCAAACCTTTGAATCAGTGGAAATTTATTCCGGAAGAGTGGACTGTTCCTGCCTCGAAAAGAGATTATGATATCTTGTTCGGAGAGAAAGCTTCGGAATAGGATGTGTCACTGAAAATGTGGGCGGAAATGAAGAGAAACGTGCCGATGTTTTACTGCAAACGTCGGCACGTTTTTTCTTGTAAGTCGAGGCCGTTTCAATCGGTTGGTTGAGGCTGTAAAACGAAAAAATCCCTCTTTTCTGTGAAAAAAATCTTCGTTTTCATTTTGCAAGTTGAAAGAAAACCGTAAATTTGCATCGCTTTTCACAAATAAGGCACTGCCGAAATAACTCAGTTGGTAGAGTAACTCATTCGTAATGAGTAAGTCGCGGGTTCGAGTCCCGCTTTCGGCTCTCGTAAAAGAGGTATGTTTCCAGTGCGGAACATACCTCTTTTCATTTTCTTATTGTCTAGTCCTGAAATAGCGTTACAACAAAAAAGGTAACAT
>ULWO01050349.1_pt1 | contig 12651 bp, 9 predicted proteins | sample 1960421 | NCBI WGS metagenome assembly ULWO01 (sample SAMEA4835814, study PRJEB28245) | human gut metagenome | biome: gut microbiome; material: fecal sample | place: Denmark | collected 2008 | reverse complement strand
GCGGCTCGTTGCATTTATATGATTCAGGCTTCCATTTCTTCCAGCGGCACAAGGTATTCCTTGCGGCACTGCTCGTACTCCAGCATATAGTCCTTGCTGGGGCTGTGGTGCATGATGTTTTTCAGGGTGTGAGAGTCGTAATCATCGCCGGCCTCCATGCCCACCATGCGCACCGCAATGTTGGAGCAGTGGTCGGAGATACGCTCGGCGTTGTTCAGCACATCCAGGAACACCACGCCGGTGTCGATGGAGCAAATGCCGTCCTTCAGGCGGAGGATGTGCTGGTCGCGCAGACGCTCCACCATCACATCAATGATCTCCTCCAGCGGCTCCACCTGTGCAGCCTTCTGGACATCATCGTTTTCAAAGGCCTCGTCCGTCAGAACCAGAATGCGTTCCAAAGCGGCATCCAGCAATTGCAGTTCCTTTTTGGCGCTCTCGCTGAAGCTGGCTTCCTTGTCGTACAGTTCCTCGGCCTTTTCCATGATGTTCACGGCATAGTCGCCGATACGCTCGAACTCGGTGACAAAGTTCAGCAGCTCGGTCACCGCGTGGCTCTCGTCGTCGCCCAGCTCCTGATCGGTCAGTTTGATCAGGTAGTTGGTGATCTCCACCTCCATGCGGTCGATCAGGTTCTCGCGTACCTTAATGGCGCTCACGGTCTCCTCGTCCATTTTCAAAAGCAGCGGCGCGGCCAGACCCACGTTGCGGGCGGCGCGGCGGGACATCTTGATCACCGCATTCTTCGCCTGCTGCAAGGCCACTGCCGGGCTCTTGTACAGACGCTCGTCCAGCACCGGCATGCTCAGCTCCTGTGCTTCCTCTACGCTGCTGGGCACCGTGAGCATCGCCAAGCGGCTCAGCACTCCGCTGCAAGGCAGGAACAGCAGCATGGCGCATACGCTGGACAAGGTATGGATGTTTGCAATGGAGCTCTTATTCATCACATCGCCCCACATGGGGATGCCGATGGTGAACTGCACCGCATAGATCAGCGCCAGCAGGATCACGCTGCCGATGACGTTGAAGTACAGGTGGATGAGTGCTGCCCGCTTACCATCCTTGGAAGAGCCGCCGATGGTGAGCAGCGGGGTGAACGCCGTACCGATATGCGCACCCAGAATGATGGGAATGGCAGAGCTGAAGGTGACAAGCCCTGTGCTGGACAGTGCCTGCAGAATACCCACCGAAGCGGAGGAGGACTGGATGATCACGGTGACCACCACGCCCACCAGAACGCCCAGAATGGGGTTGGTCATAGTGACGAACAGATTCTGAAAGACGGCGCTCTCCCGCAGGGGAGCAACGCCGGTATCCATCAGGCTCATGCCGGTAAACAGAATGCCGAAGCCCAGCATGATCTGGCCGATATTCTTCTTTTTGGCATTGCGCAGGAACACATAAAAAATGCAGCCAATAAACGCCACCACGGGGGCAAAGGTCTTGGGCTGGATCAAGGTCAGCCACAGGCTGTCGCCTGAGATATCCGCCATGCGGATCAACTGACCTGTTACCGTAGTACCAATATTTGCACCCATGATCACGCCTACCGACTGCGTCAGTGTCATGATACCGGAGTTGACCAGACCGACACAAATAACCACCGTACCAGCCGACGACTGGATGACGCCGGTGATCAGTGTGCCGAAGATCACGCCTTTGATGGTAGAGGAGGTAAGCTTTTGCAATACGCCCTGCATCTTGCCGCCTGCCAGCTTTTCCAGACCGGCGCCCATGATGGACATGCCGTACAGGAACAGCGCAACGCCGCCCAGCAGAGAGGTAATGTGTGTGATATCCATAACGATACTCCTAATATGAAACTTCCCTTTTAATCCTTTACAGCACACAGCCGCCGGAACCTTGCACGCGCAACGCCTGCCCTGTTCCGAAAGCCGCTTACTTTTATTATACCATCAAAGGGGGCGTCTCAACAAGGTTTATTTTACAGGAAAGTTACTTTTTTTACACATTCCGCAACATATTTCCGGGCGGCAAACAAAAAGATTTCCGTTATTTTACATACATTTTACATTCAGCTTTCCCAGATGCGATATGCCGCCGCTTACCCGGCCAGCTCTTCCATGGCCTCCCGCACTGTGTCGGCCGAAAACAGGAACACACCACTGCCGGTGTATACCTCCACATGACTGCCCACATAACGCAACTCAAAATCCTTCATGGTGTTTCCCTCCTGTGTTTCTGTTTTGTTCCGGGGCTTTCCCGGTGAACACAGTATCGCATAATTCAGATACCATAAAAAGGACTTTCAAAGGTTTTTGCGGACTTTTTGCGTAAAAAACAGCGTATGCTCCCCAGTCTGCTCACGCCGTACGCGGCCATCTTCCTCGGAGATCAGGTCTTTGGCAGTCCCCGCAGCGCCGCGTTTCCGCAGGAAACAAGCACCGGAGCTGCCGTTTTCCGGCACGACCCCCTCCTGTGAAAATGGGATAGCGGAGCGTCCGTAGACGCTCCGCTATCCCGAAATTAAAAATAAATTTTCCGCTGATAATGGCTAGAGCAAAGCGGAAGCCCTTCCAAATCATCCTGCTGCGCAAAGCATTATTCTGCCGCGTCCGTCACACGGACGGGATAGCCTGTCCGCACACAGCGCACCGCGTAGCGGGAACCGCCGCCGGAGGTGCAGGTGAACAGGGTCAGATCCCAGTTGTCCGTCTCGGTATCGGTGGTCATCTCCTCGATCTGGGTGGGGCGCAAAGTCTCCACGCTCTCCACCTCATAGCTCCAGCGCAGACCGTCTGCATCCGTAAAATAAACCGAACTGCCGATGGCCAGCCACTTGATGGGGCTGAAGTGCATTGCGTAGTTGTGGCCGCAGATCACAAGATCATCGCCATAGGTGGTGCCGCTGTACCGCCCGGGGGCGATCTTCAGCCCGGCGTAACTCCACTGTGCCATCACCGGCAGTTCCAGCCCCGCCGCGGGGATGGAAAGCACCCCGATGTAGTCCTGCCCTTCCACCTCCACGGTGGTCATCTCCTGTGCTGGGTCCAGCACAGGCTGCGGGGCTGCGGTCTCGTTTTCCTGCCGGTGCTCCGTGATGGTCTTTTGCATGGTCTGCTCCAGCTCACCCAATACTTCCTGCGAGGCCTTTTCTGCCCGGGCTGCATCCCACCGGTTGTAGCCCAGCAGCCCGGCGGCGCATAAGATCAGCACCGCACCCAGCATCATGCACAGCCTGCCGATTTTCCGTTTCATTGCATTCCATCCTTTATTATATAATAGTATTATCTGCTTCAGTATACCATTCCCCGCTCCGGTTTACAACCGTTCTCCCGGGCGATTTTTATCCGGCAGCAGCGCGCAGACCAGCCGCACCATCTGCCCGGTCAGGGGCAGCCACACCAGTGCACACAGCCCGTTGAACAAGGTGTGCGCGTTGGCGATCTGCCGGGCGATCACGGCGCACTCCACCCCTGCGGGCGAGCACAGCCGCACCAGCGCCGCAAAGGGCTGCAAGAGTGCGCAGCACACCGCCGCGCCGCTCAGGTTGAAGATGGCGTGGGCTGCCGCCACCCGCTTGGCGTCTCTTCCCTGCCCGATGGCGGCAAGCACCGCCGTGATGGTGGTGCCGATGTTATCCCCCAGCAGAATGGGAATGGCCGCCGTCAGCCCCAGCAGGCTGTGCACGCCGTCTGCCCCGGGCTGTGCCGCCATGCTTTGCAGCAGTGCCACCGTGGCAGAACTGCTTTGCACCGTTAAGGTCATGCAGACGCCCGCCAGCAGTCCGTGCAGGGGGCTTTGCTGCACCCGGGCAAGCTCCAGCCGGAGCAGAGGGCTTTGCAGCAGCGGCTCCATGGCGCTGCGCATCACAGTGACGCCTTCGAACAGCAGTCCAAAGCCGAACACTGCCTCGCCCACGCAGCGGCCCCGCCAGCCTTTACAGGCCAGACAGAGCAGCACCCCGCCAAACAGCAGCAGATACCGCCAGCTTTCCACCCGGAACGCCAGCAGCTGCGCCGTGACCGTTGTGCCGATGTTCGCCCCGAACACCACCGGCACCGCCTGCCGCAGCTGCAACAGCCCCGCCGCCAGAAAGGCAATGACCATAACCGTGACCGCCGAGCTGCTTTGCAGCACCGCCGTTACCGCAGCACCGGTCAGCAGCCCTGCCGCCGGGTTTGCGGTGCACCGCGCCAGCAGGCTGCGCAGACGCCTGCCCGCCCCCTGCTGTACTGCCCTGCACAGGCTGTCCGTTCCATATAAAAACAGCGCCAATCCGCCGAATACCTGCAACAACACTTGGAATCCCTGCTCCATCCGCACCCTCCGTTTCTGCCTGTCCTTTATTTTTATGCAGCGAGAGCCGGTTTGCGCATTGACAAAACCTACAAGTTTTTTGTGAATTTTTGTTTAATATTTCCCTATTCCCTTGCAATCCGGCAGCAAAAGGGATATGCTTATCAGGCGTTAATACTTAACAGCTGTTAAGTATTTGAAAAATGCAAATGAGGAGGGACTGTCGTGTCCGAGCCAAGCACCCCCAGCTTTCAGGGGATGTGCCACTATATCGGGCAGCTGAGCAAAGCATCCAAGGCCGGGATGCGGGCGGCGCTGGCCGATTGCCCCAAATGCCACTTCAATATGCTGGAAGGCCTGCTGCACGCCATCAACTGTCACGGAAAGGACGGTGCCATTTATGTCTCCGACCTTGCCCGGGAGATTCGTCAGCCGCTGCCGGCGGTCTCGCGCGGGCTGCGGCTCATGGAGCAGGACGGCACCGTGGTGCGGGAACCGGACCCCGCCGACCGCCGCAAAACGCTGGTGCGCATCACCCCCAAGGGGTACGAGTTGTGCCACCAGTGTGAGCAGGCTTTGCGCGACTACTTTGCCAGTGTGCTGGCACGGTTAGAGCCGGAGCAGGTAGCCCAGATGGACGCGCTGCGCGGCGCGCTGATGGATGCCATTCTTGCGGAAAATGCCGCGCGCAACATTGACCCGAAGGGAGAAACGAACCATGACAAAGATCTTTAAGCAGCTGGCCCGGCACTGGGCGGTCTGCCTTGTGGTGTTCGCACTGCTGTTCGTGCAGGCGTACTGCGACCTTGCCCTGCCGGACTACACCAGCAAGATCGTGGACACCGGCATCCAGCAGGGCGGCATTGAAAGCCCTCTGCCCCAGACGGTGCGCCAGAGTACGCTGGACGCGCTGAGCCTGCTGATGAGCGAGGAGGATGCGCAGAAGCTGCAAAACGCCTACCAGTACTACCTGCAGGACGATGGCGTGTTGCAGCTGCGCTCCGACCTGACCGAAGACGAGCGCACCGCACTGGAAGATGCGGTGACCACCCCGGACATCGTGCTGTATATGGCTGCCGCACAGGCCGCCAACACCCCTGCCGGGCAGAACAGTATGGGCATGACCGGCCTTGCCGAGACGCCCTCTGCCGCTGCGGACGCGGACACTGAGACCGTCACCCCTACGGCAGCGAATCTGGACACCGTTTGCAGCCAGTTTGCCGCCATGAGCCAAATGCCCGGCTTTGACCGCAGTATGCTGCAAAAGCAGCTGGACGGTGCCATGAGCCAGCTGGACAGCACCCTGCTGGAAAACCTGAAAAGCCAGTCTTTGCTGCTGGTGCAGCTGGAATACGAGGCGCAGGGCGTTGCGCAGGATGTGCAGATGGGTTACCTCTTCCGGGTGGGCGGCCAGATGCTGGCGCTCACCCTGCTGATGGTAGCCGTGGCTGTGGCCGTGGGCTTCCTTGCCTCCCGGGTATCTGCCGCCATCGGCCGCGACCTGCGCCGGGAGACCTTCTCCAGCGTTATCGGCTTCTCCAATGCGGAGATCGAGAATTTCTCCACCGCCTCCCTCATCACCCGCACCACCAACGATATCCAGCAGGTGCAGTTCGTCTGCGTCATCCTGCTGCGCATGGTGGCCTACGCGCCCATTCTGGGCATTGGCGGCGTGCTGCACGTTGTAGGCAGCAGCAGCGGCCTTTCCTGGATCGTGGTGCTGGACGTGGCACTGCTTTTGTTGCTGCTGCTCTTCCTGATGAGCGTTGCCATGCCCAAATTCAAGGTGATGCAGCAGCTGGTGGACCGGCTGAATCTGGTCAGCCGCGAAATTTTGACCGGCATCATGCCGGTGCGCGCCTTCAGCCGCGAAAAGTTTGAGGAGCAGCGCTTTGACAAGGCCAACCGGGAGCTGATGGGCACCCAGCTGTTCACCAACCGCGCTATGGTGGCTATGATGCCCTTTATGACCCTGATCATGAACGGCACCAGCCTGCTCATCGTCTGGTTCGGCGGCAAGGCCATGGATGCCGGCACTATGCAGGTGGGCGAAATGATCGCCTTTATCACCTACACCATGCAGATCGTCATGTCCTTCCTGATGCTGGCCATGGTGGCCGTCATGCTGCCCCGCGCCGGTGTGGCTGCGGATCGTATTGACGAGGTCATCCGCACCAAAGCCTCCATCCACGACCCGGACGAAGCCATCGCAAAGGCCGCACAGGCGCACACCGACTGGCAGGGCGTGGTGCAGTTCGAGGATGTGAGCTTCCGTTACCCCGGTGCGGACAGCGATGCGCTGGAGCACATCAACTTTACCGCAAAGCCCGGCGAGACCACCGCCATCATCGGCTCCACCGGCTGCGGCAAGTCCACCCTGCTCAACCTCATCCCCCGCTTTTACGATGTGACCGGCGGCAGGGTGACCGTGGACGGCATTGACGTGCGCGAGATGCCACAGGCACAGCTGCACGACCTGCTGGGCTATGTGCCCCAGAAGGGTGTGCTGTTCAGCGGCACCATTGACAGCAACCTGAAATTCGGCGGCGAGGATATCACCGACGCACAGGTGCACAAAGCCGCCGCCATTGCACAGGCCACTGATTTTATCGAGGCAAAGTCCGAAAGCTATCAAAGTCCCATTGCGCAGGGCGGCTCCAACGTATCCGGCGGCCAGAAGCAGCGGCTTTCCATTGCCCGGGCAATTGCCAAAAATCCCAAGGTCTATCTGTTTGACGACAGCTTCTCGGCGCTGGACTACAAGACCGATGTAACCCTGCGCCGCGCTTTGAAGGCACAGACCGACAACGCCACTGTGATCATTGTGGCACAGCGCATTTCCACCGTGCTGCACGCAAACCAGATCCTTGTACTGGACGAAGGCAGGCTGGTGGGCAAGGGCACCCACGCTCAGCTGATGGTCAGCTGCCCGGAATATCAGGAGATCGCCCGCAGCCAGCTGAGCCAGAAGGAGCTGGCGCTGGATACCCTGAATACAGAAAAGGAGGGTGAGTGATATGCCCAGACCCGGACGTCCCACCACCGAGCGCGCCAAAAACTTTAAAGGCACGCTGCGGCAGCTCATCCGCACTATGAGCCACTATAAGCTGCCCCTTGCGGCAGCCATGTTGTTTGCAATTCTTTCTACCATCTTCAACATTGCAGGCCCTAAGGTGCTGGCAAAAGCCACCACCGCCCTTGCCACCGGCTGGATCGCCCGGCTGCGCGGCACCGGCAGCATTGATTTTGTGTATATCGGCCGCATCCTGCTGTTTTTGCTGGGGATGTACCTGCTGAGCAGCGCTTTCAGCTTTATTCAGGGCTGGCTGATGACCGGCCTTTCTCAGAAGGTCTGCTACGACTTCCGCCGCCAGATCAGTGAAAAGATCAACCGCCTGCCGCTGGCGTACTTTGAAAAGCGCACCGTGGGCGAGGTGCTCTCCCGCATCACCAACGATGTGGACACACTGGGCCAGAGCCTGAACCAGAGCATCACCCAGCTGATCACCAGCGTGACCACCATGATCGGTGTGCTGGTGATGATGCTCTCCATCAGTCCCCGCATGACCCTGATTGCCCTGCTGATCTTACCGGTATCGCTGGCGCTGGTGCTGGTGGTGGTCAAGTTCAGCCAGAAGTACTTCAAGGCACAGCAGGCCACGCTGGGCGTGGTCAACGGTCAGGTCGAGGAGGTCTACGCCGGCCACAACGTGGTCAAGGCCTTCAACCGGGAGGCCGTGGTACTGGCAGACTTCAACGCCGCCAACGATAAGCTGTACGAATCCGCATGGAAGAGCCAGTTCCTCTCGGGCCTTATGATGCCCATCATGAACTTTGTGGGCAACCTGGGCTATGTGGCAGTGGCCATCGTGGGCAGCATTTTTGCTGCAAACGGCGTTATCACCATTGGCGATATTCAGGCTTTTATCCAGTATGTCAAAAACTTTACCCAGCCCATCCAGCAGCTTTCGCAGGTATCCAATATGCTGCAGAGCATGGCCGCTGCCGCCGAGCGGGTGTTCGAGTTTTTGAATGAGCCGGAGGAGGCGCAGTTGGCCGACCCTGCCCGCCGCGCCGACCCCGCCGACATTGACGGACAGGTCACCTTTGACCATGTGCGCTTCGGCTACACCCCGGACAAGACTGTTATCCACGACTTCAGCTGCACGGTGCAGCCCGGCCAGAAGGTAGCCATCGTAGGCCCCACCGGTGCGGGCAAGACCACCATGGTCAAGCTGCTGATGCGCTTTTACGATGTGGATGCCGGTTCTATCACCCTGAACGGCCACAATGTGCGGGACTTTGACCGCAGCGCCCTGCGCGAGGGCTTTGGCATGGTGCTGCAGGACACATGGCTGTTCAAGGGCACCATCATGGAGAACATCCGCTACGGCCGGCTGGACGCCACCGATGAAGAGGTTATCGCCGCCGCAAAGGCTGCCAACGCCGACCACTTTATCCGCACCCTGCCCGGCGGCTACCAGATGGAGCTGAACGAGGACGCCTCCAACGTCAGTCAGGGACAGAAACAGCTGCTTACCATCGCCCGCACCATTCTGGCAGATAACCGCATCCTGATTTTGGACGAGGCTACCAGCAGCGTGGATACCCGCACCGAACAGCGTATCCAGACCGCTATGGATCGTCTGATGGAGGGCCGCACCAGCTTTGTTATTGCCCACCGCCTTTCCACCATCCGGGACGCCGACCTCATTCTTGTGATGCGGGACGGCGACATTGTGGAGCAGGGCACCCACGACCAGCTGATCGAGGCCGGCGGCTTCTACGCCGATCTGTACAACAGCCAGTTCGAGGATGTTGTGGATTAAAGCACTTGTTATCGCAATATAACTGCAAAAATAGCACCTGTCGCCTTTTTAAGGCAGCAGGTGCTATTTTGTTTTACCCTCTCAGTCATCGCTGCGCGATGCCAGCTCCCCCGAGAGGGGGAGCTTTTCAGCATCTGTCGGTCAGCTGCAATAGGGCTCTCACCTCGGGAGAACTGGCGCGAATGCGCCTGAGAGGGTTTCCGTTTTTTTATTCCTCCACCGGTTCCAGCTTCAGGCCGAACAGCTTTTCCGAGAGGGACGGCAGCTGTTGCTGCAACGCGCGGACATAAGCCATTACCACCGGGTCCTCGCGCTTTTGCCCCAGCACGATGCCAAACCGGTGTCCCCTGCCCCAGTCCAGCACCCGTACAAAGCTAAGGTCGGGTCTGCGGTAATAGACCGCCGGGACCATCTTGAGCGCCGGGTCTCCGTAGGCTGCACTGCGGATGCCGCCCACCGGCGTAAAGCTCACCCCGCGTTCCAGCCCCTCCTGCACCAGACTTGTCTCGTAAACGGTCTGGTACATCTCCTTGATAAGCAGCCAGCGGTACTGCAATGCCTGCTCTAAAGTCAGCCTGCCCACTGGCATATCGGCGGGCGGGTGGATGGGGATGCAAAGCTCCGGCACATAAAGCAGTGGCACAAAGGTAAGCCCCTGTGCGTAAAATTCTGCGCTTTCCAGCTGGAAGGAAAGATCCATCTCCCCTTTTTTCAGGCTGCGCCAGACCTCGCTGCGGTTGGCACACCACCCCAGAATGGGGGTATACCGCAGGCACAAGTCACTCGTCAGGGAAAACAGGTCGTATGCGAACATCCGCATTGCCTCATGACACCCTGCGATGATCAGATGTCTTTCCGGCGGGTTTTCCTGCTGCTGCACCGCGCGGGCATGGCGCACCGCCTGCTGATACAGGGCTACCAGCTGCTTTGCCTTGGGGTAAAAATCCCGCCCTGCCGGGGTCAGCACCACCCGGCGGGGCACATGCTGGAACAGCTCAAACTGCAGCTGCCCTTCCAGCGTGCGGATCTGCTGCGAAAGTGCCGACTGGGAGAGATACAGCGCCTCTGCCGCCGCAGAAAAACTGTTCATTTCCACGATCTTTACAAAGCCTTCCAGTGCGCTCTCGTTCATGCGTTTCTCCCTCCCGCGATACATTAGGTTATCCTAAATTATAATATAAAAAATATGAATTGTAAACCGCACCCTTCTACGCTACAATTGTTAAGGATTCGGCAAAGTGTCTCTTGCTTTGCTGCACGATAAGAAGGAACACAAAGAAGAACAAAAAAGAAAGAGAGCGTACCTATGAACAAGATCTCCCGTAAGGGCTTTATCAAGATTGCCGCTGCCGCCGCCATGAGCGGTGTGACCGCCGGTGCTCTGGCTGCCTGCAATGCCGCTTCCGGTGCTGCTTCCGCTTCCACTTCCGGTGCTGCCGGCCAGTACATCCCCGGCACCTACGAGGGCACTGCCGAGGGCATCTCCTCCACCGTCAAGGTCACCATGACCTTCTCCGACAGCGCTGTCACCGACGTGGTGGTGGACACCTCCGGTGAGACCGCTTCCTTCGGCGCTGCCGCTGCCGATGAGCTGCGCGAGCAGCTGCTGGCTGCTGGTTCTGCCGAGATCGACGGTGTTTCCGGTTCTACCATCACCTCCGATGCCGTGATGAAGGCTGCCAAGAGCTGCTACGCACAGGCCAAGGGCGAGGCCGTGGTCTCCAGCGTGCAGCTGCCCACCGGCGATGCAAACGACTGGCTGGGCAAAGAGCCTGATATCGACGAGGCCGCCATCACCGAGACCGTGGACACCGACATCCTGATCGTGGGCGCTGGCAATGGCGGTATGTTCGCTGCCGCCTATGCGGCTGCCAACGGCCTGAACTTCCGTGTTATCGAGCAGAACGCCAACGTGCAGGACACCCGTCACTGGTACGGCGCTGTTGATTCTGCTGCCGCTAAGGAAGCTGGCGAACCCGCCACCGATAAGGCAAAGCTGCTGAGCGAGATCTCCCGCTACGCCTCCGGCAAGTGCGACCAGCGCGTTGTCAAAACCTGGATCAACGAATCTGCTGCCATGCACGACTTTATGCGCAGCATTCTGGAAGATAAGTACGGCTGGGTGTGCGATTTCACCTCCGGCAGCGAGGCTGCATGGCCCGCAGAGAATGCCGAGCACAACACCGACTACCTCTACCCTGTGCAGGAGCACAACTACATGGCCAGCGAGAGCGCATCCGGTCTGCCCCGCAACGAGCTGCTGCTGCAGTACATTCAGGAGCTGGGCTACGATGTAGACTTCAAGACCAGCCTTGCCAAGCTGGAAAAGAACAGCGATGGCCGCATTACCGGTATCATCGCCCAGAGCACCGAGGATGACCACTTCATCCGCTACAACGCCAATCAGGGCGTGCTGCTGGCCTGCGGCGGCTTCCCCGGCAACCCCTACATGATGGAGCAGCTGGACCCGCTGGGCACCAGCGTGACCACCGCCTGCTCCTACTCCCCCGCCGACAAGGGCTACGGTATCCGCGCTGCCGTGTGGGCAGGTGCTAATCTGGACAAGGAAGCCGCTCCCATGCTGTTTGACCGCGGCATCGTTGCCCCCGGTGTGGACGCCGGTTATGTGGACAGCGACTCCGCCTTTGGCGGCAAGGCTTTCCCCGGTAAGATCCGCCAGTATAATCCCGGCACCCAGCCCTTCCTGAAGGTGAACCGCAACGGCGAGCGTTTTGCCAACGAGAGCTGCCCCTACAACGATATCGTCTACGCTGCCGCCCACCAGCCGGGCCGCGTCTACGCACAGATCTGCGATGCTAACATTTTGGAGGACGCAAAGCGTTTCCACACCATCGGCTGCTCTGCCCAGACCCGCAACGGCGGTGAGAAGTACATTCAGGGCAAGATGGACGAGGCTATCGAGGCCGGTGCACTGTTCAAGTGCGATACGCTGGACGAGCTGGCCGACAAGATGGGCTTTACCGGCGCTGCCAAGGATACCTTCCTTGCCACTGTGGAGCGCTACAATGAGCTGTACGATAAGCAGAACGACGAGGACTTCGGCAAGCCCGCTTACCGTCTGAGCGCCATCCGCACCGCGCCCTTCTACGGCTGCTGGCTGGGTGCTTCTCTGCTGACCACCGAGCAGGGCATCGCCATCAACGAAAAGGGTCAGGCTCTGGACACCAACAACCAGCCCATGGAGGGTCTGTACATCACCGGCGATATGTCCGGCAGCTTCTTTGCCAACAACTACCCCTGCCTGATGGCCGGTGTGGCTATGGGCCGCACCCTGACCTTCGCCATGAAGGCTGTCAAGCAGATGGCCGGTCTGGAGAACGCCTGATAAAGCGCAGTTCTCCGGCATACTCTAAGCGTTTCTTCTTTTTCATGTGAAGAGGGGCAGCCCGATTTGGGGCTGCCCCTTTTTGTGTTTTTGCCCCGCACGCCCCCTACACAAATGGCCGCGATTGTGCTATGATAAGCGTGGAACCGGGCAGTTCATCCCGCCCGGTCAGAGATCGAGGTGTTTGTACAAATGTCGGATATTCTGGATACCTTA
>ULWO01011237.1_pt1 | contig 12705 bp, 10 predicted proteins | sample 1960421 | NCBI WGS metagenome assembly ULWO01 (sample SAMEA4835814, study PRJEB28245) | human gut metagenome | biome: gut microbiome; material: fecal sample | place: Denmark | collected 2008 | reverse complement strand
GTCAGTTGACTCTATGGGAAAATTTCTTTGGACAGTAGTGTTTGTAAAAACATTTTATGATGACTTTTTTCATTTTCGTCACACTATTTTTTTATTTAAGTCAAAAATTACACTATCTTTGCAAATAATTTTACAATACTCAAACTACTTTAAAGCAAATGGAAGAACAAAAAGAGTTATTTCACGAGGTAAACGAGAGCTATACCATGCTCGAAGCCATAAACGAAGCCAAGCGCTGTCTTCACTGCAAAGTTCCGCAGTGCAAGAAAGGATGCCCCATAAGCCACGACATTCCCGACTGGATTCACGAGCTTTCGAAAGGTAATCTCGGTAACGCCATGAAGATAATCAACGACAAGAGTAACCTGCCGGCAGTATGCGGACGCGTATGCCCGCACGAGAAGCAGTGCGAGGGACATTGCGTACTGAGCAAGAAAGGACAGGCGGTACATATTGGCAAGCTGGAAAGATTCATAGCCGACTTCGACGGCGGCATGGGCCTGATACGCGAGAACCTGCAGCCAAAGACACGCGGACGCATAGCCGTAATCGGCTCAGGACCTGCCGGACTTACCATTGCCGGCGACCTGGCACGCAAAGGTTTCAACGTTGAGATATTCGAGATGGAACCCGAACCGGGCGGCGTTCTCATGTTCGGCATCCCTGAATACCGACTGCCGAAGGAGATAGTAAGACGCGAAATCAAAAAGATTGAAGAACTTGGAGTGGTGTTCCACTGCAACACCACTGTTGGAACCGACATAAACATCGACCAGCTCTTTGAACGTGGCTTCGACGCCATATTCATGGGCACTGGTACAGTAAAGCCGAAGAAACCGGATATTCCCGGACGAAACCTCAAAGGCGTACGTCAGGCTGTATACTTCTTAAGAAAGGTGAGTCTATACAACGAAGGAAACATTGCACGCGAAGACGTGCCCATACAAGAAGGCGACCGTGTGTTTGTCATCGGCTGCGGCAACACAGCCATGGACGGTGCCCGCACGGCCATCCGCATGGGTGCAAAGGATGTCGAGATTGTTTATCACCGCACGGTGAACGAGATGAGCGCCCTTCGCTCCGAATACGAAGAAGCTGTCGAAGAGGGTGTCAAGTTTAACTGGCAGTCAAAGATTGTGGAGATTCTCGACAAGGACGGCATTCTCAACGGCGTAGTCATAGAGCACAACGGCGAGCGCCGCACAGAAAAGGCCGACAAGGTGCTCATGGCCATCGGCTCCGTGCCCGCCAGTCGCGTAGTGTCGACCACCAAGGGCATTGAGGTTGACGAAAGCGGATACGTGCTAACACGCGAGACTCCATGCGGAATGACGAGCCGCAAGGGTGTGTTTGCGGGAGGCGACGTTGTAAACCGCCCCTCTACCGTCGTACTTGCCATGCGCGACGCCAAAAACGTTGCCGACGGCATAGCTCAGTATGTAGACGCCATCAAGCTCCTCGAGGCAATAAACGCCAAGGACTGGGCCGGCGACAAGAACTAAGACAATAGTTAATGCCTTATAAGTTTTTTGAGGTTTAGGGATAACATCATGCAGACAACCTGTCTGCACTTAAACGTTTCGTAGCGGAACGTTATATCGAAAATGACGGCATAAAGCACACCGCAGAAAATCTTCCGGTGTAGTCTTTATGCCGTTATAATTGTCTGGATATCCAGGTCAGCAGCAAAGCCACTACATACTCCTGCTCAGCGGCCTTAAGTTCACGCCCCGCCTCAATGCCGTGCCATTTTGACAGGCAGCCCCGGCAGCAGCATCCTGTTGCGTGTTGTGCCACAAACACGGGATGTCCCTTCATCGGTGTCTGTTTTCCGTCGTTTGGTATAACGGCCGGTGCAAGTCTTTTTCTTATTATGTCAGCTGCATGCATGCCAATGCGCCGAAGTCCCTTCTCCGTTACATAATCCTTCATCTCATCATTCAGCCGGAAGCGCCGCCTGAAGTCCGACTTCGCCAACCGCCCGAACACTTCATCAAAATTGTATTTACTCAGGTCTATGGCCGGCATGCAAGGTTCAAAATCGTCATCGCCAAACAGACTTCCTTCTACAGGCTTTCTTCCATTATTAGTACGTTTTCTCATTTCAAATGTTTTTTCTGCCGACAGCCATCTGCATCACATTCTGCCGGCAAGCACAAAGATACGACAAAAAATCAGAATATCCTCTAACCTGCAAGACATAAAGCCACGCGAAATGGCCGTGCTGCATAAAATGTGTAAATAAAGGTAGCACATTTTATGCATATTATTTCATCTTTTATATTTTTATTTCTTATCTTTGCATATACCAAGCTTCAACATGCAGTCGGGCCTACATATCCGGCAGCAATGTGCAAAGGCTGGACATGACACATCATTATAAATAAAACTAAATCATAACGCCATGAATATCAATGAAATGCTAAACATGGAAGTCTTCGGACTATCAATCCGCTGGATTGTCGTGTTCTTAATCAAGGGTTTCTTAATTTACGTGTTCGTGCGCATACTCAATGCGTTCATCAAGTATCTGTTCAACCGTTCGCAGAGAAAGCGCGGCCGCATTGTCTTCGACGAGACAAAGATAAGTTTTATACGCCAGATAATCACCACCGCCGTATACATCATAGGTGTGGCTGCATTTCTGTCGCTCATTCCGGGCATGGAGAAGGTCAGCAACTCAATCCTCGCCAGTGCCGGTATCATGGCCATGGCCGTCGGCCTTGCTTCTCAGGAGGCCTTGTCTAACATCGTAGGCGGACTGTTCATCATCTTTTCGCGTCCGTTTAAGGTGGGAGACTTTATCCAGGTTGACAACGTCATCGTTGGAACAGTAAAGGAGATTACGCTCCGCCATACGGTCATACAGAACGCCGAAAACCGCATGATTCTCATTCCAAACAACAAGATCAACTCAAGCACCATCGTCAATTCGTCTTATGGCGAAACCACCACGTGCTCTTTTATAGAAGTCGGCGTGTCTTACACCACAGACCTCGGCCATGCCATCGACGTGATGAGAGACGAGATTATGAAGCACCCGATGCTCATAGACCATCGCACCGACGAGGAGAAAGCCAACAATGTGCCGCAGGTTGTCATACGCGTTATCAATCTTGGCGACTCTGCCATAACGCTGCGTGCATGGGCGTGGGCGTCTACCACGGGCAACGCCTTTGCCATGAAGTGCGACCTGCTGAGGGCTATCAAGGAGCGTTTCGACGTCGAGAAGATAGAGATTCCGTATCCTTACTATAACCAGATTATCATGAAGGCATAATGGCCATGCCCTTGCGGTATGATGCGGACAAGACGCGCCGCACAGGCAGGCAATCAAACAAATAAAATTTTTCTTTAAAAACTCATAACTCGTCACATTCGTATGTAAGTCACTTGTTTTCAGATACATACAGTGTAACGAGTTGTTTTTCCAACTCATCACACAACTCTTCTTCCTGCTTTTTTCTGATATGTATCCTTTTGCATCCTGAAAGACGGCATATTACAATGCAAAAGGACACCTTTCACAATCCGTTTTGCGGTCTTTCATCCGTGGCATCGTTTTCATAGCCATTATACCTATTCATGCAGCCTAATGCATAACCTTCGTCCATGCTCATATCCGCATGCCTCAAGCATCTTTATGCCCAGCTTCTGCTGACTTGAACGCACAACACAATTGCCTGCCCTACTGCTCACTGGCAATATCACCGCATGGATTATGACATACACATATCCATCTATTACATATTTATTTTCCATTGGAAAATGTTAAAAGACAGGCCATTTAGCAAATAAATGTTACAAAATAAATTATTTTCTATCGGAAATTATCTTTATAACAAACAAATATCTATATTTGCAATGCTTTCCAATGGAAATAATATAAGAATTAAAAAATCTTTCACCATAATATGTAACGGCAAAATAATATCGACATGAACAACAACTGCATCTGCAAGATAAGAAAGATATACCGCTGTATAAGCGAGTTTGAGCTACAGCTACAGAAGGCCTTCGGCCTCAACTTCAACGGGGCCATGCTGCTCTGCGTGCTGTCTGAAAAAGAGAAGATGCTTTCGGGCGAGATAGCCGACGAGCTTCAACTCTCGCGCTCAAACGCATCCAAGGTGATTGCATCGCTCGAGAAGGAGGCTTACATAAGGCGCAACGTGTGCCCACACGACAGCCGCTGCATGAGTTTCCACCTCACCAAGAAGGGCCGCGAACTTATCGACCGCATACACTGCTCGCAGTTTTCGCTGCCCGAAGAGCTACGCCGGATAGCCGAAAGCATGACCGAAGAAGAAATAACAACAAACAATAATAATTAAAACAAGCACACTGACATGAGACACATCATCATTGGCGGAGTTGCCGGTGGAGCCACCGCAGCCGCACGCATTCGCAGGGCCGACGAAAAGGCCGAAATAATATTGGTTGAAAAGGGGCCGCACATTTCATATGCCAACTGCGGACTGCCCTACTACATCGGCGGCACCATTGCCGACAAGAACAAGCTGTTTGTGCAGACACCCGAGTCGTTCGGACGCCGCTTCAACGTCGACGTGCGCGTCAACACCGAGGCCATAAGCATCGACACTAAGGCCAAGACCGTAACGCTGCGCCGCCCCGACGGCTCTGTTATTGACGAGCATTACGACCGCCTGCTGCTCTCGCCCGGCTCGTCGCCCGTCAGACCTCCGTTCCCCGGCATCGACACCGAGGGCATATTCACCCTGCGCAACGTTGAAGACACATTCCGCATAAAAGACTATCTTACGCAGCACAGCGTAAAGAGCGCCGTTGTTGTAGGCGGAGGATTTATCGGACTCGAGATGGCCGAGAATCTCAGTCATGCCGGCGCCCGCGTGTCTATTGTCGAGATGGCTCCGCAGGTAATGGCACCGGTCGACTTCAGCATAGCTTCTCATGTCCACCGCGAACTGCTCAGTCAGGGTGTTTCGCTGCATCTCAACACAGCCGTTGAGCGCTTCGAGAAGGACAACGGACGCATACGCGTGTTCTTCAAGTCGGGCAAGAGCATTGTAACCGACCTCGTGCTGCTCTCCATCGGCGTAAGCCCCAATACGTCGCTTGCCAAGAGTGCCGGCATAGAGCTTGGCGCGCGTGGCATCAAGGTAGACAAATATCTCGAGACATCGGCCAAGGGCGTATATGCCGTAGGCGACGCCATAGAATATCCGCATCCAGAATATGGCGAGCCATGGCTCAACTATCTTGCCGGACCGGCTAACCGTCAGGGACGCATCGTGGCCGACAACATGGTGTTTGGCAATACAACCGAATATGAAGGAGCCATCGGTACGTCGATAGCTAAGGTATTTGATGTAGTTGTAGGTTCTACGGACCTTCCTGCTAAGCGCCTGAAGCAGCTCGGCATCAAATATCAGAGCAGCACTACGACAAGCATGTCTCATGCCGAATATTATCCCGGTGCGTTCTTCATCACCACCAAGCTCACCTTCAATCCTGAAGACGGCACGCTCTACGGCGCGCAGTGCGTAGGACACGAAGGCGTAGACAAGCGCATCGACCAGCTGGCCATAATCATCAAACACAAGGGCACCATCTACGACCTTATCCGCCTTGAGCAGGCTTATGCTCCTCCGTTCTCGTCGGCCAAAGATCCGATAGCCATTGCTGGCTACACCGCCGCCAACATCATATCCGGCAAGATGCCTGTTATCTACTGGCGCGACATCGACGGTCTCGACCGCAGCAAGGTTCAGATTATCGACACCCGTACACCTTCCGAATTCAGCCTCGGCACAATCAGCGGGGCCGTCAACATTCCCGTAGACGACATCCGCGAGCGCATGGGCGAGATAGACAAGAGTAAGCCCGTAGTAACATTCTGCGCCGTAGGTCTCAGAGGCTACATCGCCGCACGCATACTTATGGCCAACGGCTACGACGTGCGCAATCTTTCGGGCGGCTACAAGACTTATCAGCTGGCCACACAAGACCTTCAGTGTGCCGACGGCAACGATGACAGCGACGACTCTTCTTGTTCGTGCAGTTGCAATCCGGGCAGTCAATGCAGCGACAGCCGTGCAACGCTTACCATTGATGCCTGCGGACTGCAGTGCCCCGGTCCGATACTTAAACTGAAACAGGCCACCGACGACATGCAGCCCGGCGAGACTATAGAGGTAAAGGCCACCGACCCCGGTTTCCCGTCAGACGCAAAGGCGTGGTGTAAGTCAACGGGCAACGCCTTCCTTTCGGCTTCATGCACCGACGGCTGTCACACCGTCCTCATCAGGAAGCAGCAGTCTGACGACAAGCCTGCCGCCGCATGCGCTCCTGCCGGCAAGAACAAGACCCTTATATGCTTCAGCGATAACCTCGACCGCGCCATAGCCACATTCATCCTTGCCAACGGCGCAGCCGCCACAGGCAGCAAAGTGTCTATCTTCTTCACCTTCTGGGGCCTCAACGTCATAAAGAAGAAACACGGCCCGGCCGTAAAGAAGACTCTCACCGAGAAGATGTTTGCCCACATGCTCCCCAAGAGCAGCGACAGTCTTGCCCTGTCAAAGATGAACATGATGGGCATGGGCAGCAAGATGATACGCGGAATAATGAAAAAGAAGAACATCGACTCACTCGAGTCGCTCATCCGTCAGGCAATGGACAACGGCGTCGAGTTTATAGCATGCCAGATGACAATGGACATGATGGGCATAAAGAAGGAGGAACTGCTCGACGGCGTAACCGTGGGCGGCGTAGCCTCTTACATGCAGAAGGCTGAAGAAGCAGGCGTCAACCTCTTCATCTAGACATAACAACAGCATCCGGGGCCACGCCGGCCGTAGCCCTGAATGCACTGTAACATCATATTATCCGAAGCTAACAGCACAAGGCAACATGCCTCAGCCACGTCCGGCTCTGTCAGCTTCGGATTTTTTATGCCATCAAGACATGCCTTATAACCTAACAACGTCTGCCATCTGTCCGCATTTGTCTTACTTTTAAAAGCACATTTATATTCTCAACACGCTCTTTGTTTTCTATTTTCATCTTGCCATTTACCACTTATCTAAACAGCCCGACACAGCTTCGAGAAAACAGGCTGCAAAACATTCCACATAAAACTACAATCCTTATTGATTCCAATATCTGGTTTTGGTTTAACACTCAACAAATTCCAGACATACATCAACAAGCCTTCATACGCCTCATTTATGTGAAATATTGCACATTTTTTATTCTTTTCCGGTAACGGTTCATGCAGCGCATGTATTTATCTTTGCAACCGGAAAAAACAGTTTTTATGAAGAAGACAAACACTCAGAACCAGAAAAAGACAAATCCATACTACGGACTTCTGTGGGGCTTTCTGCTTGTGCTGTTTCTCAACGGCCTTATATTCCCTAAATTCGGACGTGGCCGCATAATCGAAACCGACTACGGCACTTTTGTCGGAAAGGTGGACAGCGGAAAGGTGAAGGACGTTATGATTAAGAGCAGCCACATCTACTTCACGGCGAAAGAAACCGACGGCAAGACAATAACTTATCAGACAGGTGAGATCAACGACCCAAAATTGGTAGACAGGCTGCTGTCGGCCAAGAGTCCTAACAAGTCGGGCAAGATTTCTTTCAATGAAATTATACCTCAGGAAAACTCCCCTCTGCTCAACTTCCTGCTCATGTGGGTTCTCCCCGGCATCATATTCTATCTCATATGGCGACAGGCCGCCAAAAGCATCAGAAGCAGGATGGGCGACGGCGGCAACTTCATGTCGTTCGGCAACGGAGGAGCCAAGATATATGCCGATGCTGACATAAAGACAACTTTCGCTGATGTTGCCGGACAAGACGAGGCAAAAGACACTCTGAAGGAAATCGTCGATTTTCTTCATAATCCGCGTAAATATGTCGAAATCGGAGCATCGCTGCCCAAAGGAGCGCTGCTTGTAGGACCTCCCGGAACAGGCAAGACACTCATAGCACGTGCTGTGGCCGGTGAGGCAAAAGTGCCTTTCTTCGCCATATCCGGATCAGAGTTTGTTCAGATGTTCGTGGGCATGGGTGCAGCAAAGGTGCGCGATCTGTTCAAGCAGGCCAACGAGAAGGCACCATGCATAATATTCATTGACGAGATTGACGCTATAGGAAAAAGACGCGACAGCGGTTTCTCGAGCAACGATGAGCGCGAACAGACCCTCAACCAGCTGCTTACGGAGATGGACGGATTCGACGGAAAGCGTGGTGTGGTAATCCTTGCTGCCACCAACAGGCCCGAAACTCTCGACAAGGCGCTGCTGCGTCCGGGCCGCTTCGACCGGCGCATACAGATGGAATTGCCCGACCTTGAAGGCAGGAAGGCCATACTTAAGGTGCATCTGGCTAATGTAAGACACGAGGAAATAGACCTCGACATTGTTGCAAGAGCCACTGCCGGCTCGTCAGGTGCCGAACTGGCAAACATCGTCAACGAGGCTGCACTGCGTGCCGTGCGCATGGGCCGCAAGCGTGTAACAACGTCTGATCTTGAAGAAAGCGTCGAAACAGTAATTGCCGGAGCACAGAAGAAGAACAAGGTTATATCTGCCGACGAAAAGAAAATCATAGCTTATCATGAAATAGGACATGCACTGGTGGCTGCAATGCAGACAAACTCGGCTCCGGTTCACAAAATAACGATAATACCGCGCACGTCGGGCGCCCTGGGCTACACTATGCAGGTAGATGAAGGCGAACAGGTGCTGCTGAGCAAAGAAAACATGTTCAACCGCATCGTGACGCTCACCGGAGGACGCGCTGCCGAGGAAACAGTCATGAATACCGTCACAACAGGTGCGTCTAACGACATTGAGCAAGCCACAAAACTGGCCCGTGCCATGGTTACCCGATACGGAATGAGCAACCAATATGACATGATGGCGCTCGAAACCGTCAGCAACGCATATCTTGGCGGCGACTCTTCGCTGACATGTTCGGCAGATACGGCAGCCGAAATAGACCGCGAGGTGCTGAAACTGATTAAGAAAGCCCATCAAAAGGCAAAAGAAATAATAACCGGCAACATGACAATAATGCACGAGGCTGCAGGCTTCCTGATAGAAAAAGAAACCATCACGGGCGACGAATTCATGCAAATTGTCAGGAAGCACACCAACGCCAAGAAACTGCAATAATCATAATTAGTCTTTCCTGTACGCCAAAGGAGTTGTCAGCGTGTGCTGCCTGAAAAACCTGACAAATGAAGACGGACTTGCAAAATGCAGTTTTTCTGATATCTGCTGTATTGTCATTTCCGTTGTACACAGATAGCGTTTGGCCTCGGCCAGTACAATCTCGTTTATCCATTTCTGTACGGAACACCCGCTGACGCTCCTTACGGCAACAGAAAGATACTTTGGACTTACACATAGCTTGTCGGCATAAAAAGCCACGCTACGTTCTGATTCGAAATGGCTGAAAAGCAGTTCAAAGAAGTTTCCTGCCAAAGCTTCTTGTCTCGACGGCGTTTTCTTTACGTCATGGCCGCTGCCTTCAAAGAGATCAGACAATATCAGTGCTGCCGAGCATACCAACGACATCATTATGTCTTCTCCCTTGCCCGCAGTATAGTCATGCCTCATCATAATGTCGCACAGCGCCCCGAGATCAGCTGTCCACTCTCCACCGTCGACACAGGGATTTGACGCCGTGTTCCTCAATGAGTCAAAATTAGGCGACAACGGCAATTTACAGACAATGTCAATAGGAACAAAAATCAGTCTTACGTCGATATCTGCTGAATATGACACGGCTGAGAACAAATGCTTTGGCAAAACGGCAAACACCTTGCCGGGCACCACATCAAACACTGTTCCGTTTATCCTCACCGACGCCTCGCCTCGAAGGCAGACGCCGAAAATAAAGCCGTCGAACAGCAAGGCCTGCCTCTCACAGTCCTCAGCAAAGACCTCATTAAGCCCCAGAACAGAACATTCTCTATGGCTTAAGCTGTCGTTCTGAATTATTATCTCCATAAACAAAAAATTATAGTCAACTGTCTGCCTGTCTATACCCTGCAAAAATACAAAGAATAACGATAACCGCAGAAATTATTTACTTAACAAAAAATAATGGCTGTTTTATTGTCCGGCTATAAGAAACTAACTTACGTCACCCTTCATGCCGCATAATCCGCCTTATGGGCAGAGGCCTTTCTAAAAGCATTTTGTCATAAATATTCTAAACATTCACATTATTTTCACATTCATCCGCTATGACAACAAACAAAAATAGCTATCTTTACATCTTGAAAACAGCAGTCTGCTTTTTAGACAAACGTGCAAAGAGATAAACAAACTACAACACCACTTGCCTGAAGAAACAGACAGGACAAACAAAAATTGACATGAGACAGAAAATAGTTACGTTTGGTGAAATTATGCTGCGCATGACACGTCCGGAGAAGCTGCGCATCATACAGGGAAGCACATGGGACGGATATTTCGGAGGCAGCGAGGCCAATGTTGCCGTGTCGCTGGCCATGCTAGGCAATGATGTCGAATATGTTACACGCCTGCCCGACAACAAATTAGGCCAGGCTTGCCTTAACGAACTCAGAAAATACAACGTAGGCACTCGCTTTGTAACCCGCGGCGGCATACGTCTCGGCACCTACTATTATGAGAATGCGGCAGCCATGCGCGGCTCGAGCGTAGTTTACGACCGTGCCGACTCGTCAATGACCACCGTTGCCAAAGGCACAATCAACTGGGCTGACGCATTTGCCTATGCATCCGTCTTCCACTGGTCGGGCATATCCTGCGCCCTGTCACAAAGCGCTGCCGACGTTACCGAAGAGGCCGTGTGCGAAGCAGAAAGACAGGGCCTTGTAATATCTTTCGACATAAACTACCGCAAGAATCTGTGGAAATACGGCAAGAGCGCTCACGACATACTGCTGCCGCTGGCCAAGAAATGCGACATAATGTTCGGCACCGAAGGCGAATGGCAACTTCTCACGGGCATCACTCCGCCAAAATTTACTGCCGCGTCGCCAGCTTTCACCTTCGACATCCAAAGCCATAAAGAGTTTTTCAGCAAGGCAAAAGACATGTTTCCCAAGTGCCGCAAGATGATTCTAGCCCTGCGCAACACCCTTTCGGCCAACCATCACATACTGTCAGGCGTTCTCTGGTCAGACGGCAACATCTATCCTGCACGCATCTACGACATAGACAACGTCATCGACCCTATGGGTGCAGGCGACGCCTTCATAGCCGCATACATTCATGCCCTGCTGAAGTTTGGCGACGACAGCCCGAAGGACATCAACTTCGCCCTCACCGCCTCTGCCATCAAAAACAGCATACCCGGCGACTTCAACCTAACCACCGAGGAGGAAATAACAGAAGTGTACGAGAATGCAGAAAAAGCATCGGATAAATAAGAACGGAGCATAACAGAGAGGTTCTGACAGAACATATACCTGACGGCAGGTTTGCCTGCATAAAAGGAATTGTATAACAATCCTGTTATCCACATCACTAATATGCCGCCTATTTAGCACATGCAAAAGGCCTGAAATATAAGAGCATACCTTTTGCATTGTAATTTGCCGTCTTTTAGCTCATAAAAGGCGGCAAATTGCACGCTAAAAGGGCATGTTTTACAACGGTGTTGTTAAGTGTCTGATAATAAGACAAATAGCACATATGCAACGATGCATGGCCAAAGACATTCCTTATCGGCCATTTGCTCCATAAAAAGCATTACAACATACAGCTGAAAAGTAAAAAATATTGTATCTTCGCAGCTGAAAACAAAAACGATTATGATAACAAACCGCGAAGAAGTGATAGACAAGGCTTTCAGGGTTTTCCTGAAAATGAACTACGAAAAGGCAAGCATCAGCACACTGGCGAAGGCTTGCGGACTTGCAAAGACCGGAATAGTGTATTATTTTCCGCATAAGCTCGACCTGTTTGTTGCCGTGGCCGACAAGTTCTTCATACAACTGCAGAACCCCGTAAACAAGTTTGACCAGCCGGCAGACACACTGGCGGAATTTATAGATCAGTATGTGGCTGGAGTGTCGAAGGCAATGAACGGAATTGTAAGTCTTGTGAACGACGGCAACAACCCATACGACTGCTGCCCGAACTTCTATTATATCCACTTTCTTTCGCAGGTCCGCATGTATTATCCCGGCATAAGACAGAAGATTGAAGACATCTTCAGCAAGGACTATGAGATGTGGTCAACGGTGATACAGAGGGCTAAGGACAAGGGCGAGATAAGGAGCGACGTGGACGTTACGACAACGGCACGGATGTTCAGGCAGGTATTCTACGGCATATCATACGAACACGCCTTCCTTAACGGCCTCGACACCAATGAACTTAAAGAAAACTTCAAATATCTGTATTCGCTGCTGACACGAAAGTGAAAGCCCCACCAAACCTCCCCCGTGGGGAGGCTTTTGTTTCTCGGTAGTTAGAATAGTTAAAGGAGCATTTTCTAAGTGAAAAGTGAAGAGCAGGCGTCAAAGCGCAATTAAAAATTAAAAGTGAAAAGTTAAAAACTGTCGCAAGACTAGGTTGCTATTGTGCCGGCTGATTTGCAATCTGCCGGTAGATATTATCAGGATTTTCAATCCGCTTAAAATACCGCTTGTTTAAGTGAAGTCTACATGATGTAATAGCAAATAGGAAGTAATCGGATTAAAAAATCC
>ULWO01008060.1_pt1 | contig 12766 bp, 8 predicted proteins | sample 1960421 | NCBI WGS metagenome assembly ULWO01 (sample SAMEA4835814, study PRJEB28245) | human gut metagenome | biome: gut microbiome; material: fecal sample | place: Denmark | collected 2008 | reverse complement strand
TGCAGACGATGCATACAGAAGTATTTTCAGTCTGGTAAGAAAATCTCCTACAAAGAGAAATAACCTTCTGTTTATTGTAAACTTTACGCCGGTTGACCGCCCGGATTATCGTGTCGGTGTTCCAAAGAAAAAACAGTATAAACTGATCATGAATGAACATGGACTTTTGGAGAAACCGGAGGTATTTAAAGCAGAGGCACAGGAATGTGATCACAGAGAGTTTTCGTTTGACTATCCACTGCCAGGATATGGTGTTGCGGTGTTTACTTATTGATATTTTATTGTGAAAGTTAACCAATTTTGCACATCGATAATTATATAAATTTAACAAATAAAATCGTTGCAATTTAAGAAAATATAGGTTATACTGAACGCAACTGAGGAAAATCATTTGGAAACTCAGTATTTACATGAAATGCAGTAAGTTGAACATAAAAAATAAAGATTTTGAAAGGAGATTTACAATGAAAGTATCTAATATTAAAGACATCGAGAAATTTTTTGAAGTAGTAGACAGCTGCCAGGGCAAAGTTGAACTGGTAACAGGTGAAGGTGACAGACTGAACCTCAAATCTAAACTGTCCCAGTATGTATCTCTTGCAAACATCTTCTCCGGCGGAGAAATTCCGGAACTTGAGATTGTAGCATATGAGAAAGAAGATATCGACAAACTTCTCAGCTTCATGATCAACGGTTGATTTTAGAGAGTATAGAGTGGGGACGTGACTGGTTCATGTCCCCATTACCCATATAAAGGGATAGTAACCAGGGGGTATTTTATGCCTCCTGGTCAAATTGCGTTATAAGTTAGTGATATAAAACAAATAATATAAAGTAATTTAGCAATCATTTTGCCCATGGGCAGAAAGAGAGGAAATGCAATCATGGAAAAAACTAAAATTGACATTATTTCCGGTTTCCTTGGAGCCGGTAAAACAACACTGATCAAGAAACTTCTGAAAGATGCCTTTCAGGGGGAGCAGGTCGTACTGATTGAAAATGAATTTGGTGAGATCGGCATTGATGGAGGATTTCTGAAAGAAGCCGGAATCCAGATCCGTGAAATGAATTCAGGATGTATCTGCTGCTCACTGGTTGGTGATTTTGGTGCATCTTTGAAAGAAGTTATCAGCAAATATCACCCGGACAGAATTCTGATCGAGCCATCTGGTGTCGGCAAATTATCTGATGTCATTAAAGCAGTACAGGGCGTAGAAGAAGAAACAGGACTGGTTCTGAACAGCTACACTACTGTTGTTGATGCAAAGAAATGCAAAATGTATATGAGAAATTTCGGTGAATTTTTCAACAATCAGGTTGAATATGCCGGAGCGATCATCATGAGCCGTACAGATATTGTTGACGAAGCAAAAGCACAGGCATCACTGGAACTGCTTCGTGAGATTAACTCCAAAGCAGCGATCATCACAACACCAATCGAGAAACTGGAAGGTAAAAAACTTCTGGAGGTTATGGAGCATCCGGTATCTCTGGCAGATGAGCTGATGGAAGAAGAGGAGGTATGCCCGGAATGCGGACATGTGCATGAACATCATCATGACCATGATCATGAAGAACATGAGCATCATCATCACGATCATGATGAAGAATGCGGATGCGGACATGACCACGATCATGAAGAACATGAGCATCATCATCACGACCATGATGAAGAATGCGGATGCGGACATGACCACGATCATGAAGAACATGAGCATCATCATCACGACCATGATCATGAATGCGGATGTGGACATGACCATCATGACCATCACCATCATCATGCAGATGAAGTATTTACAAGTTGGGGTCGTGAGACAATTAAGAAATATACAAAAGAAAATCTTGAGAAGATGCTGGAAGCTCTTTCTGCATCTGATGAATATGGAATCATTCTCCGTGCAAAAGGAATGCTTCCGGCAGAAGATGGAACATGGATTTATTTTGATATGGTTCCGGAAGAAACAGAAATCCGTGAAGGCGCACCGGAATATACAGGTCGTCTCTGCGTGATCGGATCTAAACTGAATGAGGACAAACTGGCTGAGCTTTTTGGCCTGTAATCATAGAGGAGAATACAGACAATGGATGAGATCAAAGTACCGATTTATTTAATGACCGGTTTCCTGGAAAGTGGCAAGACTTCTTTCCTGAGTTTTACCATACAGCAGGATTATTTCCATACGGATGGAAAGACACTTCTGATCCTCTGTGAGGAAGGGGAGGAAGAATACGATCCGGCAATTCTTGAAGCCAATAATACTGTTGTGGAGGTAATTGAAAATGAGGAAGACTTTACAACAGACAGACTGGTTGCCATGGATATTCTTCATCAGCCGGAGCGTGTTATCATAGAATATAATGGCATGTGGCTGGTAAGCAATTTTGAAAAAATGCAGCTGCCGACAGGCTGGGGAGTAGAACAGCAGATTACCTGTGTAGATGGAAGTACTTTCCAGATGTATATGGCGAACATGAAATCCATTTTTATGGATATGATAAAAAATACAGATATGGTTATCTTCAACCGTTGCAAAAAGGAAGATCCACTTCCGACTTATCGACGTGGAATCAAGGTCGCAAATCAGAGAGCAGAAGTTATCTTTGAGGATGAAGAAGGCGAGCTGGGTGATATTTTCCAGGATGAAATGCCATTTGATATGAATGCGCCGGTTATCGAGATTCTTCCGGAAGATTATGGCATCTGGTTTGTGGATGCAATGGATCATCCGGAAAATTATGAAGGCAAAACAGTCAAGTTTAAAGCAAGAGTCATGAAACCTCGCGGAATGGGAAGTAAATTCTTTGTTCCGGGACGTACAGCCATGACTTGCTGTGCAGATGATACTACATTTCTTGGTTATGTATGTAAGAGCGCATATGCGCCGAAACTGACGCCGGGAGAATGGGTAGAAGTTACAGCCAAAGTCGGCATTGAGAAACGTAACGAATACCAGGGTGAAGAAGGTATCGTACTTGATGCGGAGCATGTAGAGCAGTGTGATCCACTGGAAGACGAAATGGTTTATTTTAATTAATACAGCGAGGAAATTCTGATGTATCTGATCGTAGGTTTGGGAAATCCCGGAAGGCAGTATGAAGCCACACGCCATAATATGGGATTTGATGTGATTGATAAGCTTGTGGAGGAATATAATGTTCCACAGTCTGGCGTGAAATTCAATGCCATGTACGGAAAGGGAAGAATCGAAGGACAACCTGTCATTCTGATGAAGCCGCTTTCTTATATGAATCTCAGTGGTGGTCCTGTCCGGGATATGGCAAACTACTTCAAAATCGATCCGGAGACAGAGATGATCGTTATTTATGACGATATTGATCTGGAACCGGGACAGCTTCGTATCCGTAAGAAAGGCAGTGCCGGTGGGCACAATGGAATCAAGCATATCATTCAGCAGCTTGGTACACAGACGTTTGTTCGTATCAAGGTTGGTGTCGGAGCCAAACCAAAAGGATGGGATCTGGCAGATCATGTACTTGGCAGATTCGGAAGCAATGAACGTAAGCTTGTGGAAGAGGCGCAGGAGAGAGCCTGCAAAGCTGTAGAGATGATCCTGGCTGACAGTGTGGATGCGGCCATGAATCAGTTCAACAAGAAAATGGAGAATGTATGAAGACATTTTTGCAGCCTCTGCAGAATCTTGCAGAGATGGAAGAAATACAAAAACAGGCAAAAAAGAATCGTGGAATTCTGGAGATCAGTGGTTGTATGGAGTCCCAGAAAGCTCATCTTATGTATGGGCTTTCCGGGCTTTTTCCATGTCATCTGGTAATTGCCGCAGATGAAAAATCTGCGAAAGAACTGTATGAAGATTATCGTTTTTATGATAAACGTGTTTATTACTATCCGGCAAAGGATCTTCTTTTTTTTCAGGCAGATATACATGGGAATCTGCTGATTCGTCAGCGAATGCAGGTGATTCGCGCTCTTCTGGAACGTGAGGATGAGATTACGGTCGTTACCAGTATTGATGGCTGTATGGACTATCTTGCACCTCTGGAAAAAATAGAAAAACAACTGATTCATTTTCGCAATGACAGCACTCTGGATATGGATAAACTGACAGCTGCGCTTGTCCATATGGGGTATGAACGCGTTGGACAGGTAGAGATGCCAGGACAGTTTTCCATCCGTGGAGGAATCATTGATATTTATTCTCTGACAGAAGAAAATCCCTGGCGTATTGAACTGTGGGGAGATGAAATTGATTCGATCCGCAGTTTTGATGCACAGAGCCAGCGTTCTCTTGAAAACCTGGATGATGTTACAATTTATCCTGCAGCAGAACAGCCAATGGAGAAAAATGGTGTCTCATTTCTCGATTATTTTAAAGAAACTGAAACTCTGTTTTTTTTGGATGAACTTAATCATCTGGAGGAAAATGCAAAAGCTGTGCAGGAGGAATTCCAGCAAAGTTGTGAGAATCGAAAGGAAAAGGGCGAGATCAGTCTTTCCGGTGACTGGATGTGTACATGGGAGGAATTGTGTCATAAGATAAATGACAGAAATTGTGTTGCCATGTCTTTGCTGGATCCGAAGAAATCTAACTGGAAAATTTCAGGTCAGTTTAATATCACAGTAAAATCTATGAGCTCTTATCAAAGCAGTTTTGAACTGTTGGTAAAGGATCTGAAACAGTACAAAAAAGAAGGATATCAGATCGTTTTGCTGTCCGGTTCCAGAACCCGTGCAGAACGTCTGGCAAAAGATCTTCAGGAAGAAGGTCTGAACGCATTCTACGGACAGGATTCTGATCGTATTCTGCAGCCGGGAGAGATCATGGTGGCGTATGGCCATGCACGGAGGGGATTTGAATATCCGCTGGTTAAATTTGCAGTCATCACAGAGACAGATATCTTTGGAAAAGAGCAGAAAAAGCGTAAAAAGAAAAAAGAATACAATGGAAAGAGAATCCAGGACTTTTCGGAACTTTCCATTGGAGACTATGTAGTGCATGAAAAGCATGGACTCGGCATTTACAAAGGTATTGAGAAAGTTGCAGTAGATAAAGTTGCAAAGGATTATATCAAAATCGAATATCGTAATGGAAGTAATCTGTATATTCTTGCAACACAGCTGGATGCACTGCAGAAATATTCCGGGGCAGAAACAGCAAAACCGCCGAAACTGAATCGGCTTGGTGGGCAGGAATGGAAAAAGACGAAATCCAGAGTCCGCGGTGCCGTGCAGAATATTGCAAGGGAACTTGTGGAGCTTTATGCAGTCCGTCAGGAAAAAGAAGGTTATGTCTGTGGACCAGATACCGTCTGGCAGCGAGAGTTTGAAGAGATGTTTCCGTATGAGGAAACAGAAGATCAGCTGGCTGCGATCGAAGATACTAAGAAAGATATGGAGAGCACCAAGATTATGGACCGTCTTGTGTGTGGGGATGTCGGATATGGCAAGACAGAGGTTGCGCTGCGAGCTGCGTTTAAAGCAGTTCAGGAAAGCCGCCAGGTTGTTTATCTTGTACCGACCACGATTCTTGCACAGCAGGTTTATAACACCTTTATTCAGCGAATGAAAGAGTTTCCGGTGAGAGTAGATCTTCTTTGCCGGTTCCGTACGGCTGCGCAGCAGAAAAAGACGATCGCAGATCTGAAAAAAGGTCAGGTGGATATCGTAGTCGGTACACACAGAGTACTTTCGAAGGATGTGGAATATAAAAATCTGGGACTTCTTATCATCGATGAAGAACAGCGTTTTGGTGTGGTTCATAAAGAAAAGATCAAACAGCTGAAAAAAGATATTGATGTACTGACGTTAACGGCAACACCGATTCCGCGAACACTCCATATGAGTATGATCGGTATCCGCGACATGAGTGTCCTGGAAGAGCCTCCGATGGATCGTGTTCCGATTCAGACATATGTTATGGAGTATGATGAGGAAACGGTAAGAGAGGCGATCAACCGTGAGCTTCGAAGAGGCGGTCAGGTTTATTATGTTTATAACCGCGTGAATGATATTGCAGATGTGACGGCAAGGATCGCGAAGCTTTTGCCGGATGCGAGAGTGGATTTTGCCCATGGACAGATGAGTGAGCGAGAGCTGGAAGCAGTCATGTATGCATTTATTAACGGAGATATAGATGTACTGGTTTCTACAACGATCATTGAGACCGGACTGGATATTTCCAATGTCAATACGATGATCATTCATGATTCTGACCGATATGGACTTTCACAGCTGTATCAGCTTCGTGGAAGAATCGGACGTTCAAATCGGACTGCTTATGCATTCCTTATGTATCGCAGGAATACGATGTTGAAAGAGACTGCAGAAAAAAGACTTTCTGCGATTCGAGAATATACAGATCTGGGAAGTGGATTCAAGATTGCAATGCGTGATCTGGAACTCAGAGGCGCCGGAAATCTTCTGGGAGCAGAACAGCATGGGCATATGAATGCAGTAGGGTATGACCTTTACTGCAAGATGCTCAGTGAGGCAGTCAAGGAGGCAAAGGGTATCCATACAATGGAAGATTTTGAGACAACGATCGATCTGAATATGGATGCATTTATACCGGATTCTTATATCAGCAATGAGTATCAGAAACTGGATATTTATAAGAGGATTGCCGGAATTGAGACACAGCAGGATTATGATGATATGCTGGAAGAATTGCTGGATCGCTTCGGTGAAATGCCAAAAGCAGTTCTGAATCTTCTTGTGATTGCCAGAATGAAAGCACAGGCACACCGATGTTATGTGGTGGAGATCAAACAGATCGCTAGGGATATGAAGATTACATTGTATGAACGGGCCAAACTGAATCCTGCAGGTATTCCTGTACTGATGCAGAAATATAGAAGAGGGCTGCAATTCAAGAATGAACAGGAACCCAAATTTATTTTCACTCCGGAGGGAGCTGGAAATACACTGACAGCTCTGACAGATTTTCTGACGGAACTGGAATCACTTGTAGAAGAATAAAATCCATATAGTCTGATTAAGAGGAGAATCTGTGAAATATCCGTGAAAAACGGCTATTTTTATGATTCTCCTTGCTCTTAAAGGCAAAAAAGTTTATACTCTTATTTATATGCTAGAATTGTAAAGCAATGGAGGAAGAGATGAAAACAATGACAAAGAGAACAGCTGTTGCAGCTCTTACCGGCGTAATGGCAGTGGGGATGCTCACAGGCTGTGGAGAAAAGAAATTAGATGGAACAAAAACAGTTGCAACAGTGGATGGAACAGAAATCCCGCTTGGAATCGTGAGTCTTTCTGTAAGAGAAGGACAGGCACAGACAGAAGCAATGTATAAGAGCTTTATGGGCGGACAGGATTATTCTATCTGGAGCATGGATGCAGAAGACGGAAAGACCTATGGAGAACAGGCAGTAGAACAGTCTCTGAAAGATGTAGAGCTGATGTACATCATGAAAGAAAAGGCTGCAGACTATAATGTAGAAGTTACAGATGATGATGAGCAGAAGATCGCAGATGCAGCAGCAGCATTTATGGCTGCCAACAGTGAAGAGACACTGCAGGATCTTGCGGTAAGTGAAGATCAGGTCAAGACATATCTGGAGCTTCAGACTTATAAGAGCAGAATGCATGATCCGCTCATTGCAGATGTAGATAAAGATGTTTCTGATGAAGAAGCACAGCAGTCATCTTTTGATTATGTAAGCATCAGTACAGCAGATCTCAGCGATGATGAGATTAAACAGAAAAAAGAAGATGCACAGAAGATCCTGGATGATCTGAAAGCAGCCGGTTCCGATGGGGATCTGAATGAAATTGCAAAATCAGTGGATGATTCTTATTCTTCCGTAAGTGGTACTTTTGATGTGAATGAAGATGCGGCAAAAGAAGATTCTGATGAAGAGTCCGACAGCAGCTCTTCCAGCAGTGCATATCCGGATGAGGTTATGAAAGTTCTCAGAACTCTGAAAGACGGAGAAATCGGTCCGGACGTTATTGAGACAGATACTTCTTACTATGTAGTAAAACTTGATAAAGTAAATGATGAAGAAGCTACAGAGACTAAGAAACAGTCAATTATCTCGACAAGAGAGAATAAGCTTTATACAGACACAACAGAAAAATGGCTGGATGATGCAGACATCAATGTTGAGAAAAAGGTTCTCAAGACTCTGAAGGTTACGGATAATCACAAATTCTCAATCGCAACTGCAACACCTGAACCGACAGAAGAGGCTGCAGCAACAGAAACGCCGGAGGTTACAGAGGCAGCAGAAGGAACAGAGGCAACGGCTACTCCGGAAGCTACAGAGGAGACTGAGGCTACAACAACTCCGGAAGTTACAGAAGCAGCTTCCTATAATACAGATTCTTCTCTTGAAGTTACAGATGGAAACAAGGTCAATATTGATTATGTAGGAAAGATTGATGGAGTTGCATTTGATGGTGGAAGCACAGATGGTAAAGGAACAGATCTGGTAATCGGTTCCGGTACATATATTGATAATTTTGAAGAGCAGCTGATCGGTGCACATCCGGGAGATAAAGTAGAAGTAACTGTTGTATTCCCAGATGATTATCAGGCAGCAGATCTTGCTGGCAAAGAAGCAGTATTTGATGTTACTGTAAATGGAATTTATGAATAAATGACATGTAATAAGCCCTCGCATTTGCGGGGGCTTATTGTTTGGAAATCTTAGGATTCTGTACTTTCGCTGTTTCCACTGGAAACATGGATACCATTGATCTCTACATCACCTTCCATTGGAATAACAATGCATTTACGCCCATCGATTACCTGCGTTTCGATCAGCGCGGCACGATCAGGATCAATGTGAATTACAACATCCGGTGTTTTGATCTCAGTACGTCGTGTATTGGTAATATTGGCAGCCATAAGTGAAGCGTTTTCACCGGCAATTGCTTCATAGGTCTGATCAAAAGTTTCGAGTTTTTCATTTTCAACACCGCATTCTTCAAAGAGACGTTTCACTTCCGGTTTAGTCAGTACAGCAGGATCCGGGGAATCCTTCTGAGAATCTACCCATTCATTCAGTTTCTCATGGATATTCATGACAGTATCGTAGGCACAGTCCTCACCAAGGGTTTCTTCTACAAGTGCGTTGAAAGAATCGCGCTGGCCGCCGGCAGAAAGTGGAGTGGTACAGCCAAACATTTCATCTACGAAAGAACTTCTGAGCTGTTCGGCATTTTTAGTGTAATAAAGAAGACTGTGAATATCCGTGCCACGGTCATTAAATACCGGGAACAGGAATCCCAAATCTGGCATTTCTACGATCCAGTCACGGATACGGTCTTCGATGTTGTTGGTTTCTGCGTTATAGCACAGGCCGGCTTTGGAAAGATTGACCGGACAGATGCTGCAGAGGATATGGTCATAGATTTCATCGGATGCATCGAACATCTCCTGACCATCGGAAGACTTTCCGGGAATATCGTAAACGGCATGAATGAGAATGATATAGTAATTCTCACCATAATCATAATTTTCGATGATCTTATCATAAAATTCCTCAAGTATAGCATTATCCTGAAGTTTACTGCCACGGAGTTTCATGAGAAATTCCTGGGTACCACCTTCTTTTTCCTGTTCAAGCGGAAAGTCCATGTTGATCAGATTTTTTCCAATTGTGCCGGATAAAGTCTTCTTGAAGATTTCAAAGTATTTAAACATTTCTTCTTCCGAAAGAGAAAGAAATGCTTCTTTCAGTTCTGTTTTTTTATTTTTCTCGCCATCCACATAACAGCCGCAGATTCTGGTGATCGCACAGTTATTTGGAGAAAACTGTTTCTTGATTTCTGAGATTTCTTTTTTGTTCATTATGTAATGCTCCTGTTTACAGAATTTCTGTACGGAATGCTTCTGCGATTCCACTTAAATTGTAACGCTCTGCAAGGTCCTGAATTCCCATCATGATCTCCTCGCGGCTGAAATTACTGGCCTCCAGAAATTCATCGTCTTTGCCATTAAGGTGGTAGTAGAACAGAAGACCAATTTCAAGATTCTGACGGTCACCATCGCAGGTCATTTCGTATAACTGATTTTCTGCCTCGTCAATTTTACCATTGTCTGCCAGATCTGTAAGATTTGTAAGTATCTGTCTGGCATCTGTATCTTCAATCACATCAGGTGTCAGTTCGACTGCACTTACCTGGAACAGCATTTTCATGACTGCACGTACCATTTCGCGTATCTGACGCAGTATATAATCATCCTGAAGCATTTATATTCTCCCTTCCAAATTCATGATTCTGAACAATAGAGTACCACAAAAAAAGAGTTTCTTCCAGATAGAAATCTGCACTTTTTTGGGTCATTGTTGTGAATATTGAACTTTACGCAATATGCACAGAATGCTATAATAAAAATATTAAATAAGTCACGTTGTATATCGGTTGTAACGGGCGGCAGTGACTGGTAGTGCAGGAAGGATATGAACGAATGGCGAATGATACTGCAATGACAAAGCAGGAATCCGAGGTAATGATAGAGCAACTCAAAAAAGTATTTGAAGTGGTTCGGTTATTGGATGGGGATGCACTGGAAACGGGAAATCTGAAAGATTTAGCAAACGCGGATGGATTTCCATGCAAATGTTATGATTTCTGGAAAAAAGGTACACGTTGTAAGAACTGTACTTCCAAAGAAGCATTACAGAAAAAAGAAAAATTACTGAAGCTGGAATATCTGAATTCCAATATCTATCAGGTAATTTCCAAATATGTAGAAATAGATGGCAAGCCGTATGTGATGGAACTGATCAATGCCATGAAGTCAGATGCGATCATGGATGACGATGGACGTACAGAACTGATCAAACAGCTTTCAGGCTATAATCGGGAATTATATACAGATGCGCTTACCGGAATCTACAACAGACGCTATTACGAAGAACGAATCAAAAATTCTGATATGACAGCAGGCATTGCAATGATCGATCTGGATGATTTTAAGATATACAACGATACATTTGGACACGATGCAGGTGACCTGGCACTGACGACAGTTGTAGGAATCGTAAAGGCGAATGTACGTCGTACTGATATGCTGATCCGAATGGGTGGTGATGAATTCCTGCTCGTGATGCCGGATATTACGGATCAGATTTTTGCAGATAAATTAAAGCAGATTCAGGAAAAAATTCATGATACGAAGGTTCCGGGATACTCACAGCTTCGTCTGTCGGTGAGTATCGGAGGTGTGCTTTCCGCTCCGGGAAGTACTGTGGAGAATGCAATCCATAAAGCAGATCAGTTCATGTATCAGGCCAAAACATGCAAGAATATGGTAGTGACTGAACATGATGAAGAAGTTCAGGACAACGCAGAGGGCGGTGAAACATCCAAAACCTACAAATACAGAATTCTGATCGTTGATGATTCTGAGATGAACCGTGCAATTCTGTCAGAGATCCTCAGTGAAGAATATGATATCGTGGAAGCTGACAGTGGTGAGTCCTGCATCGATAAACTGAGACAGTACGAACGGGAAATTTCGCTGGTTCTTCTGGACATCGTCATGCCGGGAATGGATGGATTCGGAGTTCTTAATTATATGAATCGTCATCACTACCTTGAGGATATTCCGGTTATTATGATTTCCAGTGAGGATTCTACTGAAGTCGTCAGACGTGCATATGAAATGGGTGTTTCGGATTACATTAATCGACCGTTTGATGCAGGAGTTGTGCATCGAAGAGTCTATAATACGATCAAGCTTTATGCAAAGCAAAGACGCCTGATCACTCTGATCACGAATCAGGTTTATGAAAAAGAAAAGAACAACCGTATGATGGTTGAAATCTTAAGTCAGATCGTAGAGTTTCGTAATGGTGAAAGTGGAAGCCATGTACTGAACATCAATATACTGACAGGAATGATTCTGGAGAGTCTTGTACAGAAAACAGATAAGTATAATATCACATGGTCAGAAAGACTGCTGATCACAACAGCGTCTGCATTACATGATATCGGCAAGATTGGCATTGATGATAAGATCCTGAACAAGCCGGGCAAACTGACTGATGAAGAATTTAAGATCATGCAGAATCATACGATCATAGGAGCCCGTATTCTTAAAAATATGGAAGGATATGAGGATGAGGAACTGATGATGGTTGCTTATCAGATCTGCAGATGGCATCATGAGAGATATGATGGCAGAGGATATCCGGACGGGCTTAAGGGAGATGAGATTCCGATTTCAGCGCAGGTAGTTTCTCTTGCAGATGTGTATGATGCACTTGTGGGCGAACGAGTTTATAAGAAAGCATATTCCCATGAGAAAGCGGTTCAGATGATCCTGAATGGAGAATGCGGTGCATTTAATCCGATTTTGCTTGAATGTCTGATCGATATTCAGGACAGGATCAAACGCAAAGTAAAAGGCAGTACACAGGAAAACAACCCTCTGAAGAAGAAAGAGAAATCAGCAGAACTCAAAGAGTTTGAAAATGCAAAAGAAGATTTTATGGATTCTGTTTTCAAAAATATGGAAAAAGAATATACGGACCTTGGAAATCCGGAAAATGCCGATTTTTCCAGGGGGGGGGGCAAAGCCAAAATGCTGATGAATGATATGAGAAAAAAGTTTTTTGAATAGGAGATAAATGATATGACAGTCAGAGAATGTTATGAAGAATTAGGATCTGATTTTGATAAAGTACTGAGCAGACTGGTGAGTGAAGCGCTTGTAAAGAAATTTGCGCTTAAGTTTCTGGATGATCCGAGTTTTGGACAGTTGGAGACAGTACTGGCAGATAAAGATGCAGAGACAGCATTTCGTGCAGC
>ULWO01036407.1_pt1 | contig 12895 bp, 10 predicted proteins | sample 1960421 | NCBI WGS metagenome assembly ULWO01 (sample SAMEA4835814, study PRJEB28245) | human gut metagenome | biome: gut microbiome; material: fecal sample | place: Denmark | collected 2008 | reverse complement strand
TAAAATATAAAATTTTCGCTTTTCCGTACTAATAAAACGCTTTTGGTGCGCAATGTTGGTATAGTACAAATGTCAGCACAAAAGCATCAAAAGTTCAAACTTCCGATGCGCAAAAATCGTTCCGCTGGCAAGCGGGTTTAACCCGCGTCAAAAGCTATATTCAAAAAGGAGTTGGTTTTATTGCGGGTTTACGGTTATGTTCGCGTTTCGACCAAAGGCCAAGCACCGGGTACATCTCTTGACGAGCAAACGGCGGAGATACTGGACAAGTATCCAACGGCTGTTATCGTCCGTGAGGTGGTATCCGGCGCATCAGAGAGGCCAGAGTTCGTGAAAATTTGTGAGCAGTTGGAGAGCGGTGATACACTTGTTGTCTGTAAATTAGACCGCTTTTGCCGCACCGCCAAAGAGGGGCTGGGTTATGTGGATTATCTGCGGAGCAAGGGCGTGACAATTCACATCTTAAACATGGGCGTGATTGACAATAGCCCGATGGGGCGGCTGATGGTGACGATGCTGCTGGCTTTCGCGGAGTTTGAAAGAGCATTGATAATTGAGCGCACACAAACTGGCAAGGTCGCCGCTCGCAGTCGGACAGGTTTCCGTGATGGCCGACCACCTAAATTTTCACACGAACAGATAGACCACGCGATTGGATTACTAGAAACGCACAGCTATAAAGAAGTGACTAAAATGACAGGTATCTCGCGCAGTACACTACAACGCGAGAACAGAAAAAGGAGAAATCAATAATGAAAAAGATTACTGTATTCGGCATCAAATTTTTCCCCCACACCGTCCGCTGGTATCGTCGCAAAAAGTCAAAACAGGACAGCACACAGGTGTCTTGCTTTGATGGTTTTGCGCACGTCGAAACCGTAGATGGGATGCGCACGGCGCACGTCCGGGTCATCTGTGACCCGATGGAAAAGCCGGATAAAATCTGCACCGTACATATGGCACGCGCATACGATGTGGGCCAGTTATCTGCGCAGGATGTGCAGATGGAGGCCTACGAGTGCGTGTTGCAGGAGATGCAGCAATACATCTGCGCCGAACTGCATCGGTGAGAATCCAAAGGGGGGCAGGAACGGCGGAAAGTCGTTCCGATGGGGGCTGCGGCCCCCACTGACGGCAAGAGGGTCTTGTCGGCAGCGGGGAGTCCAGAGGGGTCACGCCCCTTTGGCAAGGTAAGCCCGCTGGCGGGCGGTGGGAGTTTCCGCAGAAACTGCCATACCTTGTATTGCAGATTACAGCTGCAATACAGCCCCGTCCGCAGGCCCCGGTAGATTTAAGGGCGCGCGGCAAGCGCGAGAAAGGAGCAACGCGACATGGCGAGCGTAGTAAAATTTACGCAGGGCGCAGTCTACAATCAACTGCGCCACAACCTGCGGCAAATCGCTCATTCCGGCAACCCGGACATTGACCCGGCGCGGCTGCGGCAGGACTATGTACTGTCGCCCGACAGGGGCATGAGCGATTACGACTATTTCCAAGAGCGGTTAAGCCAACTGTACGTCTATGGCCGTAACGACGTTAAGGTCATGGCGGGCTGGGTCGTAACCGCGCCGCAGGACTTGGAGCAGGAACAGTACGACGATTTTTTCCTAGCCGTCTATGATTTTTTGGAAAATCGCTACGGTGAGGAAAACGTCGTACAGGCTGTCGTCCACGATGACGAGGGAGGACAACCGCACCTGCATTTTTGCTTTGTGCCTGTGGTCGAGGACAAAAAACACGAGGAGGGGTACAAGGTGTGCGCCAACGATGTATTAGACCGCCGCGAGCTTCGCAATTTCCACCCGGATTTGCAGCGGTACTTGGATGAACACGGCCTGGAGGATGCCTGTGTTATGACGGGCGTGACCCGCGCACAGGGCGGAAATCGGACGGTGGCCGAGCTAAAAGCCGAGCGTGAGCAGGAATACGAGCAGGAAACCGAGCGCCCAGAATTAGACTTCGGCAAACCAAAGGTCGAGCAGGAATTACATTTTTGAGGTGCGCTATGAAACAGGCCGTATTACTTATAGACTGTTATCTGTACGGCACAATAGCGATTCTGGCCGTTGTGCTGCTCGCGTTGGTCTATCTGCACGGACAGGCCAACCACCTGCCCAATCCATTTGCGCGAAAAAATATTGTCTATCGCCCAGCCCCCAAAGCGCGGGGCGTGCTGTTAGGTAAAAAATATGGTCTGTTGGCTTACTCACCAGAACAGGACGAGGGGCACATTATTGTGATGGGCCCGTCCGGCACTGGCAAGACAAGTGCCCTGCTGATTCCGACGCTGCGGAGTTGGCAGGGCACTGCCCTTGTTGTGGATATATCCGGCGACATATCCGCCAACGTGGACACGCCCAACAAAATCATTTTTGACCCAACGGCGGCCAACTGTGTGCCTTATGATGTGTTTGCGTCTATCGACGCGGCCCCGGATGATAGCGAACGACAGGAGCGGTTGGAACAGCTTGCCTATTTGCTGCTCCCCGACAAAGTCAACGACAGTGAGGCGGGTATATTTTTTGCGAAAAATGGCCGCAAAATGATAACAGCGGCGCTGATTTGCTATTATGGCATGGGCTGGGGCTTTGTGGAAATCTGCGAGCATTTCCTAGGCCACGACTGGCGCGGGCTGTTGAATGATATTGCAAAGCAAAAGAACAAAATCGCCAATATGTATATCAGTTCCTTTGTAGGAGCATCAGAGCAGAACACGGCGGGCTGCAAACAGGCGGCAGACGATGCGCTAAAATTATTTGCCACAAATGACAAAATTAAAAATGCACTTAGAAAAACAGCCAGCTATGAGCCATCCATTAGTCCGGCCACGCTGGAAAACAACAGCGTCTATATCTACATCCCGGACGAAAAGCTAAAAATCTACGGCGACCTGCTGCGCATTATCACGGCGCAATCAATGGAGTATTTTTCTTCAAGACCAAAAGAGCATACGCAAATGATTTTGTTTTGCTTGGATGAATTTGCATCCTTTGGCAAGCTACAAATCACCGAAGCTCTGCGCAAGCTGCGTAAACGGCACATCCGTATAATGGTGCTGACGCAATCGTTGGCTGACCTTGACATGATTTATGGTAAGGACGAGCGGAAAGCAATGCTCGGTAATTTCAAATTTACAGTTCTTTTGGGGTGTAAGGACACCGAAACACAGGAGTACTTTTCAAAAATGATAGGCGACAAACGCTCTCCCTTGGAAACGGATTCCAGCGCCAAGCCCCAGCCGATAATCAAGCCCGCCGACCTTGCGCATTTGGAGCAGGATTTGTTTGTGATTTGTGATGATGGTGCAGTTCGGTTGCGGAAAAATTTCTATTTCAAATAGGGCGCGGGGAAAGCTGCCGTCTCCCCGTTAGCGGATCACTACCGGGAGGCCCGCGCCCTCACCCAAACGTCCTGTCTGTTGTGGATAAAATAGAAAAAAGCGCTGATGGAATGTCAGCGCTTAATTATTATGGTAGGAACTTATTGTTTGACCGTGCGAACGCCGCTTGAGAGCGCCTCGCTGGAATCGTAGATGTAGCTTGCCAGCCACTCGCTATCCTGCGGCAAAGGAATCAGCAGATTCCATGTGATGGTGCTTTGGTCTTCGTCGTGTTGCGCGGAAACAATGCCGTTGTACGCGGAAAGAATCTTAGCTGTGCTTTGTTCAATTTCGGCCATCCGGGCTGAATCAGCAGAATCAAAGACAGCCGCATTTGACGAAACAAAGACCTTTAGTTGGTTGCCTTGGTCTTGCAGCACAATTTTGATTTTCTTATCCTTGGGCTGCTTGTTACTGGTGGCGACGGCAAAATCCAGAATCGAACCGAAGACCTCACAGGTGTCTTCCTCGCGCATGATGTGCGAGGGGATTTCGACTTTCATGTCAAGAACAATACCGTTGTCAAGGCACTCGTCAATTTTCTGGGTCAGAATGGCATCCACAATGACATTGCCGCTCTTGATGGCAATCGTTTCGACCTGCATTGAGGCAAGACGGTCTTTCAGCAGCAGTTCGGCCTCGGCGGTGCGGCCCTGCTGCATCATCAAAAGTGCACCGTTCATGGCTTCGCGCGTGTCGTGTTTCCACTCGCGGATTGTATCGCTCTTTTCCGCAAGACGCAAATATTGTGTCTTGCTTATCTCGTTGATTTTGACCTTGGATTCAGCCTCAACAACCTGTTTTACGCTTTTGGACGTTGCGAACATTAGGTCAACAGCTATTATGTCGCACAAAATCATAAAGAAAATAAGTAATAGAAATAATCCGCCAGATGCTTTGCCCTGCGACATTTCATTAACCATAATCATACCAATTATGGCAGATAAGACCGGGAGCAACAAAAATCGCAGAATGATTTTATCAGATATAGGGGTAGAAATTCTTTTTCTCGTTACGAAAATAAAGAAAATTATGTCACATAATTTTACCAACAAGCAGATAGCCAAAAAGCCGGGACTTCTCTGCAAATTTAATTCTAACAGTAAATCGTCCTGCCCTGTAATGACAATCAGTATGGTGTTTACAAGTAAGTCAATTACAATCTGGGCAATTAGTACGGCTGCTGTCCATGCTATAACAGCAATGGGCTTTTCCCGTACCAAAAGCAAGGTCGTAGCAAATGCCACAATGGGATAAACAACATTCCCCAGTTGCCCTACGTCGAAAACATTGGTTACATTTAGTACGCACATCAAAAAAGCTATTGCAACATAAGCATCCCATTTGATTTTGGATTGCTTAACCATAATGTAAGGCAATAAAACAACCAATGCGGCATCCACAATATTAACCGCACAATTACTTAGTGTCCACGCAAAATCCGACATTATAACACCCCATTCTTATCACTTAAAACTGCACTTTTAACGCTTTCAAAATAGGAACGCCCTATGTCCAGTGTCTCCCCGGTGACGAGCCGAACCTTTAGCTGTGTCTTTGATTCGACAACGGTAATTTTATTAACATTGACGATGCACGAGCGATGACACCGCACAAAACGGTCTGCGGGGAGCATTGGCTGTACCTCACCGATGGAAATATTGTAGGACTGCGCTCCCTCGGCGGTCACGACCTCAACAGTGTGCAGACGCGCCTTGACATACAGTATATCGGACACATAGTATTTATCAACGCCAGTTCCGCGTTTCAATGCGATTATCGGCTGTCCCTCTTTGTAAGATAATCGCTTTTGGACATAATCCAGTACATTATATAGCCGTGCGTTGGAAATCGGCTTGCACAGATAATCCGCAGCATGGACATTGTAACCATGCAAAGAAAATTCAGAATGTGCCGAGATAAATACGATTTCAATTCGTGCGTTTTGCTCCCGAATACATTTTGCCAACGACATACCATCAAGGCCGGGCATCTCTATATCAAGAAAAATCACATCTGCATCTTGATATGTCCGCATTGCAGGGGAATTGCAAGCGGCGTGGGTCATCTCTTGGATGGTCAGTGGCACACTATGCAAAGCACCCCACTTTTTTGTTTTGCCAATCAAAACGGAACGGTCTCGTTCGATGTCATCCATTACAAGGATATTCATAGCATCCTCCCAAGTGAGTGTAAGGTAATTATAGGGTAAAAAAATCTAAAATGCAACAAATAACCGCGCAATGACAAATTTTTCGGCATTAAAACAGCGTCACATTACATTCGTGCTGTCAAACCTACGTTTGGTGCTGAATCTGTTGCAGTTTGCCACTATATGCTCTAAATTGTACTATATGGCAAAACCAAAAAATAAGGGGAATCGAAAATGAGAAAAAAGCATCCGATAACCAGAAAAAACGCGGTTGCCGTTGCCATGGCAGCTATGGTTGCGTTGAGCGCAACTGCCTGTGGGTCAAAATCCACGGCAGACACAGCAGATATGTCGTCTACCAGCCAGAGCGAGGCGGCCAGCTCGGCGGCTGAAACGCCTACCGCTACGCCAGCACCGACTGCAACCCCGGCCCCTACGGCCACGCCCGCTCCGGCGGAATCGACAGCAGAATCCACCGACAGCAAGAGCGAGCAGGGCAGCACCGATAACGGCGGCTTGTCTTCCGGCTCGCAGAGCGGCAATGCCAACAAGGGCAGTCAGTCCGGTAAAACGACCAATACGGCCAAAGCACCTGCACAGGCTGCTGCTCCTGCACCCACGGCTACGCCGAAGCCCATTACCTACACTTACGTCGTCCGCAAGCACCCCGCAAGCTGCACGACGGCGGGCTATGACGAGCACATCTGCCAAGAGTGGGGCGGTATGAACTACAACGACAACTACGTTGCCCCCAACGGCCACGACTGGGGCACGGGCGTTGTCACCAAGCAAGCCACCTACTACGAAAAGGGTGCAATTACTTACACTTGTAAAAACTGCGGCGAGACCCGCACCGAGGAAACGCCGGAGCTGGATAAAACCTACCATATCAAAGAGGTCATTGCGCCGACCTGCACATCCGAGGGCTACACGATTTACGAGTGCAACGAGGTTCCCGGCCTGACCTACAAGGGCGAGTACACCGCCAAGCTGCCCCACAGCTGGGATGGCGGTGTTGTCACCAAGGCCGCAACGATTTACGAGAAGGGCGTCAAGACCTTTACCTGCACGGTTTGCGGCGAGACCCGCACCGAGGACATTCAGGTGCTGGATAAGACATGGCACAAGGGCCAGACCGTCGCTCCGACCTGCACCGAGCAGGGCTACACCGTCTACATCTGCGACCAGGACAAGAACCTGACCGAGAAGCGCGACTACACTGCCGCCCTCGGCCATGATTACGACAACGGCGTTGTCACGACTCCGGCAACCTGCACGACAGAGGGTGTGATGACCTACACCTGCACCCGCGACGGCGCAACGAAGACCGAGACCATCCCCGCGCTGGGTCACAAGTGGGATGACGGCACAATCACCACCGCGCCGACCTGTGAGACCGAGGGTGAAAAGACCTACAAATGCACAAACGACGGTTGCACCGAGACCAAGACGGAGGCCGTTGCAGCGTTGGGCCACGACTGGGATAATGGCACGGTCACGACCCCGGCGACCTGTACCGCAGAGGGCGTGTTGACTTACATTTGCAAGCGCGATGCCAGCCACAGCAAGACCGAAGCCATCCCTGCGCTGGGTCACAAGTGGGATGACGGTACGATTACCACCGCGCCCACCTGCGAGACCGAGGGCGTGAAGACCTACAAATGCACCAACGATGGCTGCACCGAAACAAAGACGGAATCCGTTGCAGCACTCGGCCATGACTGGGATGACGGTGTTGTCACGACCAAGCCGACCTGCGAAGCGGATGGCGTGAAGACCTATACCTGCAAGAACGATGGCAGCCACACCAAGACCGAGAGCATCCCCGCGCTGGGCCACGACTGGAACGACGGCGAGGTCACTACCCCGGCAACCTGCGAGACGGACGGTGTTAAAACCTACACTTGTAAAAATGATGCCAGCCACACCAAGACCGAGACTATTGCCAAGCTCGGCCACAAGTGGGATGCGGGCAAGGTTACCAAAGAACCGACCTACGATAGCGACGGCACAATGACCTTTACCTGCCAGAACGACCCGACCCACACCTACACCGAGACCATCCCGGCGAAGAAGTACACATTTACGGTGACTGTGGTTGACCCCACCTGCACCGAGCAGGGCTACACGCTGCACACCTGCAACCAGAACGCCGAAAAATCCTACAAGGACAACTACACCGACGCGCTGGGCCATGATTACAAGGAAGTCACCACCCCGGCGACCTGCAAGGATGCGGGCAAGGTCGAGAACATTTGCCAGCGCTGCGGCGATACCCAGCACGTCAAAGACCTGCCTGTCACTGAAGACCACAAATGGAATGACGGCGTTGTGACCAAGGCCGCTACCTGCACCGAGGCAGGGGAGAAGTTGTACACCTGCACCGTCTGCAACAAGACCAAGACGGAGACCATCGAGGCCACGGGTCACGACTGGAACGAGACCACCACCCCGGCTACCTGCGGTAAGGCTGGCAGCGTTGACCGTACCTGCAAGACCTGCGGCACGACGGAACACGTAAAAGACCTGCCCGCAACCGGCAATCACGCATGGGATGCCGGAACGATTACCACCGAGGCCACCTGCGACGGCAAGGGCGTCAAGACGTTTACCTGCACTGTCTGCAACGAGACCAAGACCGAGGAAATTGCCGCATTGGGGCATAACTTCTCTTATGGCTATTGCAGCCGTTGTGGTTTAAACAGTAATTATAACCAGAAAGCATACGAACAGGATATTTTTGAAAAGACGAACAGCTTGCGTGTGAATTCCGGCCTTAGTGAACTTACATATCGCTCTGACTTGCAGTTTGCTGCCGACATTCGTGTAGAGGAAATTCTACAAAATTACATTATTTATGGCTCTATTGATGGAAAGTGGGGCGCTCATACGAGACCCGACCATAGCAGCGCTGGTACAGCTCTAGGCGACAAGTCTGACTTGGCTTGCGGCGAGAACGCGGCAATGGAAAGTTGCATTTTCGACGAGGAACATCTATATTACCTTTGGTACAACTCTAAAGGTCACCGCGACGCAATGCTAAATCCCAATGCCAATGGTATGGCTTGCGCTGTACGCGAGTACAATGGTCTGGTTTTCGGTATCCAGATTTTTGTTAATGACCCGAACTACACCGCAAGCACCCAGTCTGCCGCCAGCGACACCTCCACCCCGGTGGAAATTGCCGCTGTAGTTGTCGCAGACTCTACAACCACGGAGACCGCAGCAAACTAAAATAAATCCCATCCATAAGGCCGGAGCTATCACAGCCCCGGTCTTTTTGCTGTATAGGGTATTATTGCTGATTCCCTAATAATAGAGGGCCTTTGTAGCTGTAATAATGGCTGTCTGCCGTTGCCGCTCGGTTATCGGTGAGGCACGAGCGCAGCCACCAAGCCCCTTTTTTCACACAAAGGATAGAGAAACCTTGCCCCTACTACCCGCTGCCGGGTTGAACAGACGCTATAAACAAGCAGCGTACCTATGCAGTAATTGCAGCTAAAACGGTTGCGAAGGCGTTTTCTGATGCAGTATAATAATATTAAGCAGAATCTCCCCTATAAGGAAAAAGGAAAAAGGATGCTGACCCGGAAAGTGAGTGCTGACAGGAAAGGTGCTAATATTATAATAAGAAAGGCAAAACAGAAATTGCTAAAATATAGCGATAATACGATAAAATCAAAACGATGAAAACGAAAATATGATAGTTTTATCTATCACAAACAAGCACACAATATATCAAATGGAACGGTAAAATTATGCCTAAAACAGTCAAAACCACATATACTGCAATCAACCTAGAGACGGGCGAGGTCTACACAGGCATTGATGCCCCGCAGTCCATCACGCGCGGAGAAACGCATTTTTGGCAAGCCAGCAAGGATTTTTTCGCCGCGCTGCTGGGGTATGGCACGGTGGAGAGCAAGGTTGTGGCAAATCTGCTGCACCGCACAGACCCTAAAACAAACCATATAGCGTGTACCCTGCCGGAGCTTAGAAAGGAACTTTCCTGCACAAGAGATACCGTTGCGAGCGCCATAAAAAAGATGGAAAGCAAGCGGCTGATTATCGGCATAGGGCAGGGCGTGTGGATGCTTAACCCGCGTATGCTTGCAATGGGTAATCAGACACAGATTGCACTATTGATGGCCGAGTACGATAAGTACGTCAGTGAGCGGACGGGTGCTGCATTGGTTGTGGGAAAGTATGTCTTGAAAAATCCAGTCACGGCGGAAGAACTCCCGCTGCCGCCAGAGTGCGACGACAAGTTGATGTTTCTTGATGGTAATACGCAATTCTGGAAAATCTACGATGTGTTTTTTGGAGCGATTGCAGGATTGAGCGAAAACGAATTGAGAGTTGTGCCCAACAGAGCGTCCAACTGCAAATATATGTCCAGTATCATTGCCTTGACAGAGCCGTCGTGCGGGGTCTGTACGACCAGATAGGGAATTTGCTGACAGCAAAGCATTTGCCCGTTGTAGCGCTCGTGGTGAATGATTTGCGGAAATAGAGATAGAACCCGCTGCAATGCCGTTGACTTGCCCAGCCCGGACACACCGACAACGGAAAAAGAGTTGCCGCCGCCGATGGATGCGGCAACAGCCTTGCCCTGCATGGCGGCGTAGGCCTGTTGGAGAGAGGCTGCCTCTCGCTGCGGTGTGTACTGCCCATAACAGTGCTGCATGGCGTTGTAAACCTCGCAATACAGGTCGAGGGTCATAGTCAAGGGCTGATAAAATTCATATAGTGCAGACAAAAGTTGCAGACGCTCCCCGGTGCTTCGGTCACGGTCACTGTCGCTGTACGGCAGTACGGACGCCAAGGCTCGGATAAGCTCTTGCCCTGCGAGCATAGGCGGCAAGGCTTCGACGTATGGATTGCCGGGGTATAAAAGGCTTGTTGTATATTCAGCGTTCATTAAAGTTCTCCTTTTGCTCGGCAGTCAGCAAATCAATCATGGACATATGTTCCTGCGCCCGTGCAATCGTGCGTCCGCGCTGTATCTGCGGGCTGATTTTACCCTTGTCGCTGATGCCGCGCTCGGCGCTGTCGGCAATCTGCATTATGTCATTCATCAAATCAATTTGGGCTTGCAATTCCTGCCGTTTCCAATTTGCGCTCTCGCTTTTCTCGGATTGCTGCATATCCGCGATTTCGGCGAGGGATTTTCCGAGATACATTTTTTGCGACAGCGTGAATGGCATATAGTCGCCGTCTTCATATAGATAAACGGTGTCAAGACAATCTGGACTATATGCGACTTTGACAAGTTCCCGACCATTCAATCCGGCAGCAACAAAGCGTTTTTTAAAAGTGCAGTTTGAAAAACGAAGATTAAATAATTCAAGCCCGCGCTGTGTGATTTCTCCGTCCGCGCGTGGGAGTAGCGCGTAAAGCAAATGGGGGTCACTGGCAACTGACACAGGGCAATCATCTTGTGCCAAGCAAAACGACCAGATGGCAGCAGCGGTGGGCGTGATGCCAGCGCTTGCCATATTAGGAGTGCGGATAAAGCCTGTTTGGATATATTGAGAGTTGTAAAAAAGGACACAGCGGAGAACGATGGCAGTAAATTGTTCCAAATCCAGTGTGCCTTGTCTGCGATAATCGGGAGCGCCGCGCTCCTGTGTGTCGGATTCGACAACGCCTTTGCCTTTCAGTAACGGTTTGTAGGCGCACTGTATTAAATCAAACAGTTTTTCAACCACACCTTTTAAGTCGGGCCGATAAGAGGGCAGATTCTCGATTTCGATTCCATAACTCTCGCAAAGGTTTTCCAGCGGGCCGCCGAGAAACTCGCTCCCTCGGTCAGTCATAATTTTGGTCGGCAGATGGCGGCTCGGCCAGTCCTGCGGGTCAATTTCTAGGCCGTGCTGACGGCAGAAAGAAACCTTGTCTGCAAAGGTGTTTTGCAGTAGCAAACGCAGAGCGTATTGTCCACCCTCTAAGCCAACATACACACCAGTAATCAGACGGCTGTACGCATCGACCATTGTGTAGATAACAGGTCTTCCGATGGGACGGCGAGACAGGCGGCTGACAATGTAAATGTCCGCAACGGTGGCATCGGTCATGTATGTGCCAATCGTGCCCGCATAGTCGCTGACAGCCCCAACAAATGGACGGTGGTTGCGCTGGTATGCCTTGATACCCTCGCGGCTGATGCTTTCACTGATGGGGTCACGGTGCTGGCGGAAAAAATAACGAAACTGCCAGAACGAGGGATAGTCTTGTTTCAATTTGCCTTTGGCATCACAATATTTTGACCGCAGCATCATTTTGTAGGAGGTCTGCAAACTTTGCTTTTGTGGAGTGTAATAAAATTTGTTGAGCGCCCAGCGGATGGCTTTTTCGTCTGTTGATAAAGGACGTTTCTCGGCGTTGGATTTTTCGGAGGGCAGTAACGCATTTTTGGACTGGTAAACCCAGTACAGCCAAAGGTATTGCAGGACTGTTTTGCGTGAGACGGAATTGACGGAGACAATCTCGCGCAAGACCCTGTTGCGATAGGATTTGTCGCAGATACATTCCTCGGCCAAAAGCGGTGCAATCAGTTCGGCGCGGCGGTCACGTTGTTGGCGCTGACGGTCTGAAATGTCTTCGTCGAGAGCGAGTAAACGGTACATATCCTGCGGCATTTTTTCCATCTGTAAAAGGCTCGGCGTTGAGATTGGAAAAGGCATTTTGCAGCGTTGACAGTTGACGACGTAGGATTGCTGGTCGCCGTAGAGCAAGACCCGCAGATGGTCACCTGTGTCGGATTTAAGCAAATCATTCTGCCTCATGGTACACGCTCCTTGTCGATAATAATGCCCCAGTCGTCAATGCCTTGCTGATGCCAGTATCGGCGGGATAATTCCAATCGTTCCGCGACAGATGGGCGGCTTAGATGTGAGCGGAAAACGGCTTCACGGACGGCGATTTTACCGGCTGCAAAGTGAATGACAAAATCCGTTGTGTAGGTCTCGCTCGGAAGATTGAGGTCGTCGGTAGGGATTTCGTCCAACGAAAGTGGAATATTACACTCTATCTGGACAATGGATGGGTCGGCGTTAAGCATCCGCGCGGCGGCAAGCTGTACCTTATCGTACAGACAGCAGACGCGCGGACATTTTTCTAGTTTGATTTTTGTACAACGCTCTTTTTGGGTTTGTTTGCGCATAGTGGCACCCTTTTCTGGGGCTGGATTTTGTACGACCAAAAAGGAAAATATCTTTGCCTCATAGGGCACAGAAAATTTCCTGTTTTCCGAAAAATCGAACGGAAATGCAGATTTTCCGTAAAAAATGGAAAATGGGTGTGCCTTTTGGCAAAATCGGAAAACGGCCTTGCCCCAACAACACAGTGTTGCAACGTGCAAA
>ULWO01015713.1_pt1 | contig 13035 bp, 8 predicted proteins | sample 1960421 | NCBI WGS metagenome assembly ULWO01 (sample SAMEA4835814, study PRJEB28245) | human gut metagenome | biome: gut microbiome; material: fecal sample | place: Denmark | collected 2008 | reverse complement strand
TCAGTACTGAAAAAGTTTTCTTTATTTATGATCCAGCCGATATTTTTTTCTTTAAAATGTTGTTTAGAAAAAGCTTTTTGGTTATGATGGGCCATGATTTCGATTCTTTTTTTACCAATTCTGGTTTTACTGAGGTCGCTGATAAAAAAGTATTTTTCTTTTTGAAATTCTAAAGTTATTTGGTTTAATCTGCTGCTGCGCGTTTTCTCCAATTGGGCAAACACAGTATTTAAGCTGTTTTTTATTTTTAGATTTTTTTCAATTATTTCATCACATTCACATTTTTTTTCTAATAAAAGTTTATCAAATGCATCTATATCGCGATTTTCTATATATTCTTTGATTTTTGAAATAGGAATATCAAGTTTTCGTAGATTAACAATAACTTCAAGTGTCAAATACTGCTTTAAAGAATAATGCCTATAGCCGTTTTCCGCAATAAATTCAGGCGTAAGAAGGTTCATTTTGTCATAATAAAGCAATGTCTGTTTTGGTATGTTAAAGAGAGTAGCCAGTTCACCGGCGGTAAAAAAACTTTCCGAATTCTTACTCATAATTATTACATCTCCATTAAAATATTTAAATAATATTCAATAAAAAATGAAAAATATATTGACAATATAGTCACTATATAGTTTACAATAATTCCATATAAGACATTATATCATATAAGTGAGCAAATAAGTAGTAGAGCATTTTAATAACTGAATATAAAAACAGGTGCGCAAGCTTAATAGAGAAATCGGTATAAGCCGATGCGGTCCCGCCGCTGTAAAGATGAGCCTGCTGCAAATGCCACTGAGGATAACCTTGGGAAGGTGCAGCGAAGGCGTTGAATCTGAGCCAGAAGAACTGCCTGTTTTAATAAAGTAATATTCCTGCGAGCGATGGGAGGTTGCGCCTTTGTTGTTTAACACCGGTGTTTTTATGCCTTTCTCTGTTTTTGGGAGAAAGGCATTTTTATTTTTGCTGGATCAATTATTTGTGTGACCATGCGAGATTGGACACAGATGATTTGTTCTATGATAAAAAATTTTGAAAGGAAGTTGTTGAGTATGTTGAAAAAGAGTTTGAGCAAAAGTACACTGATGACAGCACTTATAACTGGGAGTGTCATCTGGGGGGGTACACGGTAGGCCACGCTGAAGAACAGCAGGCATTCTTTTTAGATGAAATGGTTGTAACGGCAACTCGTACTCCTGTTGAGGCTTTTAAAGCAAATGCTAATATTAGCGTAATTACAAAAAAAGAAATTGAAGAAAGACATTATCAGGATCTGTCTGAAGCATTACGTATGGTGCCGGGAGTATACATTGGCAATTATAGTGTAGCTGGTTATGATAACAGTAATAATTTAAAAATTAATGGTGCTGATGAAATTGTTGTTCTTGTAGATGGTGTAAAAATAAATAATGTTAATAATAAAATATCCGCTGTAATGCTGAAAAATCTGGATAACGTAGAACGAATTGAAGTGTTAAAAGGTTCTGCATCTACATTGTACGGATCTGATGCAAAAGGTGGCGTTATTAATATCATTACAGCTAAACCTGAGGGAATAAAAACTAAAATTTCTGCCGAATTAGGAAGCTTTAATACAGAAAATTATGCTATAAACCACCAGGGAAAAGAAAAAGATTGGTCTTGGGATGCTTATGTCAGTAAAAATAAAATCAGTGATTTTAAGGACGGACGCGGAGTAACGACTCCAGCCTATTCAAATGCTACGAGTACCAGTTTTAAAATTACAAAGAAACTTGGAGAAAAGCATGATTTAACAGCTACTTATGATTCATATAAAGCTGATTATAAGTATACCGCATTATGGGAACCAAGTTTAAAACCTGGATCAGTAGATAATAGTAACTATAAATTTATTTTAAACAGTAAATTTGATGATACGACTACAAATCAATTATCTTTTATCAATTTAGATTATGATACAAATTTTAACGCATATTTGACTAAAGTCAGAACTATGAGAATTTCTGATCAATTTACTAAGAATTTTGATGATAAACATATCGTTTCCGCGGGATTTGAATATAGTCATGATAAAGTGATTACTGCCAATGGCGTGAAGTTGATTAATAAAGCTGTCTATATTCAGGATCAATTTAATATCACAGACCAATTAAAATTAACTGCCGGAGTACGTCATGACAAAAATTCCGGGTTCGGTGACCATACTACTCCCAGCGTAAATCTAGGTTATAACTTTAATAATGATAAAACCAATGTTTATGTAAGCTATAGTGAATATTTTATCCCTCCTACGCCAACGCATTTATATAGTTCCAAATACGGTAATCCCAATATAAAGCCTGAAACTGGTGCTACCAAAGAAATAGGGATTAATCATAGATTTGATGACACATTAGTTGCATCAGCACATATGTTCTGGAGGAATTCTAAAGATCGTATTGGTTACGTAGCTCCTAAATATACTAATGTTGGTGATGAAAAAGCCAGAGGTTGGGACATGCAGTTACGCAAACAATTTAATAAAAATATTTCGACCTTTGTAGGTTATACACATACAATAGTAGATGCAACTGCCCAAAGAGCTGCCAACGTTGACGGTTACGTTCCTAAAGGTGCGTGGAATATTGGTGTAGATTATGATGAGGGAAAATTTAGTGCATCATTGTTAGGCAAAGGTATTATTGATAGACCTGGTCCGCAGACAGCGGATGCTGTTGATAATTTCTTCCCGGCCACGACATATTGGGTTTGGGATTTAGGGTTGAATTATAAAGTGTCTAAAACGATTAAAGCATATGTAAAAGTTAATAATATTTTTGATAAATTCTATGCAGAACATTCGAATGCTAGATATAACTGGAGCAGTGATCCAGATGAGCAGTGGTGGAGTGCTCCGGGACGTAATTTCCTAGTTGGAATGGAATATACATTTTAAGTAACAAATTAATAGACCGGAGTTTTACTCCGGTCTAACATTGTAGCTTTTACAAATTCTTTTTGTTACTTAAAATGCTTATATAATGTTAGCTTAAGCTGCGTATGACCATGAAAGATTGGATACGTAAAGCTGTTTGCTATAAATTTGAAAAGTGGAAGGAAGATGTAAATTGTTAAGGAACAAAAAGAGTTTGGTAAAAGTAGTTTTGATGGGCTTATTGACAAGTAGTAATGTCATCTGGGGGGGCACTCTAGTACACGCTGAAGAACCTAATCAAGCGTTTACGTTAGATCCTATGGTAGTAACAGCACAGAGAGAAGAAAAAAGGGATGTTGATACTCCAGCATCGGTTGCAGTTCTTACTCAGCAGCAATTGGTAGAAACTGGTGCTGCTAATTTATTCGATGCATTAAGATTACAAAATGGTATAACTTCATATTCGTATGGTGCTGGCGGGCAAGCTTGGGGAGGAATGAATGGGAAAATTTTAATGAGAGGTGCTGATAAAGGTACCGTTGTAATGATAGATGGGGCACCTATAAATATGAATGAAACTTATTTCTTAGATACATTTCCAGTAGAATCAATAGAAAGAGTTGAAATTGTAAAAGGAGCATCATCTGTACTTTATGGTTCAGAGGCTTCTGGTGGTGTAATTAATATTATTACTAAAAAATCTATGAAAAATACTATTGCTTTGACTAAGGGTGAATATGGAAAAGCTAAAGAAGCGCTTACAGTTGGAGCTGGTAAATTAAGTTTGGCTGCAACTTTTGAACAGGGCGATGAAATAAAGAAACTAGCCAATAATGGTAGAGGAATGAATGATGCAGATAAAAGTTCAGTTTTAGTTCGTTATAAGTTCAATGATAATTTAACATTGTCTCATCAGCATAATGTCAATGACTATAAATTTAATTCATATGTTTTACCGGATTGGAACAAATTAAAAGAAGATGGTCATTATGTATATATTGAAGATTATACTAGATTACAGTATAAAGATGACACTTGGACAGGAAATTTATTTTATAATAGAAGTAATAGAAAAAACAAGACAATAACGGCGTCTACGGGTAAATGGAATAAAGAAGAATATATTATATTCGATACCATAGGTTTAGATTTGCAGAAAAAAATTGATAGTAAATTCGCAGATTTTATTATTGGAACTACAATATCACAGGAATCATATAAGAATGATACTCCATGGAGTAGTGGTTCATTGAAAAATTTACATATTGATGTCAATAGAAAAAATTATGCACTATTTGTACAAATGACTAAAAATTTAGGAAATGATTTCATTGCAACTATTGGGGCCCGTGAACAATTTGTAGATGCAAATAAGACGTATGATGCTTTTACTCCTGAATTTTCTTTGTTAAAAAAATTAGATGAGAATAGCAGCGTATATATCAATGCTGCTAAATCTTTTAGGATGCCCACTTTTATGCAGCTTTATGGCAGTGGTTCACCTAATTATGAAGCGAATCCATTGTTAAAACCAGAGGAAGGTTGGACATATGAAATAGGGTATAAGAAAGCTAGTGATAGCAGTATGTTCAAAGCTGCATTATATTATATGGATAACGATTCTATATCATATGAAAGTAAAATTGACCCAATAACTGGAGAGAGTATTAATAAGATAATAAACGCACCATTTGAAAATCTTGGATTTGAAATAAACTATGATAAAAAAATAGGCAGTAGATATTCTTATGCACTTGGAGCTAATTTTTGTAATCCAAAAGCAAAAGATAATAGCGGAAATTGGAATAGAAAATTCGCCAGACAGCAATATACAGGTAGTATAAAGTATAATAATGAAAAAGTGAATGCTGCTTTGACTGGTAGCATTACTGCTGCAAGAGCTGGCGATTGGCCAAATATGATACCAGTTAATTTCTATACAAGTTATAAGTTTGATAAGAATAGTAAAGTACAGCTTGATATAGAAAATATTTTTAACAGACAGGATATAATAGGGAATTGGACAAGTTCTGCATCTACTGAATATTATTCTATGCCACGAAATGTTAAAGTCACTTATATATATACATTCTAAGTAATTAAAAACCAGCATATGAACCGAAGCAATTACTTCGGTTCATATGTAATTTTAAAGGTTGATGTTAAATGATAAAAAAATATTTAGAAAAAGATGAAAATATTATAGCAAAAATAATTTGTTTTATTTTACTGGTGTTCGTCTATAATTTTTGTATGGGATGCAGTAACCAAATTGAAAAAAACACTGAAAATGATAAAATAGGAAATAAATATAGTATTACTGATTCAACAGGAACAGTAATAAATTTTGAGAAAAAACCAGAAAAAATAGTTTCGCTGTCGATAAGTACAGATGAAATTCTTATAGATTTAGTTGATTCAAAAAGAATAACAGCAGTTACTTATTTAGCAGATGATCCTGAAATTTCAAATATAGTAGACAGAGTAAAATCAATATCTAACAGAGCTTATGGAAATAGTGCGGAAGCGTTGCTTGCCATGCATCCGGATATTATTATTGCGGCTGATTTTTTTAAGCAGGAAATGATTCAGTCATTGAGGGACTTGGGGTTAAAGGTATATGTTTATAAAACTCCTAATAATATGGAGGAAATAAAAAAGGCCATTAATGATATTGCTGTATTGGTTGGTGAGCCGGCCAATGCTGAAAAATTAATTAAGCAAATGGATAGTAAATTAAAGTCTGTTAAAAATAGAGTTGGTAGCATAAAACCTTCTGAGCAAAAAAGAGTTGTATTCATTAGAAGTAACGGAGCTTTTTACAGACCTGAAAGTTCTTTTATGGATATTTGCCGTTATGCGAATGTCAAAGACGCTACAGAGGATTTACATTATACTCAGTCTGGGATTTTGTCTCAGGAAGAAGTTGTACGTTTAAATCCAGATGCTTTTGTGATACCTGTATGGAATTACGATGGCAAGCATGACCCGGTGCAGATGAAAGCAGAAATTTTATCTAATCCTTCTTATCAAACTACAAAAGCTGGTAAAAATAAAAATGTTATAATGCTTCCAGCAGCTCATGTTTTAGCAGTTTCACAATATACTGTTAATGCTGTAGAAGATATTGCCAAAGCCGTATATCCAGAAAATTTTAATTAAAGGGAGACTTTATGAAAATAGCGCTATGTCATTTAGAAATCAGCCGGGGACCTGAACATAAAAATATAGAACTGTTAGAGAATGCAGTTCGAATTGCTGCCGATAATGGAGCAAAATGGGTAGTTACACCTGAGACGGCAGTGCAGGGGTATTATTTTTACAAATTAAACCCTGATGCAAAAGTAGATAAACAGCCATCTGTTAAATTAAGCCATCTATTAGCCTTGGTCAAAGCTTATGGTTTATTTTTGTTTTTGGGATGCGGCGAATATGATGATGGTTTGAAGTGTAATTTTAATTCCTGTATTATCTTTGGTCCTAAAGGGAATATTTGTGGAACACACCGTAAACTTATTTCACATGGGAGCGGTGCTGAAGCATGGGCTTCAAGGGCTGATGTGCTGGAGCCTGTAGATTGCGGTAATGTTAAAGTAGGTGCTTTGGTATGTGCTGATGCCTGGTATAGCGAACACGCACAGAAAATGCAGCAGAAAGGAGCTCAAATAATTATTGATATAGCAGCTTGGCCTCCAACTGCGGTTTGTGGTAATCCTTTAGGAGCATGGGAAAAATGTTCAGAAGTCACCGGACTGCCAATGCTTGTGTGTAATCAGACTGGTGTAACAGAATGGATGGATATGACAGTGGGTCAGAGCGTTGTTATCGAAAATGGCAAAACCAAGCTGAGTTATAACGGTAAGCAGGCTATTTTATTATTTGAATGGGATGAAAATTCAGGTAAAATTTTATCGGATAAATTTGAAATTATCAGTATTTAGAATTTGACTATACACGTGGTATATGGTTTAGTATAATATAGTAAGTTATTTGTGATCTTTTTCTTATGGATATAGGTTACTAATATTAGCTTTTAGGAGGAATTATAGTGAAAAGAGCAGCAGTGTATCCGTTTACAGCAATTGTGGGTCAGGACGATATGAAAATGTCTTTGATTTTAAATGTAATCAATCCGGCATTAGGCGGTGTTTTAATAAAGGGTGAAAAAGGTACTGCCAAGTCAACAGCAGTACGTGCTTTGGCCGAATTACTGCCGGCTATGGAAGCAGTACATGGATGTAAATTTCATTGTGATCCGGCAGATCCCAATCTGTTATGCGAAGATTGTGCATCTAAATATACGGAGGATAATAAATTAGTTGCCGATACCGTAAAAATGCGTGTGGTCGAGTTGCCTGTAAGCGCGACTGAAGATCGCGTTGTTGGTACTTTGGATATTGAACATGCTATTAAGCATGGCGAGAAAAAATTTGAGGCAGGCATTTTAGCTCAAGCCAACCGTAATATTTTGTATGTGGATGAAATAAATTTGCTTGATGACCATGTTGTAGATGTATTGTTGGATGCTGCAGCAATGGGAATCAATACAGTTGAGCGTGAAGGCGTTTCATATTCTCATCCGGCTCGTTTTGTTTTGGTTGGTACAATGAATCCTGAAGAGGGTGATATCCGCCCGCAGCTTTTGGATCGTTTTGGCTTGTCAGTAGTTGTTACAGGTGAGCATGATCCCGCGCAGCGTGTTGAGGTAATTAAACGTCGTTTGGCTTATGAGCAGGATGCCGATACTTTTATTGCCGGTTATCAGCATGATCAGGAAGAACTGGCTGCAAAAATTACACAGGCCAGCAGCTTGTTGCCTCAGGTAGATATCAACGACGAACTCTTGGAAACCGTTGCTAAATTAGCTGTAGAACTTGGTGTTGACGGGCATCGCGCCGATATTACTGTAATTAAAACAGCTTTGACACTGGCGGCTTTTAATGGACGCAAAGAAGTGGAACTGGAAGACGTAAAAAATGCTGCCAAATTAGTATTGCCGCATCGTATGCGTCGTCGTCCTTTTGAAGAAGGACAATTGGATTGGGATAAGGTTGAAAGTATTTTGTCCTCTGGGGCTAAAGGAGCGTTATAAATGCTGACTAATGCTATTTATCCTTTTGTGGCAGTAGTTGGGCAGGAGCAGTTAAAAAAAGCGCTGCAGATCGCTTTAGTAAATCAAAAGGCAGGTGGCCTTTTGATTGGCGGTGAAAAAGGGACTGCTAAATCCACCTTGGTACGCGCCGCTAAAGAGATTATTGGCGCACAGAAGATAGTGGATTTACCGCTTAATGCTACGGAAGATATGCTTTTTGGTAGTATCGATATTGAATATGCTGTTAGTAAAGGTGAACGCAGATTTTCGCCTGGGATATTAAGCAGAGCTACAGGTAATATTTTGTATATTGATGAAGCAAATTTATTGCGGCAGGAATTGCTGACTGCAGTTTTGGATGCTAACGCTTCTGGTATCAATCAGGTTGAGCGTGATGGCATTTCTTTTACTCATTCTGTATCGTATACTGTTATTGGAACAATGAACCCCGAAGAAGGAGTTCTGCCAGGTCATATATTAGATAGGTTTGGTATGTATGTTGATTCCCAAAGTGAGAAGGATGTGGTAATACGCACAGAAATAATTAGACGTTCTCTTGCCTGTGGTTCTGATATACAAAGCTTCAGAAACAGTTATTTTGATGAAACAGAAAAATTAGCGGCAAAGATTGCTTTGGCAAGGAGCATTGTAGAAGAGATTGAAGTATCGGAAGCCATGATGCAGCTGGCGGCACAAATGTGCGCACAGGCTTTTTGTGCCGGTCATAGAGCGGAAATTTATCTTTTGGAAGCCGCTAAAGCTATAGCCGCTTTAGCGGAAAGAAATTATGTTTTACCTAAGGATGTGGAAGAAGCTGCCATGTTTGTGCTGCCACATCGTATGCGGAAGCCACCAGAACAACAACAGGAAGATCCGGAGCAGCAGGAAGAAGAACAGCCTGATGAGAATGAACAGCAGGATCAAGATGAAAACGAAGATAATGATGAAGACTCAGAGGAGTCACCGTTGGCGCCACCGCCGCTTGATGATAATGAAGACGATGGTGATGAGGAAGATAACAGCGACGATGATGAGAATCAGGATGACGACAAAGAAAAAGAAGAGCAGACTCCTGACAATGACAAAAATCAGTTAGCACCGGAAGAGCAGATTGCAGATATTGATAAAAATTTTAAGCTTCCTAAAATGGTTCTGGATTTAGGCAAAGATCGCAATGTCCGTCGTGGCAGTGGCAAACGCAGCACGACTAAAACAGATCTTAAACAAGGGCGTTATGTTAGGGCTGAAATGCCGAAAATAAAAGTGGAAGATTTGGCTTTTGATGCTACAATCAGGGCTGCTGCGCCGTTTCAGCGTCTGCGTGAAGATAACGGTTGCGCCCTGAATATTAAGAGTGAAGATTTACGGCAAAAAGTACGCGAAAAACGTATTGGCAATACATTTTTATTTGCAGTTGATGCCAGTGGGTCAATGGGAGCTCGTGAACGGATGCGGGCCGTAAAAGGCGCTATTTTCTATATGCTGCAGGAAGCATATCAGAAACGTGATCGTGTTGGTATGGTTGCTTTTCGCAGGCAAAAGGCTGAATTATTGCTGCCTATAACACGCAGCGTTGATCTTGCACAAAAGTGTTTGGCAGAAATGCCTACTGGCGGCAAAACTCCTTTAGCAGACGGTTTATCAACTTCGCTTTTAACTTTGGGAATGTTGAATAAAAAAGACAGCGAGTTAGAACCGATTCTGATTTTAGTAACTGATGGCAGAGCTAATGCCATAGAAGAAAACGGTGGCGATCCGGTAGAGTGTGCCTTAAAAATAGCTGAAAAAATTCGGAAGGCTAAAATTACCTCCGTTGTTATCGATACTGAAACAGATTTTATTAAACTGGGTGTGGCCAAAGCTGTTGCCAAAGCAATGGGAGCAACTTATTATAGCCTTCGCAGTTTATCGCAGGAGCATATTTTGCGAATTGTGCGTAATTTGGATGTTTAAAGTGGGAGGTAATCTTATGAAAAAAATAATAATGTTGTTAGCTCTTTGTATGATGTGCTTATTTTCATTTGTAGTTAATGCTGAAGAGAATAAGGCTGATAACCCAATGAATTGGGAAATCAGTATGATGCCTAAGCCTACAGAAGAAGAGATAGAAGCAGCACGTTGGTCCATTGTTTTAGAAAATAATATGGGTGTTTATGCATATGATATGGATTCGCTTCATTTTGAAGAAGTTAAAAATGGAGTTGTAGATAAAAATATAGTTAATGTTTTTGTGAAAACAGTTTTTACAGATAAAGATTTGTTGAAGAAAATGAATAAAACATATGCAGAAAAGCTTGCAAAAAAAGAAAAAGTACAGTATTGCGAAATGTTAATGCAGTTCAATGTTGCATCTAAAACCTATGGGGTAAAACAAATGGAGGTTTATGGCAGCAAAGGAACGAAGCTGGAAAGTAAAATAAATAACGGTGAGCTTGTACCTGTACCTGAAAAAACGTTTGCAGAAGCTATGCTGGAGATTTGTACTCAGGCTGTTAAGAATACTGATGATACTGTTAATAATAAATAGGCAGAAAAGCAAAATATGTTTAAACCAAATGGCATATAATAGTCATATTTACTTGAAAAACTAAATCTTTTCATATATAATTTTATATTATAACTGCATATTATCATTAGGTGACGTAGGTCTTAATAGAGAAGCCGGGTGTAATTCCCGCACGATCCCGTCGCTGTAATAGTGAGCTAATTCAAATTTATGCCACTGGATTAATATCTGGGAAGGCTTGAATGCGCTATGAACTTGAGTCAGAAGAACTGCCTGATGATTATTGAATTTACTACTGCGTGAGACGGTAGGTAATCTATCAGCTTTATATATTCTGTTAAGCTGTAAATACCTTTTGTCTTAGGCAAAAGGTATTTTTATTTGCTGGTTGCAAATAAAAGTAAAGTATTGTGCGGCCGTACAGAACGGGTACAGGAAACGCTTTTATTTCAATAATATAAAAAGTTGTGAAAGGAAGTTGAGTATGTTGAAAAAGAGTACGAGTAAGAGTGCATTGATGGTAGCGCTTGTAACTGGTAATGTCATCTGGGGGGGTACTGTAGTACACGCTGAAGAACCAAGTCAAGCATTTACGTTAGATCCTATGGTAGTAACAGCGCAGAGAATGGAAACGCGTGATTTAGATACACCAGCTGCTGTAACAGTAATTTCTTCAGAAGAAATTAAAAAGAGCGGTGCAGTAAATGTTGATACTCTTTTAGCCCAACAAATTGGGTTTAATGGAATGTCATATGGTCCTAATGGGCAAGAATATGGTGGCTCAGCTAGTAGAACAAAAATTCGTGGTTTGGATAAAGGCACATTGGTATTAGTAAATGGTGCTCCGATGAATTTGTTAAATTATAATGCGATATCCAATATTCCACTGGACAGCATAGAGAAAATAGAAATTGTTCGTGGCTCTAATGCAACTTTGTATGGGGCCGAAGCTATGGGTGGGGTAATTAATATAATAACAAAAAAAGCTTCTGGTTCTGCAAAAACAACAATATCCGGAACTATTGGTAATTATACAGATAAATGGTCAGTTGGCCATCAAAATGAATATTTTTCAGTTTATTATGATAAAGATTATTATGATGAAGTTAATCCTCAAACCCGTAAATTTCCTTATGGAGAATATGCAAGCTCATCAGGAAGCAAAAAAAATAATTATAATACTTTAGGAAAATCCAGAAAAGAAAGTATTTTTATTACAGGTAATATAGGGAAGAATTTGACGTTAAATTATAACCATTCAAAATCAGATCTTAATAGATTTCAGATAACTCGTTCTAAAGCAGCTGCTGATAAGCTAGGAACATCATATAAATATGACGATAATCGTGACACAGCTAGTTTAGTTTATGATGATACAAGTAACAAATTAAAATCTGTATTTTCTTTTAATAGCCGCTGGTTTACTTCAAATCAAAAAAAGAGTAATGAAAAAGAATTTTCAGTATCTGGTGGATCTTATAAAATGTTCAATATAACATCAGATACTCAGAAGGGTTGGTCTTTTAATGGAGATAAAGATAGCTTAATTGCGGGTATTGCAATTAAACGTGATTTTTATCAAAATTATAAATATACTTTTCAAAAGTCTGATAGAACAAGTTTAGGACTTTATACGTCTTATACTCACCAATTTGCACCTAAATTTAGTGCTACTTTGGGATTGCGTGGGGAAGCCATCAATGATTTTGATACAGACCAAAATGTATTTTTGCCACAATTACAAACATTATATAAATTTAATGAAAATTTGACTTGGTATACAAATATAGGTAAATCATTTATTATGCCTGCAATGAACAGCCAATTCTATACGACAGATAAAGAAGATGCACACAACTTGAAAAAATCACGTGGGTTAAAGCCTCAAGAAGGTTGGACGTATGAAACTGGAATGAAAAAGATAACTAATTCGAGTTCTTTAAAACTTGCCGTGTTTAATATGGATATCAGTAATAAATTTGGATGGGCAAGCGAAGAAGAATTAGGTATAGGTACGAATACTAAGGCTGAAATACAAATTAATAAAGGCGATTTTCGGAATACAGGCATTGAAGTTGAATATACAAAATTAGTTGGCGATAATTGGCGATATAATCTTGGTGTTACCTATTCTAATCCAGAAATAAATGATTCTGGTGAATGGGTACAGGACAATGCCAGACTTCAATTTGTGGCAGGAATTGGATATCAGAAGAATAAGTTTAATGCAGGATTAAACTATCTTTTCTTAGGAGACAGGAATGATAGCTATTATCATGAAGTTACTTCTAGTGGTAATAGATATTATGCTCTTCCAAATAGAAATATAATGAATGCTACATTACAATACAGTGCAGATAAGAATAATTCTGTAGCATTAAATTTCTATAATATTTTAGATAAAAAAGATGTCGTGAACGATTATGAAAATTATGGATTACCATTCAATTGGACACTAACCTACAATTATTCTTTTTAAAATTATAACTAATAGGCGGCACAATGTGCCGCCTATTATAACGATTAAGAAAGTATTTG
>ULWO01029921.1_pt1 | contig 13366 bp, 8 predicted proteins | sample 1960421 | NCBI WGS metagenome assembly ULWO01 (sample SAMEA4835814, study PRJEB28245) | human gut metagenome | biome: gut microbiome; material: fecal sample | place: Denmark | collected 2008 | reverse complement strand
GTGGAATTTACTTCTGCACTGGAATTTACTTTTTCAAGTTAGCGGCAGAAAAAACAGCTCAGCGGGCAGCTGATCTGAAAGATCTGAAAGCTTCTCATAGCAGCTGATTTCCTCATTTTCTTTTAAATGTATGAAAATCTGCCTGGCTCTCTGCTCTATGTACATGATATCAGAAAGGGCAAGCCTCTCCATACTCTTGTTTCTCTTCACATAAAGAGACGGGGCATCTGATTTCTTCAGCATGGCAAGGTGAAGAATGTTACTTAGCTCAGCTGCAGAAACCGGCTTTTCGATATATCCGATGGCAGACAGCCTGTAGCTTTCCAAGGCATGCTCCGTGCTTGTCGTGATGAAAGCAACCGGGATATCGGCATCTGTCTCGCGGATTATGGAGACTGCCTCTATGCCGGTCATGGAATCTTTCATGTATATATCCATGAGCAGCAGGTCATACTTTCCGTACTCATATGAGGCAAGAAAAGAATCTGCATCCGTAAAGACAGTGTATGTATTTTGGATATCGCTGTGGTTGAGAATATCACAAAGCAGCACGGTCTCTGCAGCTTCGTCCTCGCATACAGCTATATTAAGTGTTTGTGGCATGTTTATTCCTCTGTAGAATGTGAATGATTATAAATAATCATAATATAATATGAAATAAATATCAAATAAATATCAAATAAATATTGCTATTAAATATCCGAAATGCTAATATAATTATCAGCAGTTTATTAATTATTTTAAGGAGGTTTCAGTTATGAAATACTGTACAAATTGTGGCAGGCAGTTAGCTGATGATGAGGTATGCACATGTCGTCAGCAGGCACAGCCACAGGCACCAAATCAGACACAGGACAACAATGCACAGGCAGATAATGCAGCACAGCAGGGACAGTTTAACGGACAGCCGCAGGGCAGCGCACAGGCACAGTTCAACGGACAGCCACAGGGACAGTTCAATGGACAACCACAGGGACAGTTTAATGGACAACCACAGGGCAGCGCACAGTCGCAGGCGTTTGATAACTTCACACAGCAGGTGAGTGCAGCAGGACAGCAGCTGCAGAATGACAAGAATGTGGCATCTATCATTACATTCTACAAGGGTCTTGTTAAGAAGCCGGCACAGGCTGCAGCAGACTTTGTAAAGAATGCAAATATGGCATCAGGCTTTATATTTATTGGCTTATTTGCCATAGTAGAGGTAGTGCTGTCTGTAGTATATCTGTTATCAAGCGTAATTGGCAGCATAGGCGGTTTTGGATTCTCATTTTACCCGGCGAGCTTCTTTGAGGGAATCTTCTCAGGAATTGCAGGAGAGGTGGTGAGAGTACTCATCCTGGCAGCAGTCATTCTGGTTGTATTAAACGCAGTGCAGAAGGATAAAAAGGTGACATTTGCACAGACACTTTCAGCAGCATGTCTGTATGATGCAGTATACCTTCCGATTATCCTTGTTGCAGCAATCATCGACATAATCCCATTCCAGTTCTTTGGCAATGTGAGCAGCTGGCTGCATACATTTGCGGGTGTAGTAGGATATGTAAGCATATTCTTTGGAGTAAGGGCAATAGAAGAGGATGACAACAAGCTTCCACTCGTGTGTGGACTGGCATTCCTTGCAACAGCCATTGGTTCAACAATTGTAAATGCTATTTTCTAATTTAATATATCTGAAAAGCCGGATCCTGTGAGATTTTCTTGCAGGATCTTTTTTTATTTCTGGCTTTGAATAGCTATCATATATCTTACGATTTGTCAAGTACGAGTTTTGACACTTTTTGTGTAAATTGTCGTTGTTATTGCCATGCGCGGAATTGATGTATAATGATAATTAGATTAATTTGTTTAGTTAAAAACTAGCTGAATATATGAGTCAATGATAATATGAATTCTATAATAAGCAGGTTTATAAAACTCGGGAAGAGAGGCACCTATGACGCATAAAATCAAGGTACAGATGTTTGGCAATTTCAGAATGGACTATAACGGGGCACCATTTGTGGCGGAAAAAATGCATAAGGAAAGCCAGTTCAACCGCATGATGCAGGCTTTGATACACTATTCTGACTGCGGAATAGCAAAGGATAAGCTCGAGGAAATAGTAATCGGTGAGCGTGACATAGATGCACCTCACACGGCACTAAGAGTTATTGTATACAAGACAAAGCAAAAGCTCGCACAGCTCGGACTGCCGGGAAAGAACCTCATATATTTGGAGGGAGGCATATATTACTGGACACCGGATATAGAGATAGAAGAGGATGCAGCAGAGTTTGAGAAGCTCTATAACGAGGCCTGTGCACTGGAAAAGCAGATGCCACAGGAACCGGAGAGTGCAGAGACAGTGTGTGATGAGCGGATAAAGGAAATAGAAGACAATATGCTTGAGCTGTACGTAAAAGCACTATATCTGTACAAGGGAGAGTTTTTGGTGGCATATACAGGCGAGACGTGGATAGCACAGGAGGCCAGACGCTATCACACCATGTTTGAGAAAATCATAAATGAAGCTGCGTACATACTGCGAAAGAGAAAACAATTCAAGGGACTGGAGAAGATCGGAGTATATGCGGCAAAGGTCGACCCGTTCAATGAGTGGGAGGAGCTCATCATGGAGGCGATGGTAGAGACCAGGCGCTATGATGAGGCGGAAGAGTTATACACGGATGTCGTGGACTATTATCTCAGGGAGTGCGGTATTTATCCATCTTCAAGACTCTTGGAAATACTTGAGAAATACAGTAATCAGATGAATCATGCACATGAGATACTGGAAAACATCCAGGAGGGCATGAACGAGCAGGAGGAAACTGAAAGAGGCGGATATTTTTGCAGCTATCCGGTATTCAAAGGAATATACCAGGCGTCCATCCGTATTATGAAGCGCACAAGGGTACCTGTGTATCTCATGCTCTGTACTCTCGAGGACGAGGAAGACAGACAGGTACAGAGCGAGACAAAGATAAACAAGTATTCAAGGCAGCTCAAGAAGTGCGTCGGTGAATCAATCCGCTACAGTGACATATATACCTCGTATGGAAAGGTGCAGTTTCTTATCATGCTCATCGGAATCAAGCGTGAGGACTGCGAGATAGTCAAAAAGAGAATCAACCGCCAGTTCGCAAAGAAAAATCCGAGAGTCGCAGAGAAATATCATGTGAACAGTATAGTTTGTGAGTTGTAAAGGGAATAGTACAAATTGGTTGGAAAAGATGCAAGGTGCTGTTACACAATTAAGGTTAGAGTTAATTTGATTATTTTATATATTATGGAGAAAATGTTATGAATGGTAAAGACAAGATATCAGTAATTATTCCATGCTACAATGTCCAAAAATATATTATGAGATGCTTTGATTCAATTTACAGCCAGACATATGGCTTTGAAAACCTTGAAGTGATACTCATAGATGATTTATCGACAGACAATACATGGTCTATATTAGAATCCTTACAAAGAAAATACCCGGAGAATGTTATATCTCTTAAAATACAGAAAAAAGGAAAATGTGGCGGTGCACGTAATCTGGGAATGGATATCTGCACCGGCAAATATATCACATTTGTGGATGCAGACGATTATGTGCATCCGGATATGCTTAGGGTGCTGTATGATAGAATGACAGAGGACGATTATGATGTGGCACAGTGTGGTGTATCGTGTTTTAAAGCAGATAAGCCAAATGTATTAGAAGTAAATGATTTAGAAATTCAAAGGCTTGATTTGGATAATGTTGATAATAGGAAAAATCTCATTATAGGTCTGACCGGATTTACTAGTGTAACAGCATGGGCAAAGCTATACTCGACCAAATTTATAAGAGAACATAATCTAAGATTTATAGAAGATGTATATTATGAGGATACACATTTTTCTATGCTTTGTGTGTTACTTGCAAAGAAATATTGTAAGGTGCAATCGGCATTATACTATTACTTTGAGAATACAGAGGGCATTATACGTTCTGAAATTAGCAATGCAAAGATCCGGGATGCTAAGATTATTATGGATCATATAAGGCAGGCTATTCAAAGTAGAAAAGCAGAACTGGGAAATGTAATTGAGCAGTGTTATTGTGAAATCCAGACATTTTTGTTATGGCACCAATATATTGAGCCATATAGTAGAATAGAAACCTTTATGAATAGGGAACTGGATATTTGCAAAGAAGAGTTTTTAAAGAGTGAACCGGATATATTTAATAATCCATATGTGAAGTTTTTTTCAGATGATGTGGTATTGAAAAGAATGTCAAGGCTGAGAGTAACTGCGAAAAAAATGAATAATGTATGCTTTTTAGATAATGCAATACATATCTGTCTTGGTATACATGATAAGGATGGAAATTACAGTGTCTGGGCTGGAACAACGATGCAATCCATTGTTGAAAACACAAAAGCGCCAATAGTTTTTCATATATTACATGATGACACATTGAACGAAATAAATAAAAATAAGCTGAGTTTTATTGCCGATAATAGTGGAAATGATATAGAATTTCATCATTTTAATTCGGACGTTTTTGGCACGTTTGCTGATTCAATGAATAGATTTGCAATTGGAACAATGTTCAGAATTATGTTGCCCGATATTATGCCGGATTTAAAAAAAATAATATATTTGGACTCTGATTTATTTGTAAATACAGATATTGAAGAATTATGGAACCTAAATATAGATAATTACTGTCTGGCGGCTGCTCAGGATTGTTCGACAATAAGAAATTGGGGAACTCCATACGCTGTAGCAGCAGGGCAGACAAGTCGTGACAGATATTTTAATGCGGGTGTTCTTTGCATGAATCTTGACAATATCAGGAAAAATGGAAGCCTGTTTCAACAGGTTATAGATTATCTGAACGATAATCCACGGACATGGCTTCCTGACCAGGATGCTTTAAATGCCATATTCAGCGGAAAAACCTTATTGATAGATGAAAAATGGAATTATTTTATTGATGAGGCAAGAAAAAATAATGAGAAAGCAGAGAAAAAAATATATCATTATGCTGCAACCCTGTTGATGCTGCATACAAATAATGAAATTGACAGAGCCTACTATTTCACAATACTGAGAACCCCATGGGGAGAGCAGATGGAGGATGGCTTATTGTGTAATTCTATGGGCAGAATTGTGGATAGAACAGCTATGCTGGAGAAGCTGCTAAAAAAAGCTACTCAAAACAATATACGACTCGTATTCTATGGTGGAGAGAATAGCTCTATAAGGAATGCAATGAGGCTATTAAATAGAAAATTCGATAGCTGTGAATGGCATGAGCATTTAAAGGAGAATGAGATTATCTGTGATGATAATACGGTCTATATAGTTTCAGCGGATGCGGACGATAGTAATGGATTAGAAATACTTGCAAATGCCGGATTAGAAAATGGCGAGAATTATTTTATAACACAGAGGTTTTTACATTATACAGAGGGTGGGTTTGCCCTATGATTTTTATTACTGATGAATTAGGTAAGTTTGAGAAAAATATAATAGAGCTGGCAGAAAATATGGGATTTAAAGAATGCAAAACAATAGAAGCCATAGATTTGTTTTGTGGCATATCTGAAAAAAACGATGTGCTTAAGGAAAAAGACAGGTATTATGCATTCATAGATATCCCTCAATATTGGAGTGTTCGTGCAGATGGTCTAAATGGTGCTATATATGATAATAAAACCAAAAAGGCAAACATCTATTTTAAGAATCCGATAGAGAAAAGAATGGTCAGCAGAGTCGAGTGGATTGACAGGAATAATACAGTATATAGAATAGATTATTACAACAAATACGGATATATGTATTGTTCGGAGAATGTGAGTGGCGGCAATGTTACAGTCAGGGAATTCTATGATAGAAATGGTGACATTAAAGTATTAGAACAGACAGGTCCAAAGACATATACCACGTTTGGCACCCGCATTAGTCCGAAGAGCTATAGAGGCTTTGCTGATTATTTGGAAGCTTATCTTAAATATAATAAAATTTATGATGAAAATATATGGCTGACAAGTGATGAGATATTAAATAAATTTGCCTGGGATTATGGTAATTTTAAAATATCATACCTGCCACAAAATAGATTAAACTCAGATTTGACAGTAATAACTCAGACTAACACAGCGTTTCGAATACTGTGCAGTGAAGAGCAGCAGGTCAATTGGTATAAAGAAAATTCAAATTATAAATGCGACAGAGTATATTCATATTTTGAAAATAATGAATTAAAATTTGGAAAAAAGGAAGCACTTACTATTACAGAATCGGATCAGCTTGAGTATATTGAACAGCTTATAAATGACTTTCCGGAAATAACTTTTCATATAGCTGCCAGTACCATTATGTCAGATAAATTAACGAGACTGGATATAAATAATAATGTTGAGTTATATCCATGTATTACGGAACAAAAGAGAAAAGAACTGTTTGAAAGATGCGATATTTATTTGGATATTAATCATTACAGAGAGCTATACAATGCAGTAAACGAGGCAATGGTTAATAATATGATAATACTAGCGTTTGACAATACAGCGCATTCAAAAGAATTATATCCAATGGGAAATATTTTTGAAAGCAGCAACTATGTGAAGATGAAAGAAACTCTAAAAAATATAATAACTAGTCAGACGATATTCAATGAATATATAGACAGGCAAAAGAAGCAATTAAAACAATTAGCTGCAAAAGTAGTTATGGGTGATACAGATGAGAGTATTTGATTTTACATTACTTAGTGGATATGAATTTTCCGGAGTCGATGTTGCTCAGGGATTTAGAGCAAGATTGTTTGCAAAAAACAATGTAAACGCTAAATTTATTTTTACAGAGCTGCCGACAATTAGGGATATGGAACTGTATGGTTCGCAAAAAATAAAACGTGGTCAGATTATGTCTGCACATCTTTTTATGACCGGAAGATTAGATATGAGTTTGTCTGTGAAAAAAGAAGCTCTTTTAGAAAATGAAAAAGAAAACTATGAGTATGACAATATAGATGAGGATGGAAAGGTGATTCGTCTATATAATTCCGGTGAAAAATCAGTTGAAATATTATGCGATGAAGATGGATTTGTTATAAATGAAAGTCTCTTTAAAAACGGAAAAAAGTATTTAGAAAATTATTATACAGACAGTTTGTCATATACAGAGCTGTATAATTGGGATAATGATTCGAACGATGGCTTAAATCTAGGAAGGAGAATTTTTTGGAACAAACAAGGACAGATGGTTTATGAACAATGTATCTATAAAGATAATGTTGAATATCTGTTTAAAAATGGTGAAGTTATAGACAATGTAGAGTTTCTAGAAAGATTTGTAAAGACACTTAATCTTTGTGAGAATGATATATGTATAATGGATAGAGCGGGATATCTTGATTATATACAGCCTCTTTTTGAAAATAAAGGCAAATCAAAGCTGATAGCTGTATTACATTCAGATCATTTTTACAAAATATATGAGGATGAAAGCTCATTATACATGAACTATGAGTATTATTATTGGTTCAAATATTCAGAGGCAATAGATTATTTTGTTGTTGGTACGGATGAACATAAAAGAAGTCTGGAAGCATTTTTAAAAGAGTATGATTGTTTTGTTCCGCATATTGCAGCTATTCCACCGGGCGCCATACCAGAAGGCAAGCTTAAAAGTAAAAATAATCGTAGGCGAGGCAGCATAATATCTGCTTCAAGACTTAGTCCGAGAAAAGGTATTGATATTCTTATTAAGAGTGTGATAAAAGCTCATGAGATAAATCAGACAATTAATCTGGATATATATGGAAGTGGCGATGATGGGTATACTATATATTTAAAAAATATAGTTAAAGATGCATGTGCTGATGATTATATTCACTTTAAAGGGCGGTGTAATCTTGAAAAGATTTATCCACACTATGAATTGTTTGCATCCTTTTCTTTGTGGGAAACATTTGGACTTTCACTCATGGAGGCTGTTGGAGACGGACTAGCCATGGTTGGACTGGATGTAAGATATGGGAACAGGCTTTTTATACATCCGGATGAAAATGGCTATCTGGTGGATTTTGATATTGAGACAGATTTTCAAAATAAAGATAAGCTCTGTGAAAGAACTGCAGCAGCAATAGTTAAAATATTTGAGGATGATGACAGATTGAAGAAATTCCATGAAAATTCTTATATGATTGCTGAAGAATATAAGGAGCATGTAATAGAATCAAAATGGATGCAGCTTATAAAAAATATACCATAGCTCAATCCGTCAAACTTAATTTTATAGAGAAATGCAGTAACATGAAGGTAAAACATCCTAAGGATTATTGGCTTGAGTATGAGAGAAAAATGTTGGAAAACATCAATGAAACAACAGGCTTGTAGACAGGAGTATCAATGAAAACACACATTACTACATTAAACAACATGGCAGGAACTGCCAGTCTGGCACATAGAAGAGTATTAAAGGTGGCGCAGAGTATTGGCTGTCATGAAATGGGCTTATCTTTTTATCCTCTAAAACCAGACTATGCAAAGGAGATAGACAAACGTCTTGATGGGATAATAGCGCCCCTTAATTATGGGGATATTGTGATTTTTCAGTATCCAAGCTGGATTGGGGTGAATTATGATGAGAGCTTTGTAAACAAGATAAAGTCGTACCGGGATACAAAGCTGATAATTTTTGTTCAGGATATACAAAAGCTCATGTTTGATTCTGAGCAGGCAATTCTTGATATGGAAATTAAAACTCTCAATAAGGCGGATTTACTTATTTTGCCATCAAAGAAGATGCATCGATATCTGAAAGAAAATGGGCTTGATGAGAAGCCTGTTATCTATCAGACTATCTGGGATATGCCATCAGACATTTGTTTTGTTGATCATGCTGTAACGAGATGCTTTCACTTTGCTGGAAACTATAATCGTTTTCCGTTTCTGGCAGAGTATCATGGCAAGACTCCGATTTATCAATATGATGCAAATAAGCCGGACAGAGAAAATGATGACAGCTTTTGCTGGAGAGGGTATTTTGAGCAGGAAAAGCTAATGCATGAGCTTTCCAAAAGTGGCTTTGGGCTTGTTTGGAGTGATGACGAATATTTTGACAGATATTATTCGATGAATCAGCCGTACAAGCTCGGTACAAATCTGGCAGCAGGGATACCAGTTATAGTAAAAAGAGGCTGTGTTCATGAGAAATTTGTCGAAAGAAACGGTCTGGGATATGCAGTCGATACGTTGGATGAAGCTGATAAACTGGTTCAGAGTATTACGGATGCAGAGTATATAAAGCTTTACCATAATGTGAAGAATATTCAAAAGCTGATATTAGATGGCGCATATACAAGAAAAACACTTCAGGATGCAATAATTGAGGTTTTGGAAAATGCCTGTACACCGGTTGAAAACAGATATCAAGATCATATATAGATTTAGCAGACAAATCAACAGTGACAGGATATAGTATTTGACCATGATCAGGTGTATGAATCACAGATAGTTGCTACAGTGGAATAATGGGGAAGAGATTATGAGCGTACATATTACAAAAACTTATAACATAGGCGGATTGATTGGTCTCCGTCAAAATGCAGTGAAAAACGCTGGTGAAACACTTGGCTTTAAAGAAATGAGTTTATTTAAATTTCCTGATGCATATGATAGTGATGATGAGCTTCATGTTAGGATGGATGGCATAATCGCATCACTTTGTCCGGAGGATATAGTGATTTTTCAGCATCCAAGCGGTGAGAGTCCCAGATACGATGGATTTTTATTTGAGCATTTAAGAAGATATCATGGAACAAAAATTGTTGCGTTTATACAGGAAATAGCATCCGATAGAGATGACAGTGAGTATTCTTTGAGTGATGAAATCACGCTGCTTAACAGGGCTGATATGTTTATTTTTGCCTCAGCTGCGCTGCGGGATTACTATATCGCAAATGGATTAAAAGAAAAACCTTATCTGATTCAGAATATACCGGATTATATGACAGACATTTGCACAAATGAGCATAAAAATAAAAAACTATATATCATGGCGGAAACGAGTCAAAATGAATATCCATTGAACAATTTGAATATAGAGGTGGTGCAATATGATGAGTACCGTGCCATGGAATCTATACTCAGGTTGTCAGACGGAGGCTTTGGATTGATTTGGGATGCGGATGAACAGGCGCTTGGACTTTATATGGCTGCCGGAATCCCAGTGATAGTTAAAAAGGGGTTGAGCTGTGAAAAGTATGTGACAGATAATGAAATAGGAGCAGCAGCGACAGATTTTGAAGATGTATACCAGATAGCTGTATCAGAATCGGAAGATAAATTGAGTCAATACTACGCAAATGTCAAAAAACTGCAAAATTTGTTCATAAATGGAATATATACCAGAAAATTATTGCTGGATACCTTGATTTTGTGTAGAGAAAGGCTATGATTTGGCGGTATATAAATGTTTTTATACGATTTTAGATACACCTAGGAGTTTATATTTATAGTGTAAAAGAGGAAAACTATAGTTATGTCCGGATGAAAGAGGATTAGGAAACAGATAATCCAAGTATCCGGATTCATGTGAATAAGGAGAGACTATATGAATAAGAAGAAGGTTGACAGTATTTTAAAAGGTATAACCGCAGCAGGAATTGCCATGGGTGGAGTCAGCTCTATCCAGGGGGCTGATATGGTTATGGCTGCAATTAATGAATCGGCAGCAGATTCCAATTCATTAGTTGACGCAGGCTCTTTGTCTGAGAGCGAACGTACAGAGTATAGCGAGAGTACAACACAGAGCATGAGTGAAAGCGCTTCAGAGAGCACTAGCGAGAGTGAGAGCGTGAGTGTAAGTGAAAGTGAAAGTGAAAGTACCAGTGAAAGCTCAAGCATCAGCGAAAGTGCTAAGCAGAGTGATGCAGAACAACAGAGTGGTGATAATGTTGTAGCGGCTACATACACAGATGATGCAGAACAGGATACGGCTGTTTATGCTCGAATGAGTGGAATGCCGCAGCTTGCAAGTAATGATACATATAGAGATGGTTGTGTATCAAATAAGGTACATCATGTGACTAAGATTACGGAAAGTAATTATTCGCAGTATAAGGGGGATACATTGTTTGGAACAAAGTACAATTTAATCCAAACAAAGGAAAATCATTCATTTGGAAAATGGGAAAAGTCGAGTTGTAAATATAGAATTCAAAATTCTAATACGAATGAATGGGAATATTTTAATGACTTTAATTCTGTGACATTTAATTGGACAGAAGGACCTTGGTGGGATGAAACTAGATATAATAAAACAGGTGAATTGTATATATGTGACGGAAATGCGTTTGTATTAAAAGTGTCTGATAATGAATGGGTAGAATTTAGAAGTAGTAGTACAGGTGGAGTACATACGTATAAATACGCATATAAGCATGGGGATTCCATTGATTTATTGGATAGTGCAGATCCAAACTATGAGAAGAGTGAATCAGTAAGAATATCAGAGAGTTTGAGTGTTGAAGCAAGCACTAGCGCGTCAACAAGTGCAAGTACATCGGCAAGTACAAGTGCATCAACCAGCGCAAGTATCTCAGCAAGTACGAGTGCATCGACAAGTGCAAGCACCTCAGCCAGCACAAGTGCATCGACAAGTGCAAGCACCTCAGCAAGCACAAGTGCATCAACAAGTGCAAGTACCTCAGCAAGTACGAGTGCATCAACAAGCGCAAGCACCTCAGCCAGCACCAGTGCAAGTACCTCAGCAAGTACAAGTGCATCAACAAGTGCAAGTATCTCAGCAAGTACGAGTGCATCAACCAGTGCAAGCACCTCGGCAAGTACAAGTGCATCGACCAGTGCAAGCACATCAGCAAGTACAAGTGCATCAACCAGCGCAAGTACAAGTGCAAGCACATCAGCAAGTACAAGTGCATCGACCAGTGCAAGCACCTCAGCAAGTACAAGCGCAAGTACAAGCGCAAGTACATCAGTAAGTACGAGTGCATCAACCAGCGCAAGTACATCAGCCAGCACCAGTGCATCGACAAGTGCAAGCACCTCAGCAAGTACGAGTGCATCAACAAGCGCAAGCACCTCAGCCAGCACCAGTGCCTCAACCAGTGCAAGTACATCGGCAAGCACTAGTGCCTCAACCAGTGCAAGTACCTCAGCAAGTACTAGCGCATCGACAAGTGCAAGCACCTCAGCTAGTACCAGTGCTTCGACCAGCGCAAGTACATCAGCCAGCACCAGTGCCTCAATAAGTGCATCAACAAGTGCAAGCACCTCAGCCAGCACGAGTGCATCAACAAGTGCAAGTATATCGGCAAGTACAAGTGCCTCAACCAGTGCAAGTACATCGGCTAGTACCAGCGCATCGACAAGTGCAAGTACCTCAGCCAGCACGAGTGCATCAATAAGCGCAAGCACATCAGCAAGTACTAGTGCATCAACAAGTGCAAGTACATCAGCAAGTACGAGTGCATCGACAAGCGCAAGCACAAGTGCAAGTACGAGCGCATCGACAAGTGCAAGCACCTCAGCAAGCACAAGCGCATCAACCAGCGCAAGCACAAGTGCAAGTACGAGTGCCTCAACCAGCGCAAGTACATCAGCAAGTACGAGTGCCTCAACAAGTGCAAGCACATCGGCAAGTACAAGTGCCTCAACAAGCGCAAGTACATCGGCAAGCACTAGTGCATCGACAAGCGCAAGTACATCAGCAAGCACAAGTGCCTCAACAAGTGCAAGTACATCAGCTAGCACAAGTGCCTCAACCAGCGCAAGTACATCAGCAAGTACAAGTGCTTCAACAAGTGCAAGTACATCGGCAAGTACAAGCGCATCAACAAGCGCAAGTACATCGGCAAGTACAAGTGCATCGACAAGTGCAAGTACATCGGCAAGCACAAGTGCATCGACAAGTGCAAGTACCTCAGCCAGCACAAGCGCATCAACTAGTGCAAGTACCTCTGCAAGCACCAGTGCATCAACCAGCGCAAGTACATCAGCTAGTACGAGTGCCTCAATAAGTGCAAGTACCTCAGCAAGCACCAGTGCATCAACCAGCGCAAGTACATCGGCAAGTACAAGTGCATCAACAAGTGCAAGTACCTCAGCGAGCACAAGTGCCTCAATAAGTGCAAGTACATCGGCAAGCACAAGTGCATCGACAAGTGCAAGTACCTCAGCAAGCACAAGCGCATCAACTAGTGCAAGTACCTCAGCAAGCACAAGTGCATCGACAAGTGCAAGTACCTCAGCTAGTACGAGTGCCTCAATAAGTGCAAGTACATCAGCAAGCACAAGCGCATCAACTAGTGCAAGTACATCAGCCAGCACAAGTGCATCGACAAGTGCAAGTACCTCAGCTAGTACGA
>ULWO01047955.1_pt1 | contig 13529 bp, 4 predicted proteins | sample 1960421 | NCBI WGS metagenome assembly ULWO01 (sample SAMEA4835814, study PRJEB28245) | human gut metagenome | biome: gut microbiome; material: fecal sample | place: Denmark | collected 2008 | reverse complement strand
TCAATGTGTCGGCTTGTATGGGGTCTTTGTCGAGCATCCACTTGTAAATGCGTGTGGAGTTGGCTGACTGGGCGAGCAGGGAGTTCGGCGAGGCGTACAAAGACACGGCTGTGTGGCGTGGCACGGCCAAGGTCGTCCCGCTATAGTTTTTACCGTCGCCATACGCAATGAACGGGTCTATTTCCGACACCTCCACGCGGAACGTTTGTTGTAATCGGGCACCGGCCTGATTGGTCATTGTCACCCGGTAATAAGCATTCGATGAAACGCTCGGCTGCGTCATCAGATTTTCGTTGTGGCTCAGTGCATTCCAATTCTGCCCATTGGTACTTTTTTCCCACTTCCATTCACGCACAGGAGTATCAATATACTCCATCCCAAATGTCAGTTCATCATATTTCTTCACGTAAATCAACGTGTCTGTTCCCGTGGTACCGTTCATTTTATAATAAGGAGTAAAGTTACCGGTCCATCCCTCCCCTTCCACATGAAGGGCGAACAACTGCGTGTTGCTCACGCCTTTTTCATTGGTATAATGCACACGGAAGGTACGCGAAGTGTCCAACACGATGTCACGTGTGGAAGAAGTGCATGCCGGGTCATCGTCCCATGCCCATTTACCGGTATCCGTTTCTCCGTCCGGCAATAGGGCCGTCAGGGTCACGGTCGCCCCTTTGGGGATACAGTTCACGTCAGGCCGGTCGATTTCATGGCCTTCATACGCGATTTTTCCACTCAGGACCGTGGGGACTTTAGTCTTGTCCTCCAACGGGTCGAGCGTACACATCAGGGTACTGAAACCCAAATGGTCGTATCCGCCGCTGTTCCCTCCGCCGAATCCGCCTCCTGCGTCTATACCGTTTTCGTTCATTTCGAGCATCTTTCTGGAGTAAGGCACCTCTATGCCTCGTATGTTTTCATAGTAATTCACGATACGGGCTTGAGCCGGACGGTTGGTTCCCCGTCCTCCGTCTCCCATACTCATGAAAGTCCCGTCACAATTCGTATAAGGACTGTTCGGCAAGTCGTCCACTCCGGAATTATAGGCGTTGACGTATTCAAACCCACATACGATACGGTCGTCCTTCAGGGCATAAAAGTCATCGCCTTGGTTTCGCCCCGTGCCGCAAAGGTCTGCGGCCAACGCAAGCGCCATGGCAGCATGCCCTTGGTCGCGGTTGGATTCCTGCATCTGCCCGAAATAGCCGAAGGGACCGCGTTCGTCCGGATGAAGTTTCCAGACCAAATGATGCAGCGACTCGCCATAACGGTGGTCTTCCATATACTTATAATACTCCGTGGCTTGGTTGTAGATGAAGACATCATCGCACAATATACCGATGCTCATCGCACACAGCACGTTGCACAAGCCCCAATTCGACCAATAATGGTCGTCTTGTGTCCCGTTGCGTCCTTGCAGGAAACCGATTACCCCGTGGTACCACACTTTCAGCATCCATTCTTTGAATCGTCCGAAGTCCGTGGCATCCCATCCCGGATAGTCGCGCATCAGTTCGGCAGCGTTGGCAAACTGGTAGCCATACAGCCCATATGCCAGACAGGCATTCGTGTCTCCGCTCACCTTCTTGCAGGTCTTGGCCCAAGCATTAAGGATTTGGACGGACTTGTCTGCATACGCCTTATCGCCGGATATGTGCCAGACCAACGCACATTGGTAAGCCGTGGCGGCATCCCGGTAAGCCAACTGGTAATTGTCCGGGTCGGGTTCCCAAATCGTCCGGCCTCCGCGTACGATTTTCTCGACCGGAGCAGCCTTCCAGTCCAAACTGACATGCGGGCTGGTCAGTAGTTTCCTGTAAGCGGAAGCCCAAGGCTCCTCGCCGGCTTCTACCTTGGCTTTTGTCCGGTCCAGGTCGGCCTGCGTATGCAACATGCCGGGATGGATGAAGTTTTGTGCATTCAGCCATAACGAACTGCACAGCGTCATGACTATCAAGTATCTTTTCTTCATGGTAAATGTTTTTAATGAACCGTGGCAAAGTTAGCAGGTAAATACCGTACGGGGACGGATGAAAAAAAGCATCTTTTATGTCGTTCTGAACCAAATGCGCCTGAAGGATGTTTTTCTAGCCACGGCGTGTGGGAAAATGTCCGAAAAAGACGGCCGATTCAGCACAATGCAACAAAACAACCTATATTTTGAACCAAAATATCCTACGTCAAGTGGTGCCGATTGCCTATCTTTGTCTAATCATCATTTGTTATTTGAAAGAAAAGCCATGGATACCGTAAAACGAAAAGCAGGAAAGCGTGCCATAAGGACAGTCGTTCCGATGTTGTTCCTATTGTTGGCCTCGTGCCTCCACGCACAAGACCGTCAATACAAATTCCGTCTTATTGATGCTTCGGACGGACTTTCGGACGGACAAATCCGCAGCCTGACGATGACGGAAGAAGGTTGCATCGCCATCAAGACTGGTTTCATTCTGAACATTTACAACGGTGCCACGTTCGACCGATTCCCATATGACAAGACACGTAAATACATTTGGGCATACGACCGTCCGCCCAAAGAGTATTACGACCGCGAAGGACGGATGTGGCTCAAAGAGTTGGGCTACCTGCTTTTGCTCGACATGAAGAGCGGGCAATATGATTATTCCGTCTCCGAGGTGTTGGCTTCCATGGGAATAAACCGGCGGCTGAAGAACCTGTTCATAGACGATTACAAGAATTATTGGTTCGTGACCGAAGACAATACCGTCTCCTTCTACGACGTGGAACAGGGGCGTTTGCGCACCATAGAGGATGGTGGCAGTGAATTTACCCGGAAATACGGCGTACCGGTGGAAATGACGCAATACAAGAACCTCTGTTGGATTGTATATGAAAGCGGACTGATTCGCTACTGGGACTACTCTTCGGCCGAGTTCGTGTCGCAAGAGACACGTTTCCTGCATGTCATCAACAGGCTTACCGACCGTATATACCTGCATCCGGATGCCCAAGGAAACATCTGGCTGATGTACAACAACGGACTATTCTTCTACAATCGCATGGAACGCACTTGGAAGGAGGCATGCGGCATAAGCGGACTTTCCAACTTCTTCACGTGCATGGATTTGGACCGGGACGGCAATGTGTGGGTCGGCACGTCCAAATCCGGCCTCCGCATCATCGATGCCCGGACGTTCGAGGTGACCACACTTCCTGCACTGGAACTGACCGACGGAGGGACATTGGAAAACGATATTTATACGGTATTTTCCGACCGGAACGGGGGTATATGGGTGGGCACCCTTTTTCAGGGCTTGTGTTATTACCATCCCAGCATGCAGAAGTTCTCTCTCGGTCACACCGTGAACCGCTATTCGTCCGTCACCAGCGAGAGCATCCGGTGCTTTCTGGAGGATGCCGACGGGTCTGTACTTATCGGAGGCGTTTTCGGCCTCTTCCGTTTCCGGCCGTCTACTGGTGCGATGGAGCAAGTATTCAAGGCCGAACCGAATGACATTTGCCTTTCCGTTTTTAAGGACAAGGGCGGACGTATATGGGTGGGTACCTTCCTTCACGGTTTTTATTGCATCGAGGGCGGACAGGTTCGCAACCTTCTCCGTTCTACGGTGAATTGGGAACAAGACCCTAACCAGAACATATCCCGTGCTTTGTACGAAGACAGCGAAGGCCGTTATTGGGCCAGTGTGACCGGCGGGGTCGGACGTTTCGATCCGGCCACGGGAAAGATTGCCTATATGTTGCACGACCGTCATCCCGAACTCCGTTCATACGCCGTGGTTCATGCCTTCTATCCGGTGGACGGCCATACGTTCGCCGCTTTGGGCAACAGCGGCATCTACTATTACGACACGCAGAAAGACAGCGTGTGGATTCCGGCTTTTCTGAAAGAACAGCGGTATGCCGACACCAAATATTTCTGCATGCTGAAAGACCGTCACGGCGTGGAATGGTTCGGGACGGAAGACGGCATCTTGGTGTTTGATCCTCGCCACAAGGAGGCCACGGTGCTGACCGAGTCCGACGGACTGTCCAACAATGCCGTCACGGCCTTGTTGGAGGACAACGAAGGAATGGTATGGGCTTCCACGCTGAACGGACTTTGTAAAATCGCACCTCGTGAAGACCCTGCCGGGAAAGGATTTTCCGTGGTGAGCTATGGGGAAACCGACGGGTTGCAGGGCGGCAAGTTTTATGAGAATGCGGCTTTGAAAACCCGGTCCGGGCTTTTGTTCTTCGGCGGGGCCCACGGATTCAATTATTTCAATCCTTCGGAAATCCGATACGACCGAAGCGACAACCATCCCGTCTTCACCCGTTTCTATCTGTTCAACAACCCGTTGAAAGTGAATGAGGCATACAACGGGCATGTGATTCTGACGCAGACCGTGGACCGAACGTCGGAAATCCGGCTCCGTCACGACGAGAATTTCGTCATGATAGAATTTTCAGGCCTGAATTATGTCAACCCTTCGCACACTTACTATAAGTATAAACTGCTGAATTACGATAAGGAGTGGAACGAGGTGGTGGCCGACGGGAGCGGACGCGCCACCTATACCGGATTACAGCCCGGCGAGTACAAATTCGTGGTCTACACCGCCAACGGGGACAAGATTTGGGGGAAGACACCGGCCGAAATAACCATTACCATTGCGCCACCGTTTTGGGCGACGGCATGGGCCATCGCGGTGTACGTCGTGCTGGCTGCCGGTTTGATGGTCTGGTCGTGGAGAAGGTTCCGGAGGCGGGCACAGCTCAAAATCCGGATGGCTCAAGAAGCTAACGAACGGAAACAGCGCGAAGAGCTCGACCAGATGAAGTTCCGCTTCTTCACGAACATCAGCCATGAGTTCCGCACTCCCCTCACCTTGATTCTTACGCCTTTGGGGGCACTCATCCACGATACGGGCGAACCGGAGCTGAAAAAGAAGTTGGAACCTATTTACAATAATGCGCGCCGTCTGCTCAATCTGGTAAACCAGTTGCTCGATTTCCGTAAATTGGAAATGAAGGGCGAGCGTCTCAGGTTGAAGATGAACGACATGGTCTTTTTCTTGGAAGAAGCTGTCAGGCAGTTCACCGACTTGGCGGCAAGCCGTGAGATAGAACTTTCCTTCGAGCCTAAGGTGGAACGTCTTTTCATGAATTACGATTCCGACAAGATGTATAAGATGCTCAACAACCTGCTTTCCAATGCCTTCAAATTCACCTCCGCGCACGGACAGGTACGGGTCACGCTGGAGAAGGTATCGGAAGACGGACGGCCGTATGCGGCGGTCAGGGTGGAAGACACCGGATGCGGCATTGCGGAAAAGGATTTGCCCTTCGTTTTCGACCGTTTTTATCAGACAGCCACGGAGGGACAACCGGCCGGGCAAGGCAGCGGCATAGGTCTCCATCTGGTGCGCGAGTACGCCAAGCTGCATGAAGGAAAGGTCACGGTGGAAAGTCGGACGGGAGAAGGTACAGCCTTCACCCTGTATATCCCGACCGACCTGCATGGCGGAGGGGCGGCACCTGCGGCAGAAGAAAAGGCGGAATACCGGGACGAAGAGAGCGAAATCCACGACATGCCGCCCACGGAGACGGGAAGGAAGAAGATTCTGGTGGTGGAGGACCACGACGAATTCCGTCATTTCCTGGTGGAGCAACTGCAAAAGGACTTTTGTGTGGTGGAAGCGCGCGACGGCGTGGAGGGCGAACAGGTGGCACGGACGGAGTTGCCGGACTTGATTGTGTCCGACCTGATGATGCCCCGCATGGACGGCATGGAACTGTGCCGCAGGCTGAAAGGCGACATACAGACCTCACATATCCCGTTCATCCTGCTTACGGCCCGCAGCTCCGATGATTCGCGCATCGGGGGATACGAAGCAGGAGCGGATTCTTATATCTCGAAACCGTTCAACTGGGAAATGCTGCAAGTGCGCGTCCGCCAACTCATCGAGCAGAAAGAACGGCGGCAAAAGATGTTCCGCAAGTCCATCGACGTGTCTTTCGAGGCCATCACCACGACTTCGATAGACGAGAAGCTGATGGAGAAAGCCTTGGAATCCGTCAAGAAGAACATCAGCAATCCGGAATATTCCGTGGGCGACCTGAGCTTGGACGTGGGGATGAGCAAGACCCAGTTGAACCGCAAAATGCAGGCCATTGTCAACGTCACGCCCTTGCAGTTCATCCGTTCCATCCGGTTGAAACGGGCAGCCCAGTTGTTGAAGGCCACTACATGCAGCGTGAACGAAATAGCGGACCTCACGGGATTCAACACCATCAAGTATTTCAACCTGCATTTCAAGGAAGAGTTCGGCATGACACCGACACAGTTCAGGGAAAAAGAAGGAAAGGCGCAAAATGACGTAACAATCGGCTGAAATCATCCCATTCCGTCGCCTGCCTTTAGGCTACTTTTGTGGTAGAAATCAAACGATGTGCCATGGAAGCAAGAAACGACGAAAAAGGACTGGCCGCGTGTTACGTACGGCAAAAGGAGGCTTTGAAGCATTATATCGCATCCCGCATCGATCGTCCCGACGAGGCGGAAGACGTGGTGCAGGATGTGTTTGAGAGACTGTGGAAGCATAAGGATTTCATAAGTCCGGAGGCTGTGGTGTCCTTGGCTTACAAGGTGGCACGTAACCTGATGGCCGACCGCCAACGAAGATACCGCAAGGAGAATGACGTGTGGGGCGAACTGTTTTACACGCAGGAGGCCTTGCAAGACACGACGGAGGAAAAAGTATCTTTCAAGGAATTGAAACTGATGTTCGACCGTTTGGTGTTTGCCCTGCCGGAAAAGCGGCGCAAGGCGTATTGCCTGTCCTTTTTTGAAAACCTCACCCCTTCCGAGATAGCCCGTGAGCTGTCTGTTTCAAAGCGTACGGTGGAACAGCATATCTTATTGGCACGCAAGGATATTAAGACGCAGTTGCAAAAGGAATACTTCAGATATGGGTGAAGCGTTTGGAGGGACTTACATTTATACGTTTTAGAGGACTTTAAGCTGTCAAAAAGACAGTTTTTCCGGAATTCCCGTATTTCAAGAATAAGGGAAAAAGGGCTTTTCAGGTCTTTTTTCTGTATATTTATACGGTATAAATACAATATTATGGCATAAATCCTGCATATTCGTGCTTTTTTCTCAGCCGAACGGTAAATCGTTCGGCTGAAAGCGATTTTTCATTCTCAGCACGTTGTGCGCCCAAACTCTTCCGAAAGGGGAATCCGGAGGCTGAAAGAGGCAGGAAAATGCCCTTTGAGGGGGGCTTCAGACGCTATCTGAAGAAAATCCGTTTCGCAAAAACGGAATCAAAGTGTTCCGGATATTCGCGTCCGGCTGACAGGCCAACCGCTTCCTTCCGCATCTACTTCCCTGCTACCGGACAGAAAGAAAGTAAAAACAAGTCTATGCTTACAGCAAGTTAAAATCCCGCCCTCGCGAGAATGCCTTATTTATTTCCGGCTTCGGGCCAAAGGGCAAATACACGATTCTCGTAAGGGTGGGATTGACAGATTGACAAAACGATAAAATGAGACAGAAGAACAAAAGAACAAAAGGCTGCGCAAGCCAAAATATTCTGTTCTTTTGTTCTTCTGTCTTATCCCTTTCGTTATCGAGACATCTACTTACATTCGCGTTTTATCCTGATAACCGTGAAGGAATAGGCCGGCATTTCATAGGGGAACTTCTCCCCTACTTCCATTGCGCTTTCTACCGGTACGGCATTCGTGTCGGACGGGCGACCCGAAAGGACGGTCTTCTGCCCTACGGCTTGATGTCCGGCCAGCGACGGGATTTCCACATCCGTTTTGACCGCCACCGGGAGCAGGTTCACCAATTTCACGATAAGGTCACCGCTTTCGCCGTCTTTCACCACGGAAACGCCCACGCGGCTACGCACATCATGCCGCCGGTTATCCACCGTCAGCGTAGAGGGCAGGTACTTATTTCCGGCATGCTGCCCGTACATTTGCTGCACGTAATAATCCACAGTGGGTTTCACTTCCGTGTTGTTGAAGTAAATCAAATCCGGCCTCCATTGCGTATGCCCTTCCTTGGCCAAGAGCGGAGCGTATGATGTCATGCTCACCACATCGCCGTTGCGCTCTACCGAAGTCAGGAACAAAGCCGCTGCCAATCCCGTCTCGATATTGCTCGGACGTCCCGGGGCATGGGCCGCATATTCTCCCAAGTAGACCTTGGACTTATGTCGGTCATAATGGTCGTAGTAATCTTGGTTGTAAATGAACCATCCCGGCGTGTTGTAATTATGCTCGTCCACCATGGGCAGTTTCAAGCGGTCGGCCAAAGCCCATCCTTCTTCGTAGTCTGTTCCTTCGCAGGACGGTCCCGTCGTGCCGATGACTACGATGTCGGGATATTTGGCCCGGATGGCTTCATAAATCATCGTAAACCGTTCCGTGAACACGCGGCTGATGAGGTCTTCGTTACCCAGTCCGATGTATTTCAGGTTGAACGGTTCGGGATGTCCGGCCTTGGCCCGTTCGCGTCCCCATCGTGTGGTTTTGGCATCGCCGTTGGCATATTCAATCAGGTCGAGCACGTCCTGTATGTACTGCCCCATCTCCTCCATCGGGATGCCGCCCTGTTGGCCGTTGGCCGTCACGAAGTCTTTGGAATGGTGGCTCGGGCCTCCGATGCCGGAATTCTGGCAGGGCACGCCTGCGGCCACGACTGGCAGCGGTTCGGCACCGATGTCCTCGCAGAACTGGAAATACTCGAAGTAGCCCAAACCGCGCGTCTGGTGGTAACGCCAGATGTTGGCCGCCGGTTTTCGGGCTTCCAACGGGCCGATGGTCTCTTTCCAATGATAGATGTTGTCCACCCCGTCCCCATGTGCCAGACATCCGCCGGGGAAGCGGACGAAACGCGGACGGATGTCGGCAATGGCCTGCGCCAAGTCGGCGCGAAGCCCGTTCTTCCGTCCCTTGAACGTCTTTTGAGGGAACAGTGAAATCATGTCGAGGGCATACCGTCCGGCAGACTGCGGGATGATGACGAGCCGGGCCTGCGCCACGGTGGCCGTGGCTTTCAGCACGGCTTCCCGTTTCTTCCATGTTTTCGAGGACAGTGTGACGGTGGTCTCGGCCACGGTCTTTCCCTGCGGGTCGACCAGACGTACCACGGCCTTTCCGCCTCCCTTGCCGTCCGGCGTACGGGTGAAAAGCGAAAAGTCGTACTTCTCGCCTTCCTTCACCGCGATGCCGTCGAATCCCGTATTCGTGAAGCCGCCGCCGGGCTGCGCCACGTTGAGCACGGCGTAATGGGGATTGTTGGGATGGACGGGCTGATCCGTAGACACGTCGAATGCCATGCCCTCGCCCTCCACGCTCCACGCGTAGCGACTGTTCCAGTTCCGGTCCTTGTTGCCGTCGGCTTCGGAGTATTCGAAATCCCGGTTCTGCACCAGTTCGGCATACAGTCCGCCGTCGGCTGCGTAATTCAAGTCTTCAAAGAACACGCCAATCAGGTTCTCACTGATGGGTTTCGCCCGGCCTTCGTCCACGGTAATCCGCGCATTGACCGTTTGCAGTCCGGCAAACCGGGCCGCGTCGTGCTCGGCACGCTCGCCCCTCTGGGCATTGAGGGCAGAACGGTATATGCCATGGCGTTCCATGCCTTCCAATATGCCGTAGGATACTTTCAGGGCGTACCCCACGATCGTCTTGTCGCCGATTTGCACCGTGTCAGCCACCGGCATACGCCCGTCTTTCACGGCAAACTTGCCTTGTTCCGTGGCCATGAAATATTCTTGGGGTGTCCATTTTATCAGGTCGGTGGACGAAGCATAGCCTATCGCGCTGCCTTCCGGGTCCAAGTCCCAGAAACAGTGCAACCTTCCGTCCTGCCGGTCTTGTATCAGGCGCGGCCTGTACATGTATTTCCAAGCACCGAAGTCGCACCGCATAAAGACCATTCCTTCCGCCACGTCCTGCCAGTGCTCCCCGTCCGCGCTCCAGACGAACTGCATGCCGCGCCGTCCGTGGTCGTTGGTCGTGGGATAAGGGAAGACATAAACGGAATCGGGTTGTGCCGCCCGTACGGTACATGGCAAAGCCTGCATGAGGCAAAGTGCCATAAAAGGTTTCAGGATATTCATATCTTCGGTCAATATAATGGGTAATTGTGAGAAACAGGGGTCATGATGAAAGTGAACTCATAATCTTCATACGGCAGGCGGAATTCCGGTTCGGGCAGGGCAGCCCAACTGTCGATACAAGCCAGTCCCATCTGTGCCTTGTCTATCAGAACGTTGGTCAGGTCTGCCTTTTCCACTTCCTGCGAATGTCCCTGTTTCTTCACCGGTCCTTCGTCCAACGATTCGATGGTGTAGTGCAGGGAGGAAGCCGAGAACGGGGCATCGGCCACGAACTGCAACCCCGTGCCTTTCACGTCGAGGACTTTCCACCAACGGATGTCTGTTTTCGTGCCGGTCTCTTGCGGACGGATGTAGGGATAAAACTGTTCGTCTACGGTCTGGTGATAAATGCCGAGGTCTGTACTGTGATTGCGGTTGCTGTAATTCTCCACCGGCCCGCGTCCGTAGTAAGAAACGTATTCAAAATCCTTGGGCATGACCAGTTGCATGCCGAAACGGAACATGTCGGATGCCTTTTTTCCCTTGTCGGCCACCATCTTTTGGTTGACCTTTACGGCTCCCCGGTTGTTGATGGTATAGGTCAGGTAAAGTTTGGCCGACACGCTCCTCATGTCGTATTCCGCCGACACGATGACCTGTCCTTCTTTCGTTTCGTGTTTTAACGACGTGAGACGCAGGTCGGGATTTTTCCAAGCCGCATATTTGTGTTGCAGTTTGGCACCGTAATCATTGTCGGTCGGGGCGCGCCAGAAGTTCGGTGTCAGCGCACCGCCTTTCCGGATGAACTCCGTCCGGTCCACGACATAGCGTTCCATGTATCCGGTCATCTTGTTGAAACGTACCCGGAAGTTCTCTCCCGTGATAATCAGATGGGCCAGATTACGGTCGTTGACTTGCGGGACGACATCCGGAATGTAACTCACGCTTTCGTTCTTCAAAACCATGTCCGGTGCCTGATAAGGCCGGAGTTCGATTTGTGCCTTGGCCACCACGTGACGCGCCGGAATAATGCCTTCTCTTTCCCGTTGCAGGTATCTCACGTTGAGCAACCATTCGCCTTCCCCGTCAGTTCCGCCCCAGTCCAAGGTCATTGTGGCGGTTTGTTGCGGTTGGCTATCTATCCGTTCCACCGTTCCGCTACGCATGACTTTTCCGTCTTTCAGTGTTTCCCACTCCATGACGTATGCTGAAAGGTCGCGGAAGAAATTCTCGTTGTATACCTTGATTTCGCCTTTCGACAAATCTCCGGGCGTGGTCCAGATGTTCTGGTAGAAGTATCTCACTTCGTAACTGTGCGGGTTCGGTACACGGTCGGGACCGAACAAGCCGTTGACCATGTAATTGTCGTCCTTGGTCTTATAATCGTCGAAGTCCCCGTCGTAACCGTATATCATTTCCCCGTTGCGGCCGGTCCATCTCGGCGACTGGTCCACCCAGTCCCAGATGAAACCGCCTTGGAACTCGGGATATTTCCGGATTAAGTTCCAATAAATGTTGAAGTCGCCCAAAGCGTTCCCCATGGCATGGGCATATTCGCACATGATGAAGGGTTTCTGTTTGTTGTCGTCCTCGCAATACTTGATGCAACGGGAGTAAGTGGGATACATCGGACAGTAGACATCGGTATTGGAACCGGTGTCGTAAGCTTGTTCAAAGTGGACGAAGCGGCTGGGGTCTTCCTGTTTGATCCAGTCGTAACAGGCCTCGAAGTTCGAACCGTCGCCACACTCGTTGCCCATCGACCACAGGATGATGCTCGGATGGTTGAAGTTGCACTGCACGTTGCGTTGGTTGCGTTCCAGATGCGCTTTCTTGTAAGCCGGGTCCTTGGCCAACGACTTTTCCTTGAAGCCCATGCCGTGGCTTTCGAGATTGGCTTCGGCCACGATGTAAAGGCCGTAACGGTCGCACAGTTCATACCAATACGGATCGTCCGGATAGTGGCAGGTGCGCACGGCATTGACATTGAATTTCTTCATGAGTTGTATGTCTTGGAGCATCCTCTCGCGGGTGACATACGAACCTCCATCGGGATCCATCTCATGACGGTTTACTCCTTTGATGAGCACGGGCTGCCCGTTCACCAAAAGCTGGCTGTCCTTGATTTCTATTTTCCGGAATCCCACTTTTACGGGTATGACTTCGCGGATGGCGTTTCCGTCTTTCAGTGTAGCCCTGAGGGTGTAGAGGTAGGGCGTTTCTGCCGTCCATTTATGCGGGTTCTTCACCGGCATGATGACGGATGGGGTTCCCGTTTCCCGGACTTCTTTCATGCAGACGGTTTCCCCACGGGCATCGAGTAGTTCGAGTGTAATGCGGGCCTTGCCCTTTACATCCATACGGACCTCCAGTGTCCCGTCCTGATACCGATCGTCCAAGTCGGGAGTGACCCGGAGGTCTTCTATCCGCTTGGCGTGGCGCACGTAGAGGTAGCAGTCGCGTAATACGCCGCTGTAACGGAAGAAATCCTGGTCCTCCAAGTAGCTGCCGTCGCACCAACGGAACACTTGGAAGGCTATCAGGTTCTTTTGCCCCGGTTTCAGGTAAGGGGTCAGGTCGAACTCCGCCTCCATTTTGCTGTCCTCGCTGTAGCCCACAAACTTTCCGTTGACCCATAGGTACATGTTGGAAGACACGGCACCGAAATGGGCAATGATGTCTTTCCCTTTCCAGTCTGAAGGAATCACCACTTCACGGCGGTAGGAACCTACGTGGTTGTTTTCCGTCGGGACATGGGGCGGCTTCTTGAACGTGCGCCCTTCGTAGCCTTTCCATCCGAAATCCACTCCTGCGTATACCGGGACATCATAACCGTTCAGTTCCCACACGCCCGGAACCGGAAAATCCACCCAGCCTTTGTCGTTGAAATCCGTCTTCCAGAAGCCTTCCGGACGTGCGTCCGCATGTTCCACCCAGTTGAATTTCCAGTTCCCGTTCAGGCTCATGAAGTTTCCGGACAGTTCTTTCATTCCTTTTGCCGCCAGTTCCGTACTTTCGTAGGCAAAAAAGTCGGTGTGCATGGGGGCACGGTTGACGGCATTGATCTCAGGGTCTTGCCACTCCTTGAATGTTTGTGCGTAGGCATGGCATGCGCATACGCCTAATATACCCAATAATATTCGTTTCATCGTATGTCGATTCTGTTTATAAATGTATATGATATGTTCTTTATTATAGACTTGGAACGACTGGTTTTATTGTGCCGTCTTCATTAAAAAACACACGGTCCATGCAGACTTCGCGGTGATAACCCGCTTCACGCCCCATCGTGATGCCGTCGGGGAACTTGAAGCGGTGGTAGACGATGTACCATTCGTCCGTGCCGGGCACTTGCAGGAAGGACTGGTGGCCTGTGGCATAAATGCCCTGGTCGGGCTTTTTGCAGACTACCACCCGGCTTTTCGACGGGTCGATCGGTCCGACGGGGGA
>ULWO01004287.1_pt1 | contig 14150 bp, 10 predicted proteins | sample 1960421 | NCBI WGS metagenome assembly ULWO01 (sample SAMEA4835814, study PRJEB28245) | human gut metagenome | biome: gut microbiome; material: fecal sample | place: Denmark | collected 2008 | reverse complement strand
CTTGTCTGGGGCGCGGTCCGCTTCGTGCTGGCGGGCCTGTCCGGCTCCAGCTTCCCGTTCTCGGCCTTCCTGTCCGGCGCGCTCTTTACCGCTGTGCCGGGCATCATCGCACAGCTGGTGCTCATCCCCCTCATCATCACCGCTCTGCAGAAAGCCAAGGTGCTGGAGTAACAGGTTCTCGCTGCCTTTATCGCAAGTCAAGAAATTGGTGCAGCATCCAAACAACATCTTTTCGATATGCAATTCAACGCTGTTGCTGTTGCATTAAAAAGTTGAATTGCTGTCATCAAGCCTCTCAGTCGAGCTTACGCTCGCCAGTTCCCCTGATAGGGGGAGCCTCTGGCAAAAAGAGAAAGTTTTTCTCTCTGTCAAAGCCTCTCCTCCGTAGGAGAGGTGGCATTGCGAAGCCATGACGGAGAGGTTTTTCGTTTGCTTTCTCCCTGACGTATTTCAGCGTTTCTTCCAAAAAAATCCTAAAAAGTTTATTTCAAACGCCGAAATTGCCCGCGATCTTCAATTAAATCTTGTAAAGTTGCAGGAATCATGTAAACTAGAATACAACATTGTGTCGCAACCGCAACGGGGAGATTGCGCTTTCCGGCAGGGCGGCAGGAAAAGGAGAGTTTCTATGAGAAACGCAAAGCAAAGCATCCGGCGCACCGTAGCCGGACTGCTGGCAGGCGCGATGCTTCTGGGCATGACACCGCTGGCCGCGTTTGCGGAGGGGTCTTCCTCCGCATCGGGCGACTGGCAGTTCAAAGCCTTCGGCACCTCCACTGCAGCAGGAGTCAACACCATCGCAGATGGCGCGGACATCAACGGCAAGGTCACCCTCAACTCCTGCACCATCAAAGATGATGGCACCATCGACAAGAAGGGCGGCAAGTTCGTCGCGGACTCCCCGGCAGACGGCCTGTCCTTCTACTACACCACCATCGACCCGACCACCCAGAACTTCTATCTGCAGGCCGATGTCACCATCGATTATGTGAACCCGGCTCCGGACGGTCAGGAGGGATTTGCCCTCATGGTGCGCGACAGCATCAGCGGCTCCGGCAGCTATTTCTCGAATCAAATTTCTGTCGTCGGCACCAAGCTCCCTCTGGACGGTGTTGAGATCAAAGACGCTGTGGGCGTCCGCAGCTACACCGGCATCATCTCCAACGAGACGGCTGCTTCCAACGACGTCAAGTCGAATCGTGCGGCGTTCAGCTCGCAGGCCATCAAGCAGGGTGACACCTACCGCGTGAGTCTGGCCAAGACCAGCAACAGCTATGTTGCCACCCAGTACGCCATCAATGCGGACGGCACCACCGGCACGGTGATCGGCTCTTCTACCCTGTATATCCCGGCAAAGAGCAGCACCGCCACCAGCGTTTCCAAGTATGCTGAGTTGGACGACCCCATGACCGTGCAGGAGGCAAAGAAGGCGTATCTGGGCTTTGCAGCTGCCCGCGGCATGAACGTGACCTTCTCCAACATCACCTACACCACCAGTGCATGGAATGCTTCGGAGTGGACCTTGCAGCCCACCAGTTACATTGCCCCGGTGTACCAGATCACCAGCCCCTCCACCTGCACCGGCAGCAGCTACGCGCTGGCCTTCAAGGCCAATGCAGACGGCACCGCCAAGGTGTACGCCAACGGCAAGCTTGTGGACAAGAACCTTGCCGTCAAGGTCGGTGAGACTCTGACCCGGAGCTACACCGTGACCCGCGACACCACCTTTAAGGTGGTGTTCACCCCGGATAAGAGCTACGTCATCAGCGCCTTTGAGAAGCTGAGCAGCTACAAGACCGCCACCATTGAAAAGAAGGTCTCGCTGCGGGCATTGGGCGCAAACGGTGTCATCGTGGTCACCCCGGACGGCACTGCTGCCCATAACGGCACCAGCGCTGCGGACGCCGTAGACCTGCAGACCGCGCTGAACTACGCCGCCGCAGGCCAGACCATCCAGCTGGCAGGCGGCACCTACGCCCTGACCGGTGAGTTGAAGGTAGAGCGCGGCCGCGATGGCACCGCCGAGGCTCCCATCACCCTGACCACCGCAGACGGCAGCTACGCCACGCTGGACTTTGGCGGCGTGGGCACCGGCTTCAGCGTCTGGGGCAATTACTGGAACATCAGCAAGATCAACATCACCAACACCGCAGACGGCGCGAAGGGTATGCAGCTGGCCGGCAGCTACTGCGTCCTCGAGCAGATGAATTTCTACAACAACGGCAACACCGGCCTGCAGGTCTCCGGCCTGTCCACTGATAACAAGGCTCTGTGGCCCAGCCACAACACCATCAAGAACTGCACCTCCATGAACAACGCAGACCGCGCGATGGAAGACGCCGACGGCTTTGCCGCCAAACTGACCACCGGCGAGGGCAACGTCTTCGACGGCTGCATCGCTGCTTACAACGCCGATGACGGCTGGGATCTCTTCGCAAAGGCTGCAACCGGTTCCATCGGCGCGGTCACCATCCAGAACTGCGTCGCCTACAAGAACGGTTATCTGATGCTGGCTGCAGAGCCGGTCAAGAAGCAGTCGCTCCAGTTCCCGACCGTCACCTGTGACGACGACGGCAACCTGAGCTTCAGCAATGTTGCTGTCACCATCGCGGCAGGCAACGGCAACGGCTTCAAGATGGGCGGCACCAATCTGCCCGGCAACCACAAGCTCCTCAACTCCATCTCCTACGACAACGCCGCCAAGGGCATCGACTCCAACTCCTGCCCGGACGTCAAGGTCTACAGCTCCACTTCCTACAACAACGAGGGCTATAACGTCGCGCTCTACACCGGCAACAAGTCCGCTGTGACCGACTATGCCGCCGACGGTGTCATCTCCTTCCGCAAGGGTACCGACGGCAAGGAGCAGCTGGCCCTCCAGAGCCAGAGCAGCACCGCTGTCTACGGCCCGAACAACTTCTACTGGGATTCCGAAACCCAGACCAGCCACAACAAATCCACCAACACCGTCACGGTGAAGGAGAGCTGGTTTGAGAGCCTCGACACCTCCGTTGCTCCGACCCGGAACGCAGACGGCAGCATCAATATGCACGGCCTGCTCCTGCTGACCGCTGAGGGTCTGGCCGCCACCGATGCAGGCGCACGCGGTTCCGCATGGGGTCAGCCCGAGGCGGCCAAGGCGACCATCTGGGTCGTCGGCGACTCCACCGTTTCCGCTTTCGACGACAGCTATTATCTGCCGCGTGAAGGCTACGGTGAGGAGATTGCGAACTACTTCAACGCAGATGTCTACAATCTGGCTGTCTCCGGTGCGTCCAGCAAGGACTTTACCGGCATGAGCAGCTACAATACCCTGATGAACGGTTCCGATACCGTTCCGGCTCTGGGCGACGCTTCCGGCGACAAGTTCCTCATCATCGGCTTCGGCCACAATGACGAGAAGACCGAGCCTGCCCGTTACACCAACCCCAACGGCGACTACAAAACCGAAGGCTCCTTTGCCAACAGCCTCTATGTCAACTACATCCAGCCTGCTCTGGAGCGCGGTGTCATCCCGGTCGTCTGCACGCCTATTGCGCGCCTGACGAACGAGAACACCAAGGCCAGCTACGACAGTGCTTCCGGCCACAAGACCCAGACCGTCACCATTGGCGACACCGTCTATGAGGGCGGCTATTACGCACAGGCCATCCGTGATATGTGCAGCGAGCTGCACCTCATCTGCGTGGATCTGACCGATGCCACCATCAACGAGAACATCACGATGGGCAAAAAGGCTCAGTACACCCACAGCTTTACCGGCGCAAAAGAAGGCAAAAAGGGCAATCTGGTTCCCACCGGTCTTGACTTGACCCACACCAACAGCTATGGTGCAAAGCTGAACGCATGGCTCATCGACCAGCTCACCATCGACACGCCGCTGGGCGCGTACAGCAAACACAAGGAAAAGCCCACCTACAAGCAGTTCTACGGCGATGCCGCAAACCCGGATTACGTTCCTTCCAGCTATGTCTCTCCCACCGAGAACAGCACGCTCTGGCCGGCCTTTACCGACGCCAACGGCACCGTCTGGAATGGTTCCGTCTTCGGCAATGTCGGCGGCAATGATAAAATCTCCGGTGGCGATTTCACCGCAACAGTTGACGGCCAAAACATCACCCTCGGCGTCACCAACAACCGCGGTAAGATCGCGTCCACGGTGGACGGCCTGATGATGTACTACGTCAAGCTGCCTGCAGGCACCAACTTCACTCTGACCGCAAAGGCCACCGTCAACTCACTGGCAAAAAACAATCAGGTCTCCTTCGGCCTGATGGCCCGTGATGAGATGTATATTGATACCAGCATCTCCGACCCCATCGGCGATTATGTCGCCGTCGGCACCCGGAATCAGGGTGCGATCAACTGCTTCGGCCGCAAGAGCGGTGAGTTGTACGACGGCCCGGCTGCGACTGTCAAGTACGGTGCAGGCGACACCGTTGACCTGAAGCTCATCGGCACGGCAGACGGTTTCACCCTGATCTACGGCGACAACGAGACGGCTTCCACAGGCTTCGACTACGCACTGACCGCCATTGATTCCGATTACATCTATGTCGGCTTCTATGTGGCACGCAATGCAAATGTCACCTTCAGCGATATCCAGCTGACGACCAACGGCGTTTTCTCCGCTTCCGGCTCCGGCCTGAAAGCGGTATGGAACAAGGTCAAGGACCTTTTCCCGTTCTAAGCTTCGCCTGATTTTCGGGTTCTTCTTCTGATCCCTTACACACGCAAAAAAGACCAGCGTTGCGGATGCAATGCTGGTCTTTTTTCAGGGCTTTCGCTCTGCGTTATGAACATACACGAAGAAAGAAGGAAGGCAATTACTTCAGGAAGTCCGGCAGGAGTTTGCCCTGCTTGAGCCACTGATGATACTCGGCGGTCGCGGCGAACTCCACGTCGCCGGCAGAGTTCAGCGCAGTCTCCACAGAGTCCTGGATCACGCCGATGATGAAGCCGACACCGACCATCTGCATGGCCACATCGTTGGAGATGCCAAACAGGGAGCAGGCCATGGGGATGAGCAGCAGAGAGCCGCCGGCCACGCCGGAAGCGCCGCAGGCACCCAGAGCGGACATGGCGCTCAGGACGATGGCGGCAGGCAGGGTCACGGGGATGCCCAGCGTGTTGGCCGCAGCCAGCGTCATGATGGTGATGGTGATCGCCGCACCATCCATATTGATGGTAGCGCCCAGAGGGATGGAGACGGAATACATATCCTTATCGAGGCCCAGCTTCTCGCACAGGGCCATGTTGACGGGGATGTTGGCCGCAGAGCTGCGGGTGAAGAAAGCGGTCAGGCCGGACTCCTTCAGGCAGCGGAACACCAGCGGATACGGGTTGCAGCGCAGATAGAGGAACATGATGAAGGGCGAAACGATGAACGCCATGAAGAGCATGGTACCCACCAGCAGGGCCAGCAGCTTGCCGTACTGGGTAAAGATGGCCAGACCGTTGCCGGCCACGTTGGTGTACACCAGACCCATGATGCCGAAGGGCGCCAGATTGATGATCCAGCGCACCACCTGCGACACAGCGTCGGCAGTGTCGGCGAGGAACTTCTTGGTGGTGTCAGAGCCGATGTTCTTCATGGCAAGGCCGAACATGCAGGCCCAGAACAGGATGCCGATGTAGTTGCCGCTCATCAGAGAGCTGACAGGGTTGGCGACGAAGTTGGTGAGCAGGGTGCCCAGCACCTCGCCCAGACCCTGCGGCACCACATCCGACTGCGCAGCGTCTGCCAGAACGACCGACACAGGGAACATGAAGCTGGTGATCGAAGCGATCGCAGCCGCAAGGAAGGTGGTGAGCATGTACAGCCAGATGACCGTACCGAAGCGGCGGTCCAGCTTGGAGCTGCCCTGTGCCAGCGCGCTCGCCACGATGACGAACACCAGCACCGGAGCGATGCCCTTCAGTGCGCCGACGAACAGGCTGCCCAGCTCGCCGACCCAGCCTGCACCCGGCACCGCAAGCGCCAGCACCGCGCCGATGACCAGACCGACGACGATGCGAAGGATGAGGCTGACCTCATTGTACTTCTTCACAATGGCTTTTGCACCATTCATCATATAAAACACTCCTCTGTATTTGTGCGTCCTCGACGCACACTTTTCCTGTCTCTTACCCAAAGACAGTTGTTGTTATAGCACACACGGAAGAAAAGTCAAAGGTTTTCAGTGAATTTTTCGGGCTGCTTCGGCAGATTTTTTCGTTTTCAGCCTTCCTCCGCGCCGCCTTATGTGTGCGTCATAGAAATACACAATTAAAATATTTCACCGCTCAGGGCAGAAAAATCCCCCGGCAGAGTTCGTCTGCCGGGGGGTAGTCATTCTTATTTATTTTTTCTGATCTTTCAGTCGTCCAGATAGGTCACTTTGCCGGGGACGAAACCCTGGATGCCCATGCCGGGTGCATCCGAAACGGTGATATTCTTCTCGTCGAAGACCGCGCCGCCGAGGATGTGGTCCTCGCTGCAGAGCACCGGGCCGTCCAGGTCCACTTTGGTGATGATCTTCTTGGCGCAGGCCAGCTCCACGGCTGCGTTGACCGAGATCTTGGCTTCCAGCATACAGCCGATCATGCACTCCACGCCGTAGACCTCTGCCGCCGAGGCGATGCGGAGGGCGTTGGTGATGCCGCCGCACTTCATCAGCTTGATGTTCACAAAGTCGGCTGCGCCGGTCTGCATGATGCGCAGGGCATCCGCCGGGCTGAACACGCTCTCATCGGCCAGCACCGGCACACTGGCGTGGCGGGTGACGTACTGCATCCCCTCGAGGTCAGCCGCAGGGACAGGCTGCTCGACGAACTCGATGTCCAGGCCCTTCTCCTGCATCTGGTCGAGGATGCGGACAGCCTGCTTTGCATTCCACGCCTGATTGGCGTCGATGCGGAGCTTGACGTCCTTGCCCACGGCCTCGCGGACGGCGGCCAGACGGGCCACGTCCAGCTCCGGGTCGATGCCCACCTTGACCTTCAGGCAGTCATAACCGCGCTGGATGGCGGTGCGGGCGTCCCGGGCCATCTCCTCAGGCGGGTTGACGCTGATGGTGATGTCCGTCACGATATTGCTGCGCGCACCGCCCAGCATCCGGTAGACCGGGGCGCTGTACTTCTGGCCCAGCAGGTCCCACAGGGCCATATCCACGGCAGCCTTGGCGCTGGTGTTGTGGACGAGGGCCTTCTGCACGGCGGCGGTCAGATCCTCGAACTCGTCGAGGTTGCGGCCCAGAATGGCCGGAGCGATGTGGTCACGGATAGCGCCGATGATCGCTCCGGTGGTGTCGCCGGTGATGACGCCGGTAGGAGGTGCCTCACCGTAGCCCACCGCGCCGGTGTCGGTGTGCAGCTCAACGATGACGTCCTCCACGCTGCTCACGGTGCGCAGCGCTGTCTTGAAGGGGACGCGGAGCGGGGTCGAGATACGGCCCAGCTTTACCTGTGTGATCTTCATGCCAGTCCCTCCTTATTCTTCCTGCATATGCACGGTGGCCGACAGCTTCTGGTAAGCGACGCGGGGCGTGCCGTTTTCCACATGGATGATGCCGCAGCGGGCAAAACCATTCTTCTCGAGAAGATGCTGCATGATCTTGTTGTCGGCGTGGGTGTCGGCCCGCAGGCTCTCGCAGTGCTCGAGGCACCATGCGATGACCTCAGACGCCACACCCCTGCGGTCACCCGTCGAGGCCAGCCGGTGGATGGTGCCGTAAGGCACCTCATCGTTGAGCCACTGGCCGTCTTCGATTTTCGCGTAGGTGGGGTCCGGCCCGAGGATGAAGGCAAACACCGCCTCGAGACAGCCGTTCACCGTATAGACGAACAGCCGGTTGGAGTCGATGTCTTCTTCCAGCATCTCCTGCGGCGGATAGCTGTCGCCCCACTGGGTCGGGTTGCCCGAATCCGCCATTTCTTTCCGGGCATGGGCATAGATCTCTAAAATTTGCTCCAGATCAGAGCGCCGTGCTCCACGAAACATTCCGTTTCCACCTTCTCTTTCCGTGCGCCGCAGCGCACTCCCACATTTTTGCAGGTCTAGCTTTTATTGTAACACACTCTGCATCGTTTTTCCATCTTAAGACATCAAAAGACGTCCCGCAGACACGGGACGTCTTTTTTCGCAGTGTGCTCAAAGGTCAGGCCGGTGTGCGGGTGCGGGCCGCGCGGCTCTGACGGTACTCACGGGGGCTCTGACCGTACCGCTCGTGGAACAGGCGGTAGAAATAGCTGGTGTTCTCGTAGCCGACATGGGTGATGATCTGCTGGATGTTCCAGTCGCTGCGGCGCAGCAGGCGGGCGGCAGTCTCCATCCGGTGCTTCTGGAGCAATTCCTTGTAAGTACGGCCTGTCTGCGCCCGGACGCACTCGCTGACATAGGCCAGAGAGACGCCGTAGCTGCGAGCCACATTGGAGAGGCTGGCCTCACGGTAATTCTTGGTGATCTCATCCAAAGCCGCCTGCACCAGCTCTTCGCGGCTGACGGCCGCGCCGTAGGCTTCCAGCGGGAATTTCTTGATGCTCATAGGTATCCTCCGTTGCGGCGCAGCCGGGGACATGGGGGCTGTCGGAGCCGGGCCGCGCTCAGGTCTCATAAGCGTCCCTCTGTTGGGAGGCTTCTGCCTATAATACGGCGCAGCCGGGCCGGAAATTGCATAAGACAAGAAAAAACTCCAAAATTTTTCAGACGGGGTTTCGACAAAGCAAAAGCCGCCGCCCGCCTCGGGCAGCAGCTTTTCAGGAAAAGAAAAAGAGGAAAACAGAACTCAGAACATCTTCTCGTGGTGATACCGGCCCGTGCGCAGGAACTCCACCCACTCGGCGATGTTCACGGCGTGGTCGCCGATGCGCTCGAGGTACTTGATGACCATCAGCACATCCAGCGCGGCGTCCACTTTGCTGGGGTCAGCAGCGATCTCCGCCGCCAGCATCCGCTTGATGCTGTTGAAGTCGTAGTCCACGGCGTCGTCGGCGTCGATGACGGCTTTTGCCGCCGCCTCATCTTCTGCCGCAAAGGCGCTCATGGCGTCCTGCAGCATCTTGTGGGCTTTACGGCCCATCTCAATGCTCCTGCTCACGGCGGGGTCGCCCGCCTTGCGGACGCCGGCCAGATGGGGGACGATCTCCGCGATGTCGGCGGCATGGTCACCGATGCGCTCCACGTCTGTCACCACTTTCATGGCAGCAGAGATAAAGCGCAGATCACTTGCCACCGGCTGCTGACGCAGCAGCAGGGTCATGCAGCGGTGCTCGATGTCCCGCTCCATCCGGTTGACCTCGGTGTCGCCCTTGACGATGCCCTTTGCTTCCTCGGCGTCCGCCGTGCAGAGAGCTTCCAGCGCATCTTCCACCGCGTCGGCAGAGAGCTGGCCCATCTTGGCCAGCGATCCCTTCAGGGCCGCGAGGTCGGCTTCGTACTGTGTGCGTGTGCTCATATCGCAAACCCTCCTTTTTAACCGAAGCGGCCCGAGATGTAGTCCTCGGTGCGCTTATCCTTCGGGGTGCTGAAAATCTCGCCCGTGGGGCCGCACTCCACCAGCTCACCCAGCAGGAAGAAGGCCGTGCGGTCGCTGATACGGGCCGCCTGCTGCATGTTATGGGTGACGATGACCACGGTGTAGTTCTTTTTCAGCTCGCTCATCAGCTCTTCCACCTTCATGGTGGAGCCAGGGTCGAGGGCGCTGGTGGGCTCGTCCATCAGCAGGACTTCGGGCTTGACAGCCAGAGCACGGGCGATGCACAGGCGCTGCTGCTGGCCGCCGGAGAGGCCCAGCGCGCTCTTTTTCAGACGGTCTTTCACCTCGTCCCAGAGGGCAGCGCCCCGCAGGGAGCTTTCCACCAGCTCATCCAGCTCCGCCTTATTGCGGACGCCGTGGAGCTTGGGGCCATAAGTAATATTGTCGTAGATGCTCATGGGGAAGGGGTTCGCCTTCTGGAAGACCATGCCCACGCGGCGGCGCAGGTCGGTCAGCTGCATCTCCTTTGAGAAAATATCCTCACCCCGGAGCCGGACGCCGCCCTCGATGCGGACGTTCGGCACAAGGTCGTTCATCCGGTTCAGGGTCTTGAGGAAGGTGGATTTGCCGCAGCCCGAGGGGCCGATGAGGGCAGTGATCTCCTGTTCGCCCACGTCCAGCGAGATGCCCTTGAGGGCCTTGAAGTCGCCGTACCAGAGGTTCAGATTTTTTGCCGAGATGACCGGCATATTATTATCCATAAAATACCCCTTACTGTTTCTGTTTGAGCTTTGTTTTTGCCAGACGGGCTGCGAGGTCGATGAGAAGCACCAGAACCAGCAGCACTGCGCCGATGCCCCAGGCGGAGGCGAAGTCGCCGTCCTCGAAGGCCCGCAGATAGAGCAGGACGGAGAGGGTCGCGCCGTTGGATGTGTAAGCCTTGGCGATGCTGCCTGCAATAACCTCCGCCGCACCGGCGGTGAAGAGCAGGGCCGCGCTCTCACCCACGATACGGCCCACGGCCAGGATGCAGCCGGTAACGATGCCGTCGATGCTGCAGGGCAGCACGATGGTGCGGATGATGTGCCACTTGCCCGCGCCGAGGCCCAGAGCGCCCTCCCGGTAGCCCTGCGGCACCGTTTTGAGGGACTCCTGCGTGGTACGGATGATGGTGGGCAGGTTCATGACTACCAGCGTCAGGCTGCCGGAGAGCAGGCAGGTCTTAAAGCCCATGGTCTGGGCGAAGACCAGCATGCCCACGAGGCCGTAGATGATGCTGGGGATGCCCGCCAGCGTCTCATTCGTGAACTCGATGACCTCAATGAGCTTCCGGTTGGAGGCGTACTCCGTGAGGTAAACTGCCGCGCCCACGCCCAGCGGAAGGACGATGAGCAGGGTGAGCAGGATGACATATAACGTGTTGAGGATGGCAGGCAGGATGCCGTCGGTGCCTTTGAGGACGCTGGCGGTGGTGGAAAGGAATTCCCAGCTGATGTTGGGGATGCCCCGCACCAGTACCAGCCCGATGACGCCCACCGTGAGGGCGATGACCAGCACTGCCGCCGCCCAGACCAGCGCGGTCATGATGACGTTCCATGTGCGGCGGGAGGGGGAGAAGTCACTTTTCATCCTTGTTTCCTCCCTTCAGCACAGCGTTGAGCAGCACATTGATGACCATGATGAAGACGAACAGCACCAGCGCGATGCTGAACAGCGCCTGCTTCTGCAGGCCGCTGGCGTAGCTCATCTCCTTGGCGATGGCCGTGGTCAGGAAGGTGACGCTGCGGAAGAGGCTGTCCGGCATATTGGGGCTGTTGCCGGCCACCATCATGACGGCCATTGCCTCGCCGATGGCGCGGCCAATGCCCAGAACGATACCGGCTGCGATGCCGCTCCTGGCCGCCGGGATGCTGATCTTGAACCACGTTTCCGTATCGGTCGCACCCAGTGCCAGACTGCCCTGCTCATACTCGGGCGGCACGGCGTTGAGGGCCGTCACCGACACGGACACGATGCTGGGCAGTATCATGACGGACAGCACCACGATGGCCGACAGCAGGCAGGCGCCCGACGCCTTGCCAAACACCTTCGCCACCGCAGGCACCAGCACCTGCATACCCAGCAGGCCGAACACCACGCTGGGGATGCCGCTCAGCAGCTCCACCGCCGTGACGACCACATTGCGCACGCCGGGAGCTGCCGCTTTCGAGAGGAACACTGCTGTCAGCAGGCCCACCGGCACGCCGATGAGGGACGCGCCCAGAGTGCCGTAAATGCTCGAAAGCACGAAGGGCAGGATGCCGTACTTCGGCTCGGACGCCGTGGAAGCCCACTCAGTGCCGAAGAGGAATTTCAGCGGGCCGATCTTTCCGATGGCGGGCAGGCCCGACAGGAACATATAGATGGTAATGACAGCCACGCAGCCCACGGCGAGGATGCCGCAGAGGAAGAAGATGGCGTTCATGACAGCTTCCAGCCATTGGGCCGGGGTGCGGGGCAGCTCGAATTTTTTCATAAAAACACCTGAGGGATCCCCTCACAAAGTTACTCGTTCACCGGCACAGCGCCTGCGGTGCGGATGAGGTCGGCTGCATCGGTGCTGGTGGCGAAGTCGAAGAACGCCTGAGCCTGAGCGGAGAGGGTGACGGAGTCGTTGGTGACGAACACGAAGGGACGCTGCACCTCATAGCTGCCGTCCTTGACGGTCTCCTCGCTGCACTCCACGCCGCCGACGGTCACAGCCTTGACGGTGTCGCCGATGGCAGACAGAGAAGCGTAGCCAATGGCCAGAGGATTGGCCTCCACAGCGCTGATGACAGCGCCGGTAGCCGTCAGCTCCTGCGCGTACTTGCAGGAATCCTTGACGTCCACGATGCTCTCGAAGCCATCGCGGGTGCCGGAGCCAGCCTCGCGGCCCACCAGAACGATCTCGCCGTCGTCGCCGCCGACCTCGGACCAGTTGGTGATCTCGCCGGTGAACATCTGCTTGAGCTGGTCAACGGTCAGGTCCTCGACCTTGCTGTCCTTGTTGACGATGATGGCGATGCCGTCCAGAGCCACGGTGGTGCCGGTGACGCCGGTCTCGTCAGCCTTCAGGGCGCGGGAAGAAAGGCCGATGTCCAGAGTCTTATCGGCAGCGCCGGTGATGCCTGCGCCGGAACCGGTGGGGTCATAGCTGATGGTGACATCCGGCTCGAGCTCAGCGAAGCCCTCGGTCAGGGCGGCGATGACGTTCTTCATAGAGGTGGAACCGCCGGTGGCGACATTGCCGGACAGCGCAGCCGTAGAAGAAGCGGAAGCTGCGGTGCTGGATGCGGCGGCAGAAGAGGCAGCAGTGGAAGAAGCTGCACCGCCGCAGGCGGTCAGGGCAGCAGCAGCGGCAGCAGCGCCGCAGATGGACAGGAACGAACGACGAGTGATCTTTTTCATCATAATATCTCCTTCAACTGGGCCGGCCCTTTTGTTCTGGCCGGACTGTTTTCCTTTTCCTTGTTGTATCTCTCTTGGGACGCCTTTATTGTAGCGCACCGCCCATCCGGCTGCGACCATGGCGGCGCAAAATGCAGGTAAAGCTTTGTGCAGTGTTTTTGCGCTGTTGTCATCCTCTGGTAAAGTCGGTGTGGAAAACAGGACACTTGATTTTACATTTCCGGTCAAACTGTCAAAAATCCGCACGTTCGTTTGTGCATCCCGCCCGCTGAAGGGTGCAAAAAAGGCTGCTTCACAGAACGTAAAGCAGCCTTTCAGACCCTATGATCGAATCAGAATTTCTCTTCCGTGCCGTCCGGACGGTAGAGCCGGACATATCTGCGCCACTTGTCCGCGCCCATCACCCGGCTGTAGCAGTCGGCCAGCTCTTTGTTGGCCGTCTCTGCATCCAGCGTCTCCCCCTCGGCAGGCAGGACCAGCACCCGGAACCATGCGTCGAAAAGATGCTCCGTCCAGCCGGTGTCAACGGCCCCGCAGCGGGCATAAAAGCCCAGACGCCGGACGGCCATAGCCTCGTCGTCGGCCTTCTCGGGACACTCGGCCTCGATGAGGATGGCCTTTGCGCCCTCCTCGTGAGCGGGCAGAGCGGCCAGCAGACGTGCGCCAATGCCGGTGCTGCGGTAGGCGGGCAGGACGGAGAAATAGTCCAGCTGGCTCACTTCACAGCCCATCGGCCGCACCATCAGCAGATAGGACACCAGCGTCTCCCCCTCGAACACGCCCCAGGTGTGGGCCATGCCGGCGGCTTCGCTGTTGAGAATCATGCTCAGGGGTTTCAGCTCGCTGGGCGGGAAGTCGCGGCGCATCTCGTCCAGATACACCCGCGTCAGCTCGTCGGCGGTGAGTTTCTTCCACGTAAAGGTCTGGGGCTTCATATCAAAATTCCTTTCCGATAAAAATACCGCCGGGCCGGGCGCAGCGGCCCGTTCCCGGCGGTGTTCGAGAAGCTGTTTTCGTGAGAAAACGGCTTCTTCGTTACAGCTGCTTGCGCAGGGCATCGTACACGGCCTGCACATCGCCCTTGATGACCACCTGGCAGGCGTTCTTGGCCGGGCGGATGACGCCCTCTGCGCCTGCGGCCTTGGCAGCGGCCTCGTCCACGGAGGCGTAGCTGTGTACCTCAAAGCGGAGGCGGGTGGCGCAGTAGTCCACCTTGACGATATTGTCCTTGCCGCCGAGGGCTTTCAGGATGCCGGAGGCCAGTGC
>ULWO01040344.1_pt1 | contig 14190 bp, 10 predicted proteins | sample 1960421 | NCBI WGS metagenome assembly ULWO01 (sample SAMEA4835814, study PRJEB28245) | human gut metagenome | biome: gut microbiome; material: fecal sample | place: Denmark | collected 2008 | reverse complement strand
TTCCCCGCCATCGGCGAAATCATTGGCGGATCGGAACGCGAGGAGAACTACGACAAGCTTCTGAGCCGCATCGAGGAGATGGGCATCCCCATGAAGGATATGTGGTGGTATCTCGACACCCGCCGCTTCGGCACAGTGCCCCACTCGGGCTTCGGCCTGGGCTTCGAGCGTCTGGTGCTCTTCGTCACCGGCATGACCAACATCCGCGACGTGATCCCCTTCCCCCGCACCCCCAAATCCGCCGAATTCTAACCGGCCCCACGCCGGCACAATACCCTCCACAGCAGCAGACCGCACCGTCTGCCGCTGTGGTGTTTTTTTCTACAATTATTCCTCAACATGATGGATAACACATGGCCTGATTTTATAAAGTATACTTTACAAAAGTAGATATTTTATATTTTTATTGTGTATAATTGATAAAATTACTATCTTTACACCATGAAACTAATCGCACGACAAACATATATTGAACATATCTTACGTTATTTGGGAAAAGGCGTGATGATCGCACTCACCGGACAACGGCGTGTTGGCAAAAGCTATGTTTTGCGGCAACTCGCCGTGACAATCAGAGAGATGTTCCCCGATGCAAATATCGTATACATCAATAAGGAAAAGAAAAAATTTGCAGACATCAGAAATGACACCGACTTATCGGAGTATCTCGTTGACAAGTTTAGCGAGAATGCCGACAACTATCTTCTAATAGATGAAGTGCAGGAGATTGACGGGTTCGAGAATACTTTGCGCAGTCTTAACTCGGATGATGAATGTCAGATAATTGTCACCGGCAGCAATGCTAAAATGCTTTCTTCTGAATTGTCCACATATCTGAGCGGACGATATATCGACATACATATTCAAAGCTTGTCATACAGGGAATTTCTCCATTTCCACAATCTGGAAGATACGGCAGAGAGCCTTGACAGCTATCTGTCATATGGCGGTCTGCCGCACCTCTATCGTCTGGGGCTTGAAAACGAAGATATAGTCTGGGAATATATCCAGAACATTTACAATACCATTGTACTGAAAGATGTGATACAGCGCGAAGGTCTCAGGAATGTCACTCTTTTTGAAAATCTCATGACATTTATAAGCGACAATACCGGACAACTTGTATCGGCGACTTCCTTGTCAAAATACCTGAAAGCGCATCGCGTGGATCTTACCCCGATGTCTGCGATAAACTACCTCAAAGCCGCCACAAATGCATATATCGTCAATAAGGTATCACGTTATGACATTCACGGAAAACGGTTGCTGGAGAGTAATGACAAATATTACTTTGAAGATCTCGGTCTACGCAATCTGCTTGTCGGCAGCAATCGTTCCGGTGATATTGAGAAAGTGATGGAAAATGCGGTATATCTCCACTTAAAGAATCTTGGCTACAATGTAAGAATTGGCACTTTACCTTCTGGAGAAATTGATTTTGTAGCAGAGAAAGGCGGAAAAACCATTTATATGCAAGTGGCTTACCTTTTGACAGATAACAACACCATATTACGGGAATTCGGCAACCTTCTGAAAATTCCTGACAACTATCCGAAATATGTCGTTTCAATGGATCCTATAATTAAACCCAAGGATTACGACGGAATAACACATCTGTCTCTTCGTCAATGTCTGATGTGTGAGTCATTTTGAAGGCATTGCAGGGGCGATGGGGCCGGAGAAAATTTTGAAGTTTGGCGGGGAATGCGTAAATTTGCGGAAACAGACCTGAAACCCAAGTTACGAAAGAAATCCAAAGCTGAAACCAAAGCTAAATCCCAAATTACGCAATAAAGCCATGGAAGGTAAACTTATCATAATTTCCGCCCCCTCGGGATGCGGCAAATCCACTATCATCGGCGACATTATGGACCGCGCCGGGCTCGATCTGGAGTTCTCCGTCTCAGCCACCAACCGCAAGCCCCGCGAGGGGGAGGTGGACGGAGTCAACTACCACTTCCTCACCGACCAGCAGTTTCACGACCTCATCGCCGAAGGCGCTTTCGTGGAGTATGAGCAGGTATATCCCGGCCGATACTACGGCACGCTCCGCTCCGAAATCGAGAACCGCATAGCCCAGGGGCACAATGTGCTGCTCGACATTGACGTTTGCGGCGGCCTGAATGTGAAGAAACAGTTTGGCGACCGCGCCCTTTCAATATTCATAGAGCCGCCGAGCGTGGCCGAACTGGAGAAACGCCTGCGTCTGCGCGGCAGCGACTCGGAGGATTCCATTCGCCAGCGAGTAGGTCGCGCCGAATATGAGCTGTCGTTCCGTCCGCACTACGACAAGGTCATCACCAACGACACCCTCCCCGAGGCCATAGCGGCCGTAGAGAGCACGATGGCCGAATTTCTCGCGAAGTAGCAACTTTCGGTGGCTGTCGGGCGTTTAGATAATGACGCGGCAACGTCGCCGGCGTCTGTCCCTACAACTGTTTACTTATGAAGATAGGTGTTTTCGGCGGGTCGTTCAATCCCGTCCACAACGGCCACATAGAGCTGGCACGCGACATAGTCAGGCAAGGCATCGTCGACAAAGTGATGATGGTGCTCACACCCCTGAATCCACTTAAGGCCGACCCGGAGTCGCTGGTCAACGATCAGCACCGCATGGCCATGCTGCGTCTGGCCTGCCGCCCCTATCCCGAACTGGAGGCATGCGACATAGAGCTGAAAATGCCACGTCCCAACTACAGCATCGACACCCTGAGCCGCCTTCAGGCCGAGCATCCCGACGACACTTTCCGACTGATCATCGGCGCCGACAACTGGGAGATTTTCAAACAGTGGCGCCGGTGGGAGGATATTCTGCGCAATTTCAAACCTATAGTGTATCCGCGCGTCAACTGCGACATGCCCGAGGAGGATGACGCCTTTGTCACCGCTGTGAAAGGCCCCGATTTCCCCGTGTCGAGCACCGAAATCCGTCAGCGCCTCATCAAGGGTGAGCCGGTCGATGAGCTCATTCCGCTCGATGTGCTGCTCTACATCCGCGAAAACGATCTCTACTGCAAAGACAATCCCCAGGTGAGCTTCTGACACCACCGCCATTATTTTTCACCCGACACGCATAGATTTTCACCCGACACCCCGACACGCAATTTAATCCGACATGCAACCAAACGCCATAGCTTTCGTCGGCCTCTGCAACGAATACTGCCAGGCTCTCGAATCAGCCCGCGAAGCCGACCGCACCGACTTCATCAACCACATGCTCAGGCTGTTGCCCCGCATCTACATCTCGGCCACCGACATAGCACCCGACCTCTATCTCGACCAGGATGTCTACATCAACCAGGCCTGCGACGAGGATTATTACGATGCCATCCGTCTGAGCGTGGAGCAACTGCTCGGTCCCGACGACACCTATCTCGAAGTGTTTGTGCAGGAGATGAAATATTCCGACACTCCCATCGCCGTCTCCATCTCCGAGGGGCTGGCCGACCTGTTCCAGGAATTTTACAATTTCCTCGACACTGTGCGCGACACCGACGACGAGACCGTCAGTCTGACTCTCCAGAGTATCTACGAGGATTTCCACGGTTTCTGGTCGCAGACCCTCTGCAACGTGCTCCGCGCCCTCAACAACCTCACGGTGAACCTCACCGAGGAGTGACCCCACCGCTCTCCAATATCCCCATCATTATTACACCACCTGAATGACCGACGCCCGACAGCGCATCCTCGATCTGCGCGACCAGCTCAACCGCCACAATTATAACTACTACGTGCTCAACGCTCCCGAAATCTCCGACCGGGATTTCGACATGCTCATGAAAGAGCTGGAGCAGCTCGAACGCGAAAACCCCGATATGGCCGACCCCTATTCGCCCACGCAGCGCGTAGGCTCCGACCTTGCCGACGGATTCACGCAGGCCGCACACATCCATCCCATGCTCTCGCTGGCCAACTGCTACTCGATAAAGGAGGTCGACGACTGGTTTGCGCGCGTGCGCCAGGGTCTCGGCGGCGAGCCGTTCGACGTGGTTGGCGAGCTGAAATATGACGGCACCTCCATATCGCTCATCTACGAGCATGGCCGGCTGGTGCGCGCCGTCACCCGCGGCGACGGCGAAAAGGGCGATGTGGTCACCGACAACATCCGCACAATCCGCTCCATCCCCCTGCAACTGCGCGGTTCGGGATGGCCCGAAATGTTTGAGATCCGCGGAGAGATTCTCATGCCCTGGGAATCGTTTGAGAAACTCAACGCCGAGCGCGCGTTCAACGAAGAACCGCTCTTCGCCAACCCGCGCAACGCCGCTTCGGGCACACTCAAGACCCTTGACTCGCGCGAAGTGGCCCGCCGCGGCCTCGATGCCTATTTCTATTATCTGTTAGGGCCCGATCTGCCCGCCGACAATCACCGAGACAATCTCGAGGCTGCCCGCGCGTGGGGCTTCAAGATCGCCCCGGTGGTTACACTGCTCCATTCCATCGAGGAGGTCGACAACTTCATAAACTATTGGGACACAGAGCGACGCAAGCTCCCCGTGGCCACCGACGGACTCGTCTTCAAAGTCAATTCGCTGCGGCAGCAGCTCAACCTCGGTTTCACCGCCAAATCACCCCGCTGGGCCATAGCCTACAAATTTCCCGCCGAACGGGCGCTGACCAAGCTGCGCTTCGTGTCGTTTGAAGTGGGCCGCATGGGCATCGTCACCCCCGTGGCCAACCTCGACCCGGTGCTCCTGTCGGGCACCATAGTGAAACGCGCGTCGCTCCACAACGAAGACATTATCCACACTCTCGACATCCACGAAGGGGATATGCTCTACGTGGAGAAGGGTGGCGAGATCATTCCGAAAATTACCGGTGTCGACACCGCGCAGCGTCTCCCCGGAGCCGCCCCCATAGAGTTTGTGAGTCATTGCCCCGCCTGCGGCACACCGCTGATACGTGTCGAGGGAGAGGCCGCATGGCAATGCCCCAACCGCTACAGCTGTCCGCCCCAGATCGCCGGACGCGTGGAACATTTCGTAGGGCGCAAGATGATGAACATCGACGGCATCGGCGAGGAGACCGCCCGCCAGCTGATGGTCACCGGCATGGTCAGGAATATCGCCGACCTCTACGACCTCACTCCTGAGAAACTGATGACCCTCGAGGGTTTTGGCCCCCGGAGCGCCGAGAAAGTGATGGAAGGACTGGAGGCATCGCGGCAGGTGCCGTTCGACCGCGTGATCTACGCCCTGTCGATACCCTTCGTGGGCGACACCGTGGCGAAAAAAGTTGCCAGGGCGTTCCCCGACATAGATTCGCTGATGGCCGCGCCCGCCGAGCATCTCGCCGCCGTGAAAGACATAGGACCCCGCATCGCCGAGAGCATCGTGGAATTTTTTGCCAACCCCGTCAACCGCGACACCGTGGAGCGTCTGCGCCGCGCCGGCCTGCAGATGTCGCTGTCCGAGGATGGCGTCGGCGAAAGTACCGACCTTTTGGGAGGCAAGACCTTTGTAATTTCAGGCGTATTCGCTCACCACAGCCGCGACGAATACAAAGAGATGATCGAGCGCAACGGAGGCAAAAACACCGGTTCCATTTCCAAGAAGACCGACTACGTGCTCGCCGGCGAGAACATGGGTCCGGCCAAACGCGAAAAAGCCGCTTCGCTCGGCATCCCCGTCATATCCGAAGACGATTTCCTTAAAATGCTCGAAAATAATTCGTAATTTTGCGCAAATTTACCACTTGATATGAAATTTGCGTGCGAATTTTTAAGCGACAGGGTCGGTTACGGCCCTGTTGCCATCGACATAGCACCCGGCGTGGGAGGGGTGCCCGAGGGAGTCACCGCCGTGCTCGGCCCCAACGGCTCCGGCAAATCCACATTGGGCAAAGTGCTCGCCCTGGGGCGCTACGCTTTTGGCAACCGGCTCGGTTTCCCGGCCGAGAATCTGCCGCTGAAAATGCTGTCGTTCAACGACATCCACTCATTCACCGGCGTTGACGTCCTATGCCACACCCAGCGGCTCGAATCCTCGTCGAATGACTATGTGGCCACCGTGGGCGAAATTTTCGGCGACCTCACCCGCGAGCCCCGCTGGCTGCAACTGTGCGACGCCATGGGGCTGCACGGCGCCGTGGACAAACGCATCAACTACCTCTCGTCGGGCGAGCTTCGCAAACTTCTGATAGTAAACGCGCTTCACGCGCGTCCCTACCTGCTGGTGCTCGACAACCCATATATCGGACTCGACAACCCCTCGCGCAACGAGCTCGATGCCGCCCTGCAGGCGCTCCCCGCCACCGGGGTGAATGTGGTGATGCTGCTATGCGACCCTGCTGAGGTGCCACCCTACGCATCGGCCGTTCTCACCATGGACGCCTGCCGCATTACCTCGATGGTCACCTCGGAGGCAGAAATCGACGCTATCCGCCGCACCCCGTCGGCGCCCGGGCAACCTGCTCCCGACATTCCCGACCGCAACCACCCCGACCGGCCCCACGACATCGCTTTCGCCATAGCCGACGGCCATCTGCGCTACGGCGACCGCGCCATTCTCGACCACATCGACTGGACCGTGCGCTCAGGCGAGCGGTGGGCGCTCACCGGCCCCAACGGATCAGGCAAATCACTGCTGCTCAGCATGGTGGTAGGTGACCACCCGCAGGCCTACGCCAACCATATCACACTCTTCGACCGCCGACGCGGCACCGGCGAAAGCGTATGGGAAATCAAAGACCGCATAAGCTATGTCTGCCCCGAGGAACAGCTCTATTTCCGCTCGCCCGACACCGTGCGCGCCATCGTGGCCCGCGGTCCGCGCCCTTGGCTCGACCGCTTCGGCCGCCTCAGCGAAGAAGAGCTGACCCTGGCCGACCGCTGGCTCGCCATCATGGGGCTGACACCGCTGGCCGACCGCACTTTCGACACCCTCTCGTCGGGACAGCAGCGCATGGTGCTTCTCTGCCGCGCCTTTATCCGCCAGCCCGACCTGCTGATACTCGACGAACCCCTCCACGGACTCGACACCGACGCCAAACAGCGCGTGCGCACCGTCTGCGACGCTCTCTCGGCCAAAAACCGCTCCGCACTCATCTTCGTCTCGCACTACACCGCCGAGATTCCCGCCACAGTCACAGCCCGCTTCGACCTCGCCGACCGACACCGCTGACCTCGCCGCCGGTCACCGCCGCCACAGTCCGCTCCGCCACTTTCTCCCGCCCCGCCCTCCCGAAATTCTAAAAAATCAGAAAATGAAATGATTATTAGGTATTTCGGAAAATAATTGCTAACTTTGCGCGGTTTATAGCATAACTGACGAGAAACCACCGACGAAAAGACGATAAAGACGAAAAAAATAAAAACCAATAGACATAATGCTTAACCCAGTTAAAAAGACCATCACCCTGCCCGACGGCCGCGAAATCACACTCGAGACCGGCAAGCTCGCAAAGCAGGCCGATGGCGCCGTAGAACTGCGCATGGGCAACACCATGCTGCTCGCTACGGTAGTTTCCGCCAAAGAAGCCGGCGAAGGCGTCGACTTCATGCCTCTCCAGGTAGATTACAAAGAGAAATTTTCAGCAGCAGGCCGTTTTCCCGGCGGTTTCCTCAAACGCGAAGGACGCGCATCGGACTATGAGGTTCTCACCTCGCGTCTGGTCGACCGCGTGCTCCGTCCGCTTTTCCCCGACAACTATCACGCTGACACCTTCGTCCAGATCACCATGTTCTCTGCCGACGGCGTAGACATGCCCGATGCCCTGGCCGGCCTGGCCGCTTCGGCTGCCATCGCAGTCAGCGACATCCCCTTCAACGGCCCCATCTCGGAGGTGCGTGTGGCCCGTATCGACGGCCAGTTTGTCATCGACCCCACCTACGAGCAGCTTGAGAAAGCCGACATGGAACTGATGGTAGGCGCCACCTACGACAACATCATGATGGTCGAAGGCGAGATGAACGAAGTCTCCGAATCCGACCTCCTCGAAGCCCTCAAGGCAGCCCATGCAGCCATCAAGGAGCAGTGCAAGGCGCAGCTCGAACTGGCCGAAATGGCCGGCAAGACCGTAAAGCGCGAATATTGCCACGAAGTAAACGACGAAGAGCTCCGCAAGGATGTGCACGACAAATGCTATGACAAGGCTTACGCCGTGGCCCGCACCGGCACCGCCGACAAGCACTGGCGCCAGGACGCTTTCGACGCCATCTGCGACGAATATATCGAATCGCTCCCCGAAGAGGAACGCGACGAGAAGACCCCGCTGGTGAAGCGCTACTACCACGACGTGGAGCGCGAAGCCATGCGCCGCTGCGTGCTCGACGAAGGCATCCGCCTCGACGGCCGCAAGACCACCGACATCCGCCCCATCTGGTGCGAGGTCGACTATCTCCCCGGACCTCACGGATCCGCCATCTTCACCCGCGGCGAGACCCAGAGCCTTTCAACCGTAACCCTCGGCACCAAGCTCGACGAGAAGATTCTCGACGACGTGCTCAATCAGGGGCGCGAGCGCTTCCTGCTCCACTATAATTTCCCACCCTTCTCCACCGGCGAAGCCAAGGCACAGCGCGGCGTAGGCCGCCGCGAAATCGGCCACGGCAACCTCGCCCACCGCGCCCTCAAGCGCATGTTCCCCGATGATTTCCCCTACGTATGCCGCGTGGTGAGCGACATCCTCGAGAGCAACGGCTCGTCGTCGATGGCCACCGTCTGCGCAGGCACACTCGCCCTGATGGACGCCGGCGTGAAGATGAAACGCCCCGTCAGCGGCATCGCCATGGGCCTCATCTCTGACGACAGCTCCGACAAATACGCCATCCTCTCCGACATCCTCGGCGACGAAGACCACCTGGGCGACATGGACTTCAAAGTCACCGGCACCCGCCAGGGCATCACCGCCACCCAGATGGACATCAAGTGCGACGGTCTCAGCTACGAGATTCTCGAACGCGCGCTCAACCAGGCCAAGCAGGGTCGCCTCCACATCCTCGACAAAATCGAGGAGACCATCCCCGCACCCCGCGAGGACTACAAGCCCAACGTGCCCCGCATCGTCACCATGCTCATTCCCAAAGAGCTTATCGGTGCCGTCATCGGCCCGGGCGGAAAGGTGATCCAGGGCATTCAGGAGGAATCGGGCGCCACAGTCTCCATCGACGAAATCCCCGAAGGTGGCTACATCGAAGTGGCTGCCGCCAACAAAGACTCCATCGACAAGGCTCTGGAGATGATCAACCGCATCGTAGAGCTGCCCGAAGAGGGCAAGACCTACACCGGACGCGTGATGACAATCCAGGATTTCGGCGCTTTCGTGCAGTTCATGCCCAACCGCGACGGCCTGCTCCACATCTCCGAAATCTCATGGGACCGTCTGCCCGACATGGAGGCCAGCGGCCTCAAAGAGGGCGATGAAGTCACCGTGAAACTTATCGAAATCGATAAGAAGACCGGCAAATACCGTCTGTCGATGCGTGCGCTCCAGCCCAAACCCGAAGGGTGGGTTGAACCCGCCGAGCGTCCCCGCGGACCCCGCGGCGACCGCCCCCGTCGCGAAGGCGACGACCGTCCTCGCCGTTCGTTCGGCGACCGTCCACGCCGTGATGGAGACCGCGGTCCCCGCCGCGACGACCGTCCCCGCCGCGACCATTTCGAAAACTGATAAAGCCCATTAAATCCGGAGTAGGTCGGATCTCTGACCTACTTCGAACCCCACACCCTCATAACCGGTACGCGGGCTGCCCCATTCGCGGCGGCTCGCGTACCGGTCATAAAAGAGCTATGGCCAACACCGCCACTGAAACATCCACCACAAAACCCCGGCAATCCAACTTCGAGCTGCTGCGCATAGTGACCATGCTGCTGGTGATGATAACCCATGCCGCATTTCTCACATCGGGATTCCCCGACCGCGCCGACTTCGATGCCGATCCGTTCGGCACCGTCAGCCTCTGCGCATTTCAGGGATTCGGCGTGGCATGCGTCAACATCTTCGTGATGATTTCGGGCTGGTTCGGCATAAAACCTTCTCTGAAAGGCTTCTGCAACTTTCTGTTCCAAAGTTTCTTCTACATGTGGGGGATCTATCTGGTGCTTTTGTTGATCGGAGAGTGGTCAATCGATATCGAACGTATCCGCCGCAGCTTCGGCATCCATGCAGGCTATTGGTTTGTGGGGAGCTATGCGTTGCTATATATCCTCTCGCCCGTGCTCAACGCTTTTATAAAACACGCCACGCGGCGGCAGATGGAGCTATTCCTGCTTGCATTCTTCGCTTTCGAGCTCCTCTACGGCTGGATGCTAAAAGACAAATCATTCCTCGGAGGCTACTCCACCATCTCGTTCATCGGGCTATACATTCTGGCACGCTATCTGCACATCTATCGTAGTGACCTGTCGCGCTACGGAGGCCGTATCGTATTGTGGTCCACAGCAATAGAGATTCTGATGATATGCTTCCTGCTTTACACTGGCATCCCCATCCACCCCACGGCCTATGTGGCAGTCCCCGTGATCATCTGCGCAAGCGGATGGATACTCTGGTGCAACACCTGGAAAGTGCCGCAATCCCGAATCATCAACTTCGTGGCAGCTTCGGCTTTCGCGGTGTATCTCATCCATGTGGAACCGCCCTATTTCCTGCGTGCCACACATAGCTTCTACGACAATCTCGACGGCCCGGCCTACGTGCTGGCCTGTGCCGTCCTGCTTGTGGTCACCTATCTCATAGGCATCATTCTCGACCAGCCACGCAAATGGCTGTGGGGATTGATAGCGCGCCGTTTCTTCCCACCGCAAAAAACGACACTCTCCGAGTAATAATTTTTCTGAATTAACGTTTAAAAGTTACACTAACTGCATAGTTCACTCTTTCCGACGGCTCCGCTGCGCGTCGATGCCTGCCTAACTCTGAAACTGTCAAAAATGAAAAGATATTTCTCCCCGGTCTTTGCGACTGCAATCGCAGCCATCTTCATGCTGCTGTCATCTTCGTGCAATAAGAAGACACACAATCTCCCATATTTCAAGGATATCACCGAACAGACCACAGTGGTGGAGGCGCCCGCCGTGCCCGACCTCGTGATTCAGCCCGACGACGAGCTCTTCATCTCCGTCAGCTCTGCCGACCCCGCAGCCACCGCCCATTTCAACCTTCCGGTGGTGAACCCGGCACGCACAAGCGAGCTGAGCGCTTCAATGCAGCCTAAACAGCTCACCTACATCGTCGACTCTAAGGGCGACATCATCATGCCCGAGCTGGGGAAAGTGCATGTGGCCGGCCTGACAGTGGAACAGCTGCAGAACCAGCTCACCGCCTCCATATCGCGCTGGGTGGAGAATCCACAGGTGAATGTGCGCCTGCTCTCGTTCGACATCTACGTGCTCGGCGAGGTCAACCGTCCGGGACGCATCAACACCACCGACAACACCCTCAACATCCTTGACGCAATCTCGGCAGCCGGCGACCTCACACAATATGGTCTCCGCGACAGAGTGATGCTCATCCGCAACGAAGGCAACAAGCAGAAACGCGTGATTCTCGACTTAGGGTCGGCCGACCTGCTCACCTCGGAATATTTCTATCTCCGCCCCGGCGACTACATCTACGTTACCCCCAACCAGGTCAAGGAGGACAACGCCAAATACGACTCCAACAAAGCCTACAATCTGTCGAAAATCTCCACTATCGTGAGCGCCGCATCAGTCATCGCATCGCTCGTCATCGCACTTACCGTGAAATAAACCGCCCGCGAGGGACTCATCTCCACAGGAAAAAGAATGAAACAAAATAAACAGCAGTCGGAAATCATCGATCTTCGCGAACTCTTCAATCAGTATCGCGCCAAATGGTATTTCTTTGTAATTTCCGTGGCCGTGTGTGGCGCCCTGGCTCTTGCATACGCCTTCTCCCGCCAGCCGGAATATCAGGTTACAGCCAACGTGCTCATCGATACCGGCGACAACGACCCGATGGCATCGCTCAGCTTCGGCGGTCTGTTCGGCGCTCAGAACTATGTCGACGACGAGATTTTCGTTATCACATCGCATTCGCTCTACACCGACGTGGCCCGCGAGCTCGGTCTGGACCGCTCGCGCACATTCCGTCAGGGACTGCTGAAAAAGGTGACAATGACCCGAGACTACCCTCTCGACGTGGTTTCTCCGGCGCAGTTTGCCGACACCACAGCCGTAGGTCTTAAGTTCAAAGTCAAGGTCGGCGACGACGGCCGTGCGAAAATCAAGGTCACCGGCCCGAAGAAAAAGAAGATTCTCGACGTGAAGGATGTGACTCTGCCCTATGTGGTGAAAACCATCTACGGCGACTTCACCGTCACCAAGACAAAGAATTTCAAAGCTGGAGAATCATATAATGCCGAAATATCGGTCGGCGGTTACGACGGCGCTGCCGAAACTCTCGGCGAAGAGATCGAAGCCGTAATAGCCAACAAGAAGACCCATGTGATCGGGCTTTACTACAAGACACCCGACGTGGTTTTCGGCAAGGAACTGCTCAACAAGCTGCTCGAGAAATATGACCAGCGCACCATCACCACTAAAAATCATCAGAACAACAAGACGCTCCAGTTCCTCGACAACCGCATCAGTCAGATAGCCGACGAACTGGCTGGCGTGGAATCGGGTCTGCAGGACTACAAGGAGGCCAACAGCATTGTCAACCTCACGGCCGACGCCGAATACAACTTCGCCATCAAAGGCGAGGTGTCTAAACAGCTCTACCAGGCCGAAGCCCAGATGGAGATAGCCCGCATGGCACGCGACTTCATCTCCACTCCCGGCAACGAGTATGCCATGATACCCTACACCGCCGTCGACGAATCGTCCAACGGCGTCAACGCCATGATCAGCAACTACAACGGTCTGGTGAGCCAGCGCATACGCCTGCTCTCCAATGCAAAGGAGGAGAACTATCAGGTGAAAAACATCGAGAAGCAGCTCGACGCCATCCGCGGCAACATACGCACATCGCTCTCGAAACAATATGACAACTGCTCGACACTGGTGCGCGAGCTACGCTCCAGAATCAACTCCACCCAGGGTTCGCTCGGCAGCATGCCCAAACAGGAGCGTAAAGTGCTCGATCTCACCCGCGAACAGCGCCTCAAGCAGCATCTCTATGTATTCCTGATGAACAAGCGCGAGGAAACCTCCATGATGATCACCAACGCCGTGTCGAAAGGAGTGATTGTCGACGAGGCTTTCGTCCCCTCCGACCCCGTGTCGATGGGTAAGAAGACCATTCTGGCAGCAGGCATCCTCGCAGGCCTCATTATCCCTTTCGTGCTCATTTACGCTCTCAAGATAATCAAGGGACGACCTGAGTCGCGCTCCGAGATGGAATCGCGCCTCTCGCTGCCGGTACTGGGCGAGGTTTCCACATCCCACGCCGGCCGCAATCTGGTGGTAGCACCCTCGTCGCATTCGTCGACGGTGGAACTGTTCAAACTCATCCGCACCAACCTGCAGTTTATCCTAAAGGATCCGCAGCAGAAGGTGGTGGTGGTCACATCGTCGAAATCGGGCGAAGGCAAATCATTTGTATCGCTCAACGCCGCCGCCGCTTTCGCGCTCCTCGGCAACAAAGTGCTGCTGGTGGGCATGGACATCCGCAAACCCATGCTGGCCAAATATCTCGGACTCCCCGCAGGGCACATCGGCATCACATCGTATCTCTCGCAGACCGACTGCACATTCTCTCAGATTGTGCAGCATGTCAAGGAGGTTCCAGGCCTTGACGTGGTTGTCGCCGGCGTGATACCCCCCAATCCCTCGGAGCTGCTCATGGATCCGCGCATGAACGATTTCTTCCGCCAGGCACGCGAGAACTACGACTACATATTTATCGATTCCGCTCCTCTGGGCATGGTCAGCGACACATTCTCCGTGGCAACCCACGCCGACTGCACCATCTACGTGACCCGTCTGGGCGTCACCAACTTCAAGGATCTCACATTCATCGAACGGATTCAGGAGTCGGAACGGCTGCCCAGAATATCCGTTGTCATCAACGGCACCGACACCCGCAGCGGCTACGGCTACGGTTACGGTTATGGCAGCGCGGAAGACCGCGGCAAGCATTCGCCGTCGGGTAAGAAAGGATTCCTGGGCCGCATAGCCTCAATATTAGGAAAATAAACCTGGCGCCTCACACAGATTCCATTTCAAGTCACTTCATGAATTCCGAAGCACCCGGCAAAGTATATTTCAGATTCACAATAGCCGA
>ULWO01002285.1_pt1 | contig 14211 bp, 10 predicted proteins | sample 1960421 | NCBI WGS metagenome assembly ULWO01 (sample SAMEA4835814, study PRJEB28245) | human gut metagenome | biome: gut microbiome; material: fecal sample | place: Denmark | collected 2008 | reverse complement strand
AGGACTGGCAGAACGGCTGGCGCAAATACTACCACCCCATGGAGATCGGCAGCCGTCTGGCTGTGGTGCCCTCGTGGCAGCAGTACGACACCGACCGGGTCAAGCTGATCCTTGACCCCGGCCTTGCCTTCGGCACCGGCGGTCACGAGACCACCAGCCTCTGCCTTGAGGCGCTGGACGAGCAGGTGCGCGGCGGTGAACGGGTGCTGGATATCGGCACCGGCAGCGGCATCCTTGCCATTGCCGCCCTTAAGCTGGGCGCTGCCAGCGCCGAGGGTGTGGACATCGACCCCGTGGCGGTGCGTACCGCCGGGGAGAACGCAGCCCTGAACGGCGTGCAGGATAAGCTGACCGTGCTGGTGGGCGACCTGTCCGACAAGGCCAGCGGCACCTATGATATCATCACTGCCAACATCGTGGCAAACGCCATCCTCAGCCTTGCCCCCGCCGTGCCCGGCCTGATGGCCGAGGGCGCTACCTTTATTGCCAGCGGCATCATCGACAGCCGCAAGGACGAAGTGATCGCCGGGCTGGAAAAAGCCGGTCTGTCCGTCGTGGAAGTCAAGGAAAAGCGCGGCTGGGAGTGCATCATCTGCAAAAAGGCCTGAGATTCAAATATTATAAGAAGGAGCGCACAGTATGCCGCACCGCTACTTTACCACCGAGATCTCCGACGGCACCGCCACCCTGCGGGATGCGGATGCCCATCACCTTGCCCGGGTGATGCGGGCAAAGCCGGGAGATACCGTCATCCTCTGCGACGGCAACGCCGTAGAGTACACCGCCACCATTACCGGCTTTGGGGAGGACAGGGTAGATTTTGCCGTAGAACCGGGCTACCCCAGCGCCGCCGAGCCCACCGTGGAGGTGACGTTGCTGGCGGGCTATCCCAAGCAGGACAAACTGGAACAGATCATCAAGCACGGGGTGGAGCTGGGCGCTGCCCACATCGTACCCTTCTTCAGCCGCTACTGCGTGGCTGCACCCAAAAAGGAGGAGCAGAAGAACGAGCGCTACAACCGCATTGCGCTGGAAGCCGCCAAGCAGTGCGGCCGGGGCGTTCTGCCGGACGTAGCCCTGCCGCTGCCGAACTTTGGGGCGGTGTGCCGCAGCTTTGACCAGTACGATCTGGTTCTGTTCTGCTACGAGTGCGGCGGCGCGCCCCTGCGTCAGCTGCTGGCCGAGGCAAAGCCCGCCGATGGGCAAAAGCTGCGCCTTGCCATCGTGACCGGCGCCGAGGGCGGCTTTGCCGCCGAGGAGGCCGAAATGGCCGCCAAGGCCGGGGCGAAAACGGTAGGTCTTGGCCCCCGCATCCTCCGCTGCGAGACCGCCCCGCTGGCGGTGCTCTCCGCCGTCATGACCCTGACCGGGAATCTGGAGTAAGACGCTTGACGATTTAAATGGTCTCCGCTTTGCTCTGACCATCTTCAGCGGAATAATTATTTAAAATTGGCACCCCGGGAAAATCTGCGGATTTTCCCGGGGTGCTTTTTCACGGAAGGGGGTCGTAAAGAAAAACGACAGCTATAACAAAAAAGAGTGAAAGAGGCTGCTGCACAGGAGTTTTGTGCAGCAGCCTCTTATTATTTTACATTATATTACGTTTTGTAAAGTATTTTCAGACATTTTCCCCTGCATCCGGGTGGGCATCGGTGTCCAGCAGAGCCTGTTTTACCTTGAGCAGGTTTTGCGGGCTTACCGAGAAGCTGCGCAGACCGAGATGCAGGTACTGCGCCGTGTTGGCGGGGTTGCCCACGGCAAGGCCGCAGATGGTCACAGGGACGTGGTGCGCGTTGGCGGCATCCATCACCATGGCGATCAGCTTTTTCATGGCCGGGCTGGCGGGGCGGTAGTAGTGCTCTGCGCTGGCAAGCTCCCGGTCGGCGGCGTGGGTGTACTGGGTCAGGTCGTTGGTGCCGATGACCAGAAAATCGCAGCCGTGGGCTATAAAGTCCTCCACGGTCAGGCAGGCGGCGGGGATGCTCAGCATCACGCCGAACTGGGTGTTCTCGTTAAAGGGCACGCCCCGCTCCCGCAGGCTCTGGCGGCAGTGCTCCACGATGCTCATGGCGGCGTCCCAGTCCTCTACATCGGTCACCATGGGGAACATCACCCGCAGCGGCCCCCGGGCAGCGGCGCGCAGCAAGGCGCAGATCTGGGTCTGGAACTGCTGGGGCTGGCGCAGGCTGTTGCGGATGCCGCGCAGGCCAAGCTTGGAGGACTGCGGCCCCTGATTGGCATCGGCCACGGTGCGGTCGGAGCCAAAGTCGAAGGTGCGCACGGTCACCGGGCAGCCGTTTGCGGCGGCCAGACAAGAGCAGTAGAAGAAATACTGCTCCTGCTCGTCCAGAATGCGCCCGGGCAGCATCATGTAGCCGCTGCGCAGCAGCCCCACGCCCTTGGCACCGGACTGCATGGCGGTGTCGATATCCTCCGGGCCGAAGCAGTTGGCCAGCAGCTCAAAGGGTTCGCCGTCCCGCGTCTCATCCGGCAGGCTGTGCAGCTGCTTCATCTCCGCGTCCTCGCGCTGGAGCTGGCAGATGCTGGCCTCCGCCTGCTGGCGGGCGACGGCGTCCGGGTCCAGGATGCAGTTGCCGTTGGTTGCGTCCAGAATGACGGTACGTCCATCGCAGTCGTCCAGAAAATCCTTGCCCACCTGCACGATGCCCGGGATGTTCATTGCCCGGGCAATGATGGCGGCATGGCTCTGGCCGCTGCCCTCGGCGGTGATGACGCCCAAGATCATGCCGGAGGGCACACTGAACAGGTCGGTGGGCATCAGCCGGTCGGCGGCAAGGATCACCGGATGATCCAGCGCCAGCCACACCCGGGGGCGGTTGGTCAGGATGTTGATCACCCGGCGGGTGGCGTCCAGAATATCCACGCTGCGCAGCTGCATATAGGGGTTATCCTTCATGTTGGCAAGCTGGTCGGCGTAGCGCTGCCCCACCTGATGCATCGCCGCCGAGGCGCTGATGCCCGCATTGATGCAAAAGCGCACCTCGTTCATCATGCCCTCATCGTCCAGCATCATGCTCTGGAACAAAAAGATGGCCTGCTCGGTGGGGGCGGCGCGCTCCGCCATGGAGTCCAGTTCGTTCTGCGCCGTGTGCACGGCGTTTGCCAGCAGCCGCAGCTCCCGCTCCGGGTTGAAAGGCCCGTGGCTGAAGGTCTCCACATGGTGCTCCAGACGGCTCACCTGACCCAGCACCAGCCCAGGGGATGCGGATACGCCTTTATAAACCTTCATCTTCTGTCACCTCCGGCAAAGCCGATGCGGTCAAAGTGTGCCACACCAGCGCCTGTAAGAATGTATTGGGCAGCAAAGCGGCCAGCGCCGCCTGCCCGGCGGTGCTGCTGCCTGTAAACAGCGGGGTAAAGCTTTCCATACGCTCTTTGTCGCACGCCGTCAGAAACGCCTGGGCCAGCGTCCGGGTGGTGTAGAAATGGGTGGGGTCCACCCCGGCGTCCTCAGCGGCGGCTTCCAGCGGGGCAAGCTGGGCGTCCTTCATCCGTGCCAGCAGCAAAGCAGCGTCGGCGGTAAGGGTGACAGGGTACTTCTCCCGCACCTCCTTCTGCACTGCGTCAAAGGCTGCGCGGAAAGCTTCGGCATCGGCGCTGCTGTCCGCACCGCTGTCCACCGCGTAGGCACAGCCCCGGATGCGGCCAAAGGCGCGCAGGGTGTCGTAATAGCCCAACTCCATGTTGCGCTTTGCGGTGTCGGGGTCGAAGTGCAGGATATCGCCCAGCTCCCAGTAGCTGCGGATCATGGTGGTGGGCAGGCCGGTCAGATTGGGGCGGGTGATGCCCACGCCCTCCAGATCCACACAGACCAGCTCCTCTGCGCCCATGGTCTTGGCAAGGCCGGTGGGCATGTTATCGCTGTACCCGCCGTCCAGAAACTTTACCCCGTCGATCTGCCGTGCCCGCAATGCAGGGAAGCAGGCCGCCGAAGCCATCAGGTAGTCCCGCACCTGCCCGGCAGGGATCTCCTCCAGCGTCAGCTCCCGGGGGCGCAGCCCGCGCTGCTCTACCGTCACGATGCCGAACCGGATGGGCGCTGCCCGCAGCGCGTCCTCGTCCAGCACCCGCTCCACGATCTCCTCCAGCGGGGTCACATCCATGCCGCCTTCCTTTACCACCCGGCGCAAAAACTGGTGCAGGGCAGAAAGGTCGGCGTTTTCCTCCGGCAGCTCCATCACATCCCGGCTGCGGATGGTCAGCCACATATCCCGGGCGGTCTCGTACAGATCCAGCACGAACATGGCGCCGTTCAGCCCGCCCACGCTGGTGCCGGTGATGATCTGCGGGTGCCAGTCCAGCTCCATCAAAGCCCGCCAGACGCCTACCTGATAGCTGCCGCGCGCACCGCCGCCTGCCAGCACCAGCGCCTTTTGCGTGGGTTCTCTGCGTTCCATATCAAGCCCTCCCGTGCACGTTCCCGGTATTTTCTAAAATTGTTATAATTATACCATACTTTCAGGTAAAATTCTCCCGAATTTTAAGAGATCATGCCTTTTTCCTGTGAAAGTTTCGTGCTATACTAACCGGAGATGAGTATAAAGGCGGCCCGGAGGGCGCACAACAGGAGGAACGTATGCACTGCAAACAATGGATCTTTGATATGGACGGCACCCTGACCGACAGCATGGTGGTGGTATGGGAGGGCGCCCCGGAGGCGCTGCTGGCGCGCTTTGGCCGCACCCCGAAGGCAGACCTGCACGAGACCCTGCTGACCATGGGCATGGAGGAAGGCGCACAGTACCTCATCCGGGAGTATGCGCTGCCGCTGGACAGGAACGGCTATCTGGACGTGATGCGCGAGGTGATCGCCCAATTGTACGAGAAGGTGGAACTGAAGCCCGGCGTGCGGGACACCCTTGCCCGGCTGCGGGCCGAGGGCGCACGGATGTGCATTTGCTCCAACACATGGAGCAGCCAGTGCCGCACCGTGCTGACCCGCCTTGGCATCGACGAATACTTTGATTTCTACATTGAGGCGCGGGGTGCTATGAGCAAGAGCAGCCCCGCCCCCTTTATGGAGGCGCTGCACCGCCTTGGCGGTACGGAGCCCGCCGGGTGCGCCGTGTGCGAGGATGCGCTCTACGCTGCCCAGACCGCCCATGATGCCGGCTTCTATCTGGTGGGCATTCAGGACACCACCAGCGCTGCCGACGCCCCCGCTTTGCGCCGCATCTGCGACCAGTTCCTGCCGGACTGGACTGCACTGGACTGGGCGCAGGCGTAAGGTTTCACAAAACTGCCACAGTGCGGCGCTCTTGTAATCCGGGCGCCGCAGGAGTATGATAATAATACTCAAATTTTGTCGTCAAAAAAGGAGGCCCTGCCATGACGAACCCCCTCGTCAGCATCATTGTGCCCGTGTACAACGCCCAGAAGGGGCTTTCCCGCTGTCTGGAAAGCATTTGCAGCCAGACCTATCAGAAGTTGGAGATCATCGTGCTGAATGATGGCTCTACGGACGACAGCCTTGCCATCTGCGAGCAGTTCCGGGCAAAGGATCCCCGTCTCGTGGTGGTGGATAAGGAGAACGAGGGCGTTTCCCGCACGCGGAACGCCGGGCTTGCCCTTGCGCAGGGCGACTATATCCAGTTTGCGGACAGCGATGATGTTCTGGACCCCGATTACACCCAGAACCTTGTGCAGGCCGCCTTGCAGCACAGCGCGGATCTGGTGATCGCCCCGTACTGGATGGTGATCCCCTCCAACTCCAGCAAGACCGGGCACGCGCTGGAAACATTGCAGGAATCGCTGGGCATCGAGCCGGAAGCGCCCAAGACCGAGGTGCACAAGTACGGCTTTCTGCCGCAGGGCGTTTACAGCCGGGAGGACTACGCCCGCCGCCTGATGCAGCAGCCCGCCTCCTTTTACTACGGCGTGCTGTGGAACAAACTCTACCGCCGGGAGATCATCGCGGAAAACCAGCTTGGCTTTGCGCCCGATGTCCATTGGGCGGAGGATCTGCTCTTCAACATGGGGTATCTCGAACACGCGGAGGTGTTCGTTTCCATCCCCGATGCCGGGTATCACTATATCCAGAACCCCAAAAGCATCTGCCACACCCAGATCGACCTGCGCGGGATCGTGGAGAACAAAACGCAGGTCTTTCAGCTGTTCAAGGAGGTGTACACCCGCCTTGGACTGTACGAGGAGCTGCAGCCCCAGATCTACAAATTCCTGTTCGCCTTTTCGGAAAGCGGTGTGCCCTCGGACAGCCTGCAGGGCGCTTTGCTGGATGCCGTGTCCCGCCTGAACGATGCCTCTGTCCAGCCCGAGCCCTCCCGCAAAAAGCCCCGGCGAAAGCCCAAAAAGCACGCCCGCCGCAAAAAGCCCCGGGATAAGACAGAATAAGCCATTTACAGCCGGGACGCTTTGAACGACCGCAAATGCCGTTTGCCTTTACGGCCTTTCCCGTGAAAAGGCAATTATATCGTCAAGCAAAAAAAGCCGCCGCACAAACGCTGTGCAGCGGCTTTTGCTTTTATCCCAACCGGGCGCAGAAGGCTTCCCGGACGGCGGTTTCCCGTCCGCGGGGGATGGGAATGCGTGCCCCGCTGCGCATCCGTACCTCGCCGGGGGAAAGCAGCTGCACTGCTTCCAGATTGACCACATAGGAGCGGTGCGGCTGCACAAAGCGTCCGTCTGCCAATAGCGGCTGCGCCACGGCGGAAAAGGGCACCCGCAGCGAGAGGGAAGCCACATCCTCCCCGGTGGTCAGGTGGAAGTGCACGATATGGTGGGTGCACTCCAGATATTCAAGCTCGGCATAGGCCAGCGCCCGCACGCCGTCTGCGGTGGTCACGGTAAGGGTGGGGCCGTATTCCGGCTCCACCGCCCGCTTGAGCAGGGCAGAGATCTCCGTCTGGTGCACCGGCTGCAGCAAATACTGCATGGCGTCCACCCGGTAGGCACTGTATGCGTGCGCCGGGGTGCGGGCCACAAAAGCCAGCGGCGCGCGGCGGCCCCGGCGGCGCAGCTCTGCCGCCGCCGTAAGCCCTTCGGGCCGGGCTACCGCCGCAAGCTCAATGAGGTACAGCTCGTACCGCAGCCCGGCGGCATCCTGCTGCAAAAGCGCTTCCGGGCTTTGCAGCTGCTCCACGATGCAGGCGTCCTCCCGCCGGGCGAAGAACTCCATGCACTGGTGCTCCAGCCTGCTGCGCAGCACCCCGTCCGGGCTGCAGATCGCAATGTGAAAGATCATGGTTTGGTTTCCTTTGCAGGGTAGACGATTTGGAATGGCCTCCGCGTTGCTCTGGCCATCATCAGCGGAAAAATCATCTTAAATCAAGCAATTCCGGGCAGACTGCGGTCTGCCCGGAATTGCATTTTTACGGCAAGAGTCAGGACGGCAAGCGGCGGCTGACTTTTGTTCTTTTTAGCATTAGCAGCCGATGGCAGCGCACTTCTCGGCCAGCCATGCGCGCTCGTCCTCGGTCAGGCGGGGTGCCAGCTGCTCGAACACCTTGCGGTGGTAATCGTTCAGCCATGCGACCTGCTCCTTGTCCAGCACGCCGGGCACGATGGGAGAGGTAGCGATGGGCACAAAGGTGAGGGGACGGAAGGCAAGGAAGGTGCCGTACTGGTTATCGGCCTTGTGGTAGCACTCGATCTCGTTCTCGATGCGGATGCCCACCTCTCCGGCCTCGTACACGCCGGGCTCGTCGGTGACAATCATGCCCGGGCGCATCAGGGTGGTGTTGCGGCCGTTCAAAGCGTGGGGGCCCTCATGGACGTTGCCCACAAAGCTGACGCTGTGGCCGGTGCCGCAGCGGTAGTTGATGAGGTGACGCCACAGCGGCTCGCGGGCGATGGTGTCCAGCATGTGGCAGTCGCAGTAATCCAGCCAGACGGCCTTGGCGATGTCGATGTGGCACTGCAGCGTCCAGGTATAAAACAGCCGCTCGTCCTCGGTCAGCTCGCCCAGCGGATAGGTGCGGGTGATGTCAGTGGTGCCGTCCAGATAGGTGGCGCCGCTGTCCACCAGCAAAAAGCCCTTGCGCTGCAGAACGGCGTGATCCTCCGGGGTGGCGTGGTAGTGCATCATGGCTGCATTGCCGCCGTAGGCTGCAATGGTGCCAAAGCTTTCCACAAGGAACTTATCGTCTGCGCTGCGGTACTTGTGCAGGATCTCGTCCACGGTCAGCTCGGTCAGCTGTTCGCCGGAAGCCAGACGGTTTTCCAGCTCGATCTGGAACCGCACCATAGCCACGGCGTCCCGCAGATGGGACTCGCGCAGGTGTGCCAGCTCTACCTCGTTCTTCACGCCCTTCATGGCCAGCAGGGGGTCGGCGGCGTCCTTCACGGTCAGGGCGGGGTTGTTTTCCAGCACCTGATACACGGCGTAGTTCACGGTGGCGCTCTCGGCCAGAACAGTCTGCGGCTCGGTCTCGGCGGCCATCCCGTCCAGAATGCTGTCGTAGTCGGCCAGCGTTACGCCGTTGGCTTCCAGCTCTGCCTTAGCCTCCGGGGTGACCCGCGCCTGATCGATGAACAGCACGGCGCGATTCGGGGTAACATAGCAGTAGGCCATGGCGTAGGGGGTGCACTCGATATCCATGGCGCGCAGGTTCAGAAGCCAAGCCAGATTATCCAGCTTGCCCACCAGCTGGGCGGTGCAGCCCTGCTCCTTCAGTTTGCCGCGCAGCTGCTCCAGCTTTTCCGCCGGGGAGAAGCCTGCGTATTCCTTGGGCAGGATCCATGCCGGGGTAGCCGGGCGGGCAGGGCGGCCCTCCACCCACAGCTCGTCCTCCAAGAACAGGGTCTTGATGCTGCCGTGCTTGGGCTCCAGCTCTTTTTTCAGGTTGTTGACCAGTGCACAGTTGGCGGTCAGGCCGCACAGACCCAGCGTGCCGCCCTCGGGCAGCACCTTGCCGCAGTATTCCTCGGCGGTGGGCACGCCCGGCTCGCCCATGCGCATCAGCTGGATCTCGGTACCGGCGATCTCTTTCTCTGCCTGCACAAAGTACCGGCCGTCTGCCCAGACGGCGCTCTCGGTCATGGTGACCACAAGGTTGGAGTTCTCACCGTGGAAACCGGAGAAGTAGGTCAGGGAGGTGTAGTGGTCGGGCAGATACTCGCTGGAATGCGGGTCGCCCACCGGGATCAGATAGACGTCCACGCCGTTTGCCTTCATAGCGGCACGCAGCGCGGCCAGACGCTCGGGAACTGTGTTCATACTCATAACAAAAGCCCTCTTTCTGTCATTTGCCGGAAAAACGTCCGGCGGCGATGGTTTGCTGCTGCTATTGTATCATTCTGCGGGGAAGAATGCAATGCGGGGGCAAAACTCCCCCCAAAACGCCGTCAATTTGCAAAAAAAGTTACAATTTTTTCTTGAAAAAGGCCGGTTTCCCATTGACAGCTTTGTTATAATAGAGATGTAGTATTTTTGGGTCAGCACTCTGCGGCCCTTTGCGCTAACAATTGCGAATATTGCGATAAAAAGAAAGAGGCATTTGGAACATGACTAAAATCGATATCTTCTCCGGCTTCCTTGGCGCCGGCAAAACCACTCTGATCAAAAAGCTGATCACCGAGGCCTTTGCAGGCCAGCAGGTGGTGCTGATCGAGAACGAGTTCGGCGAGATCGGCATTGACGGCGGCTTTCTGAAGGAAAGCGGCATCCAGATCAACGAGCTGAACGCAGGCTGCATCTGCTGCTCTCTGGTGGGCGATTTCCGTACCGCGCTGCAGCAGGTGGTGGAGCAGTACCACCCCGACCGCATCGTCATCGAGCCGTCCGGCGTGGGCAAGCTGAGCGATGTGACCCGCGCCGTGGAGGGCGTGGCCGAGCATCTGGACGTGCAGCTGAACAGCTTTGTCACCGTGGCCGATGTGAACAAGGTCAAGATGTATATGAAGAACTTCGGCGAGTTTTACGATGACCAGATCAGCCACGCAAGCTGCATCCTGCTCAGCCGCACCCAGACCGCCAGCGAGGAAAAGATCGCCGCTGCCGTGGCAATGCTGCGCGAAAAGAACCCCACCGCCACCATCGTGACCACCGCATGGGATCACCTGACCGGTGAGCAGATTTTGAAGGCCATGTCCACCAAGGACGACTTCAAGGCCGAGCTGATCGCCATGGCTGCCAAGGCCAACGAAGAGCACGCCCACGAGGACGAGGAAGAGGAGCACGAGCATCACCATCATCACTACGATGAGAACGGTGTGTGCAGCTGCGGCCATCATCATGACCATGATGACGATGATGACGACGAGGATGAGCACGAGCATCATCACCACGACCACGACGAGCACGATCATGATGACCATTGCTGCTGCGGCCACCACCACGATCATGACGATGATGATGACGAGCACGAGCATGAGCATCACCATGACCATGACGAGCATGACCACGACCACGATGAGCACGAGCATCACCACGACCATGACGGCCATTGCTGCTGCGGTCATCATCATCACGACCACCACGCTGATGAAGTGTTCACCAGCTGGGGCGTGGAGACTGCCCGCAAGTTCACCAAGGCCGAGGTGGAGCACGCCCTCACCGAGCTGGATACCGGCAATTACGGCATGATCCTGCGCAGCAAGGGCATCGTGGACGGCGGCGCAGACGGCTGGCTGGAGTTCGACTATGTGCCCGGCGAGTGGGAAGTGCGCAGCCGCAGCGCAGACGTGGGCGGCAAGCTGGTGGTCATCGGCTCCAAGCTGAACGAGACCGCCATCGCCCAGCTGTTCGGCTGCTGAGAACCCCATTATTGAGAGAAGGAGCAACCATTTATTATGGCAAAAGAGATCCCGGTCTACCTGTTTGTGGGCTTTCTGGAAAGCGGCAAGACCAAGTTTATTCAGGAGACCTTTGAAGACCCCAATTTCGACTCCGGCGACAAGACCCTGCTGCTGATCTGCGAGGAGGGCGAAGAGGAGTACAACGAGAAAAAGTTCGCCTTCCCCGGCGTGACCGTGAAGGTGCTGGAGGATAAGTCTGAACTGAACCCCCAGAACCTTGCAAAGCTGGGCAAGGAAGCAGACGCAGGCCGCGTGGTCATCGAGTACAACGGCATGTGGCTGCTGCAGGATTTAGCGGATGCCCTGCCCGAGAACTGGCTGGTGTACCAGTGCATTGCCACTGCCGACGGCACCACCGCCCTGACCTACGCCCGCGACAACTCCATGCGCAGCCTGATGCTGGACAAGATCGCCCGCAGCGAGCTGATCGTATTCAACCGCGCCGAAGCCGTGAATAACGATGACGCCCGGCAGGAGCTGCACAAGTTGGTGCGGCAGGCCTCCCGCAAGTGCGATATCGCCTACGAGTTCAAGGACGGCAGCGTAGCCTACGACGATATCCCCGACCCGCTGCCCTTTGATATCAACGCCGACCCCATCGACATCCCGGATGACGATTTCGGCATCTGGTACATGGACTGTCAGGACGAGCCCCAGAAGTACACCGGCAAGACGGTGCGCTTTCTGGCACAGGTCTGCCAGACCAACCGCGCCGGCAAAAACAGCTTTGTGCCCGGCCGCTTTGCCATGACCTGCTGCGTGCAGGACATCCAGTTCGTGGGCTTCCCCTGCAGCTACGATGGCTACAAGGCGCTGGAACAGCGCGCTTGGGTGCGGGTGACCGCCAAGGTGGGGTACAAGTTCCACAACATCTACCGGGGCAAAGGCCCGGTGCTGACCGCCGTGTCGGTAGAGCCTGCCGAAAAGCCCCTGGAAGAGGTCGTAACGTTCTCTTAACGTTTCTGTATTACAAGGAGGTTCTGGTATGAAAACTCTGTTCCGTATTCTTGGCACGGCTGCTGCCGTGGCCGTCACCGGCGCTGCCATCGTGGTGCTGGACAAGATCCTGAACCAGAAAGACCCGCTCCATGTGGAGGAGGTCGAGTTCCCGGAGGAAGCCGAAAAGGACGCCGAGGAGGCCGAAAAGACCGCCGAAGCCTACGAAGAGGCCGAGGCCAAGGAAGAGGCAAAGGCTGCCGATGCCGCCGCAGAAGCTGCCGAGGAAGCCGCACCGGAGGCTCCCGCCCCTGCTGAGAACGCACCCCAGACCCAGCCGGAGACCGCCGAAGAGCGCCCTGTGTACGACCCTGAAGCTCCGAACGCCAACCCCGTAGAGGCCGGTCCCGCCGTTGCCCCCAAGGATGAGAACGGCAAGATCGACGTCACCAAGATCGCCGATGCCAACGATTTCGGCGACTGGGAAGAGCAGGGCTGTAAGGGCTGAGAAAACAGCATGATCCCCGCATAGACGCGGATATCAGCTCCCCCGAAAGGGGGAGCTTTTTTGTGCTTGCAAAATGCTGCGCAGTTCACTATACTGGAAGAAAAACACCGATGGAGGGCAGCACCATGGCATACACCGATGATTGGGAAAGCTTGATGAACGGCGTGTTCGGCGCGGGCGGCAAACTGAAGTTCGGCGGCGCGCAGCCGCAGCCGGAAAAGCCGCAGCCCGAAAAACCGGCGGGCAGCGGCCTGCCGGACCTGAACGCGGCGCTGCTGGAACAGCAAAAGCAGCTGGACGCCTTGCTCAAACAGCAGAATGCCCGGCTGAAAGCGCAGGATGCCGGGGTGCAGACGGCGCTGGAGGACAGCCGCCGGATGCTGCGGGACATGGAAGCGGACGGCCTGCTGGCCAAGGGTACGGCAGACACAAAGCCGGAGCAGCTGGGCAGCTTTGAGGGTCTTGCCGCCGAGGTGAAAAAGACTGTCCTCGGGCAGGACGCCTTTGTGGACAGCGTGGTGCGGGCAATGCGCCGCCCCTTTGTGCTGGGCACCGAGGGCGCAGCCGCCCGCAATGTGATCCTGCTGTGGGGCGCCCCGGGCACAGGACGGCACTTTGCACTGGCGGAGACCGCCCGCATCATGGCGGCGCGGGGACTTTTGCAGAGCGACCGGATGGCAGTGATGGACTTGGCGCTCTACCCCGACCCCGGCGCGGAAAAGCTGTTTTTGCAGGACCTTTACGCCGCCCTGCACGCCCCGGGCGAGATCGTGGTGTTCGAGCACTACGAGAGCTGCCACTCCGGCTTTTTGCGCATCCTCTTCGACCTTGCGGTCAAGGGCAGTGCGCCCCTGTCCAGCCGGTATCTGGTGAACAAAGAGGGCATTCTGGTGGAAGCCGGTACAGCGCTTGCCCCCGGCGCAGTGAGCCGCATCGACCCCTGCGGCAAGTACCTGATCTTCTTCTCCCGCAAGGGGCGGGAGGCGCTGGCGGATAAATTCGGCGCGTCCTTTGTGGCGGCGGTAGGGGATGTGTGCCAGACCGCCCCCTTTACCCCGGAAGCATTGGCTGCGCTGGCGGCGCAGCAGCTGAACGCGCTGGCGCAGCGGGTGCACAGCCGTCTGGGGCTGACCCTCGCCGCCGGGGCAGAGGTGCGGGACTATGTGGCGGCGCAGTGCTCCAAGGAAAAGGGCGCAGAGGGACTGGCAGATTGCTGCGAGCGGATCTTCCGGGCTCTGAGCGAGTACTGCTTACAGACCGATGCAAAGCTGTCCGGCACGGTGGCGCTGACCACCGCGCCCGAGGGGCTGCAATTTGCGCTGAACGGTGCCGCCCCGGCAGATCTGTTCAGCCTGCTTCCGGCGGCCTACACCGGCGCGGTGGAGCAGATCCGCGCCGAGCTGGATGCGCTGGTGGGGCTTGCCCCGGTCAAGGAGTATGTGTTCGGTCTGGCAGACAATTTACAGGTGCAGCAGCGCCGCGCAGCGGCGGGCTTCAAGACCGCAAGCCTGTCCATGCACATGATCTTTACCGGCAACCCCGGCACCGGCAAGACCACCATTGCCCGGCTGGTGGCAAAGTACCTCAAGGCCATCGGCGCGCTGGGGGGCGGGCAGCTGGTGGAAGTGACCCGCGCCGACCTTGTGGGGCGCTACACCGGCCACACCGCCCCGCTGACCAACAGCGTCATCGAGAGTGCTCTGGGGGGCGTGCTGTTCATTGACGAGGCATACAGCCTGTACCGCGGCCAGCAGGACAGCTTTGGGCTGGAAGCCATCGACACTCTTGTAAAGGGCATGGAGGATCACCGGGACGAGCTGGTGGTCATCCTTGCGGGCTACACCAAGGAGATGGAAGTGTTCCTCACCGCCAACAGCGGCCTTGCCAGCCGCTTCCCCAACAAGATCGAGTTCCCGGACTACACCGCAGACGAGCTGCTGGACATCACCACCGTGCTGGCAAAGGGCAAGGGCTACCGCCTTGCCGAGGGC
>ULWO01008913.1_pt1 | contig 14380 bp, 7 predicted proteins | sample 1960421 | NCBI WGS metagenome assembly ULWO01 (sample SAMEA4835814, study PRJEB28245) | human gut metagenome | biome: gut microbiome; material: fecal sample | place: Denmark | collected 2008 | reverse complement strand
AGAGCGAAACGCTGCGCGGATCCTTGGCCTTGTTGACGACGCTGCGCCAGTGGCGGAACACGGAGAGCGTATCGGCAATTTCTTCGTTGTTGAAGCTCACGTACTTGACCGGATAACGGCGGCGCTCGAAAGGTGCGGTTAGACCTGCCTGCGTGCGCATGGCATTGAGGTAGTTGTCGTATACACCGCTGTGGTCCAGGAACAGATGTTGCTTAAAACCGAGCGAATCGAGACGATTCATAATTTCGCATTCCGGACGACGCGTGTCATAGAGTGCATCATGTGAAGGCTGACCACAGGCGCCGTTTAACAGGCGCAGAGCAGCCGGTCCCGAATACGACGTGGCCGAATTGAAGTGATCAAAACGTATGTTGAACTGACTGAACGTCCTGTTGTTGATCAAGTTGGCCGCAATCAAGTCGTCCGTCGAAAGCGAACAGATATTGAGGATTACGATGTCAAACGGCGTGTCTTTAGGTTTGATGGAGTCCGGGAACTTTGCTACGCGATCCTTTTCGTAGGCGATGAACGTCTGGTACCACTTGTCGATTTCTTCGGAAGATGCTTCGCCCTGAGAGGTACCTTTGGCAGCAGCCAGTGCCGCGGCCGTATCGGTCGGGTTACCTACAGCTGTCTTGCCTGTGGCTGTTTGCGGCACGAGGTTGCTTTGCTGCGAAGGCGCCGAACCGAAGAAAGGCGAGACGACGAGGAACAACAGCCAACAGCCGGTGACGGCCGTTACTCGGATGAAGTCGCGTGCAGCGTAGTAAATCAACAGAATCGCACAGCCTGCAAAGACCATACGCCAGTTGATGAAGTCCCAAATGAGCTGCAGGACGTAGTTAACGGAAAAGCCCGTGATGCCGGTCGCATTGGCCATAATGCTCTGCGGGCCGGGAAGCCAGCTTTCCGACCAAAGCAGTGCAATGCCGCAACCCAACGCGATCAGCTGCTTTAAGACGCGCATGCCTTTGGAGTTGGCAGGCAACAACAGGAAGCAGAAAAGCGCGATGTTGGCAAAAAGTTCGAGTCGCAGGTAGCCGAGCTGGGTCAGGAAAAACTTGCAGATGAAGTAGACGTTCCATAACCCGAGGCCGCCGACCATGCGTCCGGTAAAGTTTCCGACGGATTTCACTTGTTGGTTCCCTCAGTCGTTGCTGTAGCACCACCTGCCGGTGCCGCCGGAGCGGCAGGAGTTGATACAGCAGGGGCGGCTGGTGCTTGAGTTGATGTCGGTGCGCTGTTATCGGCTGAAGCCTTGGGCTGCTGAGCTTGCTCGACAGCCTTCGGAGCGGCGGTAGCCGGGGCCGTAGGCTGAGTTGCCTTGGAAGCCGAAACCGCCGGAGCCGACGTTACATTGTTTGTGGCGGGGGTTGCCGCATCGGTCTTGACCTGCTCAGGCGCTTCTTCAGCCTCTTCCTGATGATCTTCTTTGTCGGCAGACTTATCGACAGGTACTATTGCCTTGGGCGGTACCTGTGTGAGCTGTGCCTTAGGTGAGAGCTGCAGGTAGCCGTTTCGATCGAATCGGTACAGACCACGGTCAAAGCCGATGGCATAAAGCATCAGCGTATTGCGGTAGTAGTTTTCGCCGATGATCGGATCGTTTTCGATCACGGTGCGTAAGTAATCCTGCGTGGGGCCCTTGCCAAGCAGTTCAAGCACGCAGGCGGCAAAGCCAGGAGAGCCGTAACCGTGACGTTCACCAGTGATGATGTTGATCTTTTCGGGCGGCATGTTGGTGTCGCGTGTGAGCTTGGCAAACGGCTCGAAATGCTCTACCAGAATGTCGTGCACCGGGTCGGCCGGGGACATCATGGCTGCCCACATATAGGTGCGAATGGCGTTGTAGGAGCCGAGAGTGTAGTCCGCTCCCTTTTCGGGAATGACCTTACCCTGACGGTCAAAGCGCACCCAGTCGGGCGCGTAGCCGCGAGGGGCGGAGCGTACGAGCGAGCGTACAGTACCTTCGATAACCGGATTCCAGGACTGATCTTCCACTGCAAAGCGGCGCATGATGAAGACCGGGTAGTAAGACGGATTGAGCGTTACGAAATTTTCCTGCTCAAAGCCCTTGTAGCCCGGCAGAAGAACCTTGCCGAGTCCCTTGACGTCGCGCACGTCCTTCATGAGCAGATCCATCATGGCTTTGCCTTTGGCCGTAAAGTCCGGACGGTCCCACAGACGGCCTGCTTCGAGCAGACAGTAGGCAATCCACATGTCGCTGTCGGCGGCGTTGTTGCTGTCGATGATGCCCCAGCTGTTGCCGTGCTTACCCCAAAGCCAAGACGGCTTGTACTTGGTGATGTCGCCCGAAGCGAGATTGTTTTCCGTCCACTTCAGGAGTTTTTCGAACGAGTCCTTATCACCGGCGACCAAGGCAAAGAACATGGCGTAGGACTGGCCTTCACTTGTCGTGATGCGGCGGTTGTCGCTGTAATCCACAACGCGGAAAGAGTCGTTGACGTTTGCCGCCTTGAAAGCATCCCACTTGTCCCAAGCTTGAGCCGAGGTGCAAAGACCGGCCAGCACGGCACAGACGGAAGCGGCGCAAATCGAACGGGAAATGAATTTCATGTTTGGTTCTCCGATCGGATTAGAGCGACGAACGGCCGCGCAACCAACGGCGCATGCCGGCAAAGATGCCCCAGCCGGCCACGACAGCAGCAATCAAAGCGCAGAGCACCAATAGGAACGGACGATTGGCAAAGGAAACCCAGACGCGTTGGTACCAGGGGAGATCTCCAACCCACCATGTCTGCGAGGGCTTGAAGGAGGTGAGTCCCTGCGAGGACACGAAAACCGTGCCGCCACTGGCATCCTGAAGCTGAGCGCGGTTGGCAAGCGAATCGTTGAGAAGCTTTGCGCCACGCGAGCCGTCGGATAGAAGCGCCACCACAGCGCGTCCGCTGTCAGCTGGCGACTTCACGGAAAGCAAAGCCGCCAGGGGGGCATTTTCCGGATCTTCAACACCGGTTTGAGCAGATTTGCCGCCAAGAAAATCGACAACAGCGTTTTCAAGATTCTTGGCTGTATCGTCGTTCAGGCTTGTGATGTTGGCAGGGAGTCCGCCCACGTAAAGCACGTCCTTACCTTTGAGCACATCGTTGCCAAGCTTGGAAGTGACGGTTACCTGCAACGGCACAGAGCCTGTGGCGGAAGAAATGCGGCCGATGGCGTTTAAAAGCGTGGTCACGTACTGAGTGTTGGAGGCGTCCGACAAAACGGCAACTGTCTGCGACAAGTCGGCGTATTTGGAGAAGGGGAAACCGCCTTTGGTATAGAGCGCAATTTCCGGCAGCTGTGCATAGTGATAAAAGCCGCTGAAGGCGATGCTCGAAGACGGATCGATCTGGAAGTTGTTGCTCGGAAGCGCCACGGTGCGGCAATTTTCGGGCGTACCTTCCAGGGCTTGCGTGCCGTAGAAGGCCTCTATCGAGAGGTCATTGGTGAGTGACATGCCGTCACGCGGACCTACGGCCGAGAAAAGCGGGCCGGGAGACGCTTGCACGAGCACTTCGGAGCGGGCGCGATCCGTGCCGCTGTCCATGTTGTCGCTGCCGGCAAGCGCTGTGTTCATGAGGACACGCATCTGCGCAACCTGACCTTCGGCGGGCTTGCTGTAGCGGTAAAAGAGGTTGAGGTCGGCCTTGGCTCCGTCAATGGCGTAGATGTCGGGAGCCATATTCAGATTAAGGTGAATGGCAGGCAACACGGCGCCGCGCGAGGTGAGCTGCGTCGGGTAACGCATGAGAGAACTCAGCGTGATGGCCTGCTGTGGGTCAATCCAGTTCGGAGCCTGATAGGCGCCCTGCACGGGTTCGTCTTTGAAGTCGCGAACGCGGTGGTTGTCACCGATCATTTGCGTACCGGAAGTGAGCACCTTGGCGGCTACGACAAGATCCTCATCGTTACGGCCGCTGATGAGGAGCATCTTTTCGTGCTGTCCGCCTGGAACGTCGCGAAGCTCAATGCGGGGACCTTCAAAAGCGGGCAGTTCCGAGAGAAATGCCGGCTTGCGGTCGTTGGTGGCAAAGACGACGAAATGGCCCTTGGCAGGAACTTCACCGAAGTAGACGGGGAATTCTGCTTTACCCCATTGAGATAGGCTGCCTGTGTAACCAGCGACAATCGCTGCTGCGGTGGCTTCTTTGTCGGTGGGCTGTTGCGCAAAGACGATCGGAAGAGTCGTGTTTTGACCGGAGTCGCCTGCTGCGATAAAGGGAGCTGGGAACTGCGACAAATCGTTGGGCAGTCTCACAAAAGCTTTGTTGAGAGCAAGTTCGCTTTCGGGGGCGATGTCCATCCAAAGCGAGGGATTGGAGGCGTTTTCGCACACCGTCTGATAGTGGCCGACAAATTCCACGCGAACCTGGTTTTGTCCGGTACGGAAAGACTTCGAGCCGAGATTGAAGACAAGAGACTGAGGTTTGCCGATTTGTTTGGCAGACAAGGCCGCTGTTTCCTGCAGTTCTCCGTTCAGAAAGATGTTGAGCTGCGTGACGTTGGCAAGCATCGAGGGCGAGACGGTGAAGTTCAGCGTCAGTTCGCCGCCCATGACCACTTCATCGGGTTTGACTGTGAAATCAAAGTATCCGGAATTGCTCGATCCTGTGAGCTTGATGGGTTTGCCCGCCATGCCGGGAGCCAGGTCGGACAGTGCGTACGTTGTCGTTTCGCCGCCCGTCAGGTCCGTACGCCACACAGGTGCGTCACCGGTCTGAGCCAGTGCGTGGGTTGCGGAAAATGCCAAAAGGGAGCAGACCGACAACGTGGTGAGGGAATGCTTGAAAGAGAAGTCTCTTTTGTTCATTTGGGTGAAACTCAAAAATATTAGAGGCCGACGGACGTTTTGGGCATGCGCGGCATGAAGCTCACGACATAGCGAACAATGCGTCCTGCCGTCCCCGGCAGAAATTCAATAAGTGACTTGAAGCCGTATGCGGCAAAGCCGACTAGACGCAGGAAACCGGCAACAAAACGATCGTCGACATGATGGTCAAATTTGTCGCCCCAATGTCCTTCCCGCGCAAACGTTTGGCGGTTGAAGCGAATTTCATCTTCAACCGATTCGAAAATAAGATCAAATTCCGTAAAGCCTTTAGCTTCTCGAGCAACAGTTGCCTTGAATGTGTCCGTGTGACCGTTGCCCGTCATTTCGATGGCAACCGATTCGCCCACGGCGAGGCCCTTGAGATCAAGAACAAGTTCGGTTTGACTGAATTCGACGACCGGCACGGCATGTCTGCTGCCGTCGTCGGTAATCACGACGGCGCCTGCCTTCAGCGGCACGCGAGGCAGCGGATGCTCCATGATTTCTTCCACAGCCACAGCGAAAGCGGCACCCAGTACCAACAGGTTGTAGGCTATCCAAGCAATGTTGATGATGAGGGTGGAAACCTGCGGGTCGGCAGCCGTTACGGTCTTATAGATGCCGATTGCAAGGCCGAGTAGGTTCAATACCATCAAAATGAGCACCGGTGTTGCAATGCGCCAGTCGACATACTTCTTGTCGATAGTCATGCCCTTGGCCGTCACGTTGAACTTGCCCTTGTGCGGGAAGATCAGGGCGACGGTCGTCGGCAGCAGAATGTACCAGGACAGCACCGTTTCATAGACGCCGCCCAGGAACGGATATCGATAGCCGCGCTGCAGCTGCTGGTTGGTGATGGCCGCGTGAACCATGTGCGGAATTACGTAGGCGAAAATAGCCGCTGCCGTGGCGTAGATGACATAGATGTCAAAGAACATGTAGGGCAGGGGAGCCAGCAGGAAGATGATGCGCGGCAAGCCGTGCAGGAAGTGAATCATCGCGTTCATGAAACACAGGCGCTGCGGCAGCGTGAGGCCTTTTTTCAGCAAGGGATTGTCAAGACGGAAGATCTGGATCATGCCGCGTGCCCAACGGATGCGCTGACCGATATGAGCCGAAAGCGATTCGGTTGAGAGACCTGAAGCCAGAGGCTTGGAAATGCAGGCTGACTTCCAGCCGCGGCGGTTTAGTTTCAAAGACGTATGTGCGTCTTCGGTCACCGTTTCCACGGCAATGCCGCCGATTTCTTCCAAAGCGCTGCGGCGCATCACAGCGTTGGAGCCGCAGAACATGACCGCGTTCCAAGTATCGTTGCCTTTCTGAATGTAGTCGTGAAAGAGCGAGTTCTCAAACGGCATGGCGCGGTCGAGATGCAGGTTCTTTTCAAAAGGATCGGGTGAATAGAAGTGGTGCGGCGTCTGAACGAGCGCGATTTTCTTGTCGTGCACGAGCCAGCCCACGGTGCTCGTGAGAAAGTCCGAAGAGGGGACGTGGTCGCAGTCGTAGATCGTGATGAACTCGCCCGAAGTGAGCTTCATCGCGTTGTTGATGTTGCCGGCCTTGGCGTGGTTGTGTTCGTCGCGCTTGATGTAATGAACGCCGGCGGCCTTGGCAAAATCCTCTACCCAATCTCGACTGCCGTCGTCGAGGATGTAGACGTTGATCTTGTCTTCCGGCCAGTCGAGGTTCTTGGCGGCGAAGACCGTGGGTTTAATGACTTCAAGCGACTCGTTGTAGGTCGGAATGAAAATGTCGACTGTGGGCCAAGTCGAGCGGTCGGCGGGTAAGCGCTTCGGACGGCGGTCCAGCGGCCAGCAGACCTGGAAGTAGCCCAGGACCATCACGATGAAGGCGTAGGTTTCAGCGGCCAGAAGCAGGCATGACAAAAAGAGGCTGATCGCGCCGTCGGCGTGAATTGTGGAGGTGTAGCGCCACCACAGGTAGCGGCCCGAAACGGTCACCGAGAGCACAAAAAGGAGCATCAGCGAGATACGGGCCTTGATGTGAGTGAGCGACCATGCCGATAAAAGCATGATTGAAAGGAACACCACCTGGCCTTGCACATTAAAAGGCTGTGTGATGCATAGGATGGCAAGAAGACCAGCCACGATGCCGGCGGCCCAAAAAATCGAGTTTTGGAACTTCGAAACCTGCTTTCGACCGACGCGGCGGCGGCTTTTGACCACATTGGCGCCGATGTTGAAGATAATCCGTCCGCCCAGACGTCCGATAGCGTCGCCGATGCGGCCCACTAAACGGATGACGGCGCGAATGAAACGCGCGAGCGGATTGAACTGCCAGAAGTCGCGTACGGGCAGCGCCGTAAAAAAGGCCAGAAAAACCGTCTGGATGCAGATGCGCAGGACATCGGCAAAGCACAGATGATCAAAATTGACGTGCGGATAGAGCTCGCGGCGGCGCGCGATGATGCCCTGCCAGAAGGCGCGTTCTAACGGAATAAAGATCGAAATCAGGAAAAAGGCAAAAGCCGCCGGCAGGGTGTGCTTGGTGGCGGGGCGTTTTTCCGATCTCTTGGGACTGGGCTTCAGTAAGCGGTCTTTAAAGTCCGACAGAGTTTTACTGGGCATGGGCGGTTGTAATTCTTTTAATCGAGATGACCCGAACATCGCTTAACGGGCACACGGCGCCGGCGCAACCGGGATGTCCGACAAAACAAAAAAACAGGGGAGGCCGGAGCCAGAGACCTGTTTGGGAAGCTGAGGCATGTCGGACGCTGAGGCGCATCGAGCCTTCAGGACAACATTTTAATGGTAACTACTACTTTTGCCCGATAGATTACGCAACGAGGCCGTAAAAAACGAGAACCGAATTGTAAAAATCTTGCAGATTGACCGTGCTTTGACGTCGGCCAAATCCAAAACGAGGGGCCTGTCGTTTGGATCGAAATCGGAAAGACGTCAAAAGCGCGAGACCTTGTGTTTTGTTGCCTTTTACGCCCAAGTTTTAGGGAAAATGCCTTAATTCTGATGTTTTTAAACACGAAAATCCGAAAATAATCGCATTTTTAGCGATTTTTCTTAGCGGGAGCGCTTGCTTATTCGTAGAATCGGAGTTCGGAAACCAATGCCGCCGTCAAGTTTGTGATCCAAGCTCCGACGGACAGGAATTCGTTTGTAAGGATGAAACGGGTTCCCGCTCGCGCACCCCCGAAGCCTACCCTCAGCTTCATGCGCACGCCTTTAAGCATTGGGACCGCATATTCGGCAGTAGGTCACACAGTACAAACAGGCGACCCCTGATGCTGTTTGCCGTATGTCGATACTTTTTCCGGATCCAAGACTCGGAAAGCGTGGATTTGCGTTGGCGCTCCACGGCGGTTCCCGACATTCTTTCATAACAAAAAGCTGATAAATACAAGGTGTATTCATGCAATCGGATTCCCGAACGCGATTTATTCCTATTGGTCTGATGCTCTTTGCGCTCTTCTTCGGCGCGGGCAACCTCATCTTTCCGGCCTCCATGGGACAGGCCGCCGGCACCGATGTCTGGTGGGCTTTGCTGGGCTTTTGCATCACCGGCGTCGGTCTGCCTCTACTCACCGTGATGGCCGTGGGCTATTCCGGTCTTCCCGGCCTACGTGAAATCGGCAACCGCGTCCATCCGTGGTTCGGCGTTTTCTATTCCACAGTCTGCATTCTGGCCATTGGTCCCTGCTTTGCTGTTCCTCGTACCGGTACGGTCTCCTGGGAAATTGCTATTGTTCCTTTCCTTGAGCCGTCTCAACTCGAAGTCGGCATGCCGATCTTTCTGGCTGTCTTTTTGGGCGTAGCCGGATGGCTTGCTGCGTCTCCGTCCAAGCTTGTTGATCGTGTCGGCAAGATCCTGACGCCGCTGTTGGTTTTGACGCTGGTGGTCTTTATTATCAAGAGCTTCATCACTCCGATGGGCGAACCGCAGACACCTGCCGCTCCCTACGCGACTCCCGTGATGGCTGTTGTCCAGGGAATCCTTGATGGTTATAACACGCTCGACGCTATTGCCGCGTTGATCTTCGCGTCTCTCACCATTGGGGTCGTCCGTGATGCCGGCTTTACCAAGCAGTCCGACATTGCACGCGAAGTGTTCAAGGCCGCGTTGATTGCCGCTCCGATGCTCGGCGTTATCTACATCTTCATTGCGAAGATCGGTGCGGAGAGCGTGAGCGCGATCGGCATTCAGGAAACCGGTGCTCCGATTCTTGCTTTGAGTGCCAAACTTCTTTTCGGTAACGGCGGTGCGATGCTTTTGGCGGCCATGGTGATTTTGGCTTGCTTGACGACCGCGATCGGTTTGATCAGCTGCACGGCCGCTCACTTCATGAATTTGTCCGGCGGCCGCATCAAGTACGGCGTTTGGGTTGTCATCTTTACTGTGATTTCCTACCTCATCGGCTTGTTCGGTTTGAAGACCATCATCGTTTCGACCATTCCGGTGTTGATGTTCTTGTACCCGCTCTGCGTGGCGTTGGTGATTCTTTCGTTCCTGCACAACATGATCGGCGGCCGTCGTTGCGTGTGGGCATGGACGATCGGCTTTACGTTCGTGATGGCGCTATACAACGGCCTGCAGACAGCCAAGATTGCCATGGGCGGACTTGAAGCCATTCTTGCTCAGTGGGTGCCGTTGCATACCTATGGGCTAGGTTGGATTCCTTTTGCTGTCGTCGGCTTCGTAATCGGTATGATTCATAAGTCGCTTACGAAGGGGCCGGCCCAGCCGTAACCCATCGTTATTCCAAACGAATGCAGGCTGCTTCCAAAGAGGCAGCCTGTTTCGTCTGTGCGTTCATTTGAGTGGATTAACAAACGAAAAATACGTCTGATTTTGAGGAGAAATTAAGTTGAAGAAAACGTTTTTGGCGGTTCTTGCATGCTTGGTGGTGTCCCCGGTATTGGCGGCTACTGACGCCGAAGAGCTTGGTCGTTGCATCTATAACAACACGAGTACCGCGGATAGAGATACTCTCGTGCAGTTCATGTACGTTTCGCTTGGTTCGACCAATGCCGCCAGAAAAGTCCAGTCGATTCCTCAGACCAAGATCAATCAGGTTAACAGCAAGACGAAGGCTCTTGCATCCAAACTGGTGCTCGGTCCTTGTCGCAAGCAGGCTGCTCGTGTTCTGCTGTCTGATCCGAGAAACGGTATGCAGCAGGCTCTTTCCTACACGGTTGAGCGATTGGTGGCAGACAGAATCGCCGAGAGTACATCGGGATGGCTGTCAAGTTTTTTTTTGGGGGGGGGGGCAGCTCGGAAAACGCAAGTAAAGTGCGAAACGCAATCGAGTTTGGAAGCGCGTTGATGGATGCCTTCAAGAAGTGATCCTTCGAGTCCCCGGATGGTTAAAAAATAATGAGGCTACAGAGTACGTTTTGGGGAAAGCAAAACAGCCCGCAGGCTCGTTTCGCTTAACCTAAAAAAGTTCAGACGCAGGTAGAAATCCAACGCTGTCTCGTCCTTTGCATCCACGACAAGTGCGCGGGTGGCAGAAGGACTTTGCTGACAGAGTTCAACGAATAAGTGCAAATGCGTAGCGCTGAACTTTGTGAATTTTTTTCCTTCGATGGCAAATCGAACGCAAGTTGCCCACGCCAACGCGCAGGATTCTCTTTTTCTCGGTATCCCTCACGGATAAACCAGTCAAAAATGGTCTCAAGGCGACCCCGGACTCGATAGGCGGTCTCTGTCTTTGATTTCCTGATTGGCAGGCTGATACGGAGAATGTCTTGCCTGGTGATTTCAGCGACACCAAGCTTGCCAATCACCGGTAAAGCATAGCGGCGGATAGTACGTTCACTCGCCTCTGCTTACTTCGGACTTTTCCAATGTGCAACAGCTTCCAGGACATCAACCGCACGCCCCAGATGTCTTCGAACGCAGTTTTAACTGGTGCGGGCTAGGTTTGGATTCTTTCGCTTTTCGTCTGAGCTGTTCCAGTCAGAACTTCTAATCGCAAACGAGAACACTCTGACCGCGCCTTTCCAAGTGGCATTTCAAAAGCAGATCCAAGCCCGCGAGTAGTGCGCTTTCCTTGATACTGGATGCGTAATGCCTAAGTACGAGAGGCACCCTTGGCTCGAAGGGTCAGACCATCCCCGAAATTGTGATCGCCGTCAGTCAGTCTTCGGACGTCATTTTGTGTCAGTTTGCTCATGGACTCTCCTTCCAGAAGTGGCCTCAATTTGAGGCCACTTCTTGTGCAAATTCTGCCAAGAAAGAACAAAGTCGCGCAGGAGCGATCAAGAGCGCGCAAGATCAAAATGCCCGAGGAATAAGGCTTTTCAGGCCGCAGATACAAAAAAGCCCGCAGATCAAGGATCTACGGGTTTATGTTCGTGGCGGAAGGAGAGGGATTCGAACCCTCGATGCCCTAAACGGACATGCCGCCTTTCCAGGGCGGTACAATCAACCACTCTGCCATCCTTCCGCGGTCTCTGTTTTACAGATCAAATTTTGTGTTCTCCTGAATCGGAGAATGCGCATTATGCACATTCTTTTGCGATTGTGCAAGAGATTTACCGCTAATTCAGGGCAGAAAATTCGTTTTGTGTGGCTACGGCTCTGAATCCAAAAGAAAACGCGTTGCCTCTTATAGGCGTTTCGAGATGACGTTAACCAAAAATTGCGCCATTGTGACATGCCAGAACATTCCGGCAACGGTCGGACAGTAAGTGTCTTGGCTCTTTTCGAGCAGTCCCGCACCGATCCATTGCCCGAGCAAAGAGGCGGCGGCACCGTCCACGTCTTTACCGAAAGCGGCGCCGATTTCCTTGAGGTTAAATGGGCCATTTTCAACGGCACAGGCCACGGTACGTAACAAGTGCCAATTCGCCGTGGGCTTCATTAAGGCAAAGACCGGCTTCTCACCTCGCAGCACCTGTTTTTCCCAGGCGGCAAGATGGCGTTCCTGCATAAATGCGTGTCCGAAAAGTTTGCCGCCCGCTCCGCAGCCGAAGGCAAGACAATCGCAGGCGCCTTTACCCAGCGTGTTATAGATGTTGTGCTCCTTCGCGGTCCGTCGCCAGTGCGTATTGGAAATTTTGTGTCTGTCCCTGATTGACGAACTCAAGAGCTGTTCTTCTGATTTCTGGACTGTAACGTTTCGGCATTCTGAAACCTCCTTTTGATACATGGCTTATAGCCGTATTCGTTTTGAGATTCAAAATTCCGCAACGATGACCTTAGTTCAAACGTCAATGCCATAGATTTGCTTCCAATCGAGAATCATTCTCATATTATGACATTGAGTCTTACGATCTCTGTACGAATTGATCTCAGGCGTGCCAGTTGGAGAACATTTGCCAAAGGAAGGCAACGCCAAGGAGCCAATAGGCGACGCCGGCCACACGATTGATCCAGACGGCAGCGTTGGGCTTTAGTAATGTGCCCGCAGCCCACGAACCCAACCATCCGTACATAGAGTGAATGAGCCAAACCAGAACGGCGTAGTTCAGGGTGAGAATGGTTACTTGCGGCCAATAAGTCAGTGTTTTGTCGATGCACTGCGGAAAAAGGGACAGATAAAAAATGATCAGCGCAGGGTTGCTGATTTGCAGCAGAACGCCTTCGATAAAAAGGTTCTTTTTGTTGACGTTCTCAACCGGAGTGTCGGCATACTCTTCGTTTTCAATGTGTGCGAGTCGAATGGCGAAGGGTTTAGCGCGAAACTTCTTGTATCCGAGGTACAACAGAAAAAGGATGCCTAACACGCGAATGGCGCCGTATAGCGTTTCGGATGTCGCGATGACGACGCCTAAACCGGTGACGGAGACGAACCCCACAACAAGGGTGCCGGAAGCGACACCTGCGATGCCCGGTTGAGCCGATTTAAGGCCGTAGCGCATGGAATTGGTAAGCGACATGAGCACCCCTGGGCCAGGGGAGAGGATTGTGGGAATGGCAACGAGAAGAAAGACCCAATACAAATGCGTGTTGATCATACGAGGTCGTGAAGGAAAAACGAGTGTTGCAAAGTGACCGCAGGAGGCGAAGTTTAAAAAGTGGAATTAGGTGGCAGCGTGTCAAAGAGATTAGACTCAAATGTTGCCCTGACTAAAGGTAATTGACTTACAACTTTTCGGTTTTGCTGCACCTATGAACCTCAAACCGCTTTTCATCACCGGTCTGTCTTGTGTTGCCGCTTTGGCGGCAAATTCCGCTGTCGCTTCGCCCTTTGTGAGCTCCGGTCTTGCGATTTCTGCTTTCGAAACCGCTCGTACGGTTCGTGAAAGCGCTGATGAACGCATGACGAGGGCTGTCACCGATACCTCTCGCGCCGCCGGCGGTTCAATCTGGCTTGATCTCAAAGCCGCAAGTGACGAAGCGGATACCATGGTCAACAATGCTGGTTTTGAAAACGATCTCGCTGTCGTCAATCTCGGTGCCGATATACGTCTGGGTGAAGCTTTCTTCGGGGTAGTGTACACCTATGCAAGAGCCGATACCGAAAGTCGTGGGGTACCGGATAAAGCAGACGGTGAAGGCGATATTTTCGGTATTTCAGCTTTCGGTCAGCGCAACTTCGGTGGTTTGAATCTGGCGCTTTCGGCCGGGTGGATCTATATGTCGGGTGACTCCGACATGGGAGGCATGGCCTACGAAACCAACGCCAATCTTTGGACGTTTGACGCCGCCGCCCGCTACGGCATCGAAATCGGCAACCTCGACGTCGTGCCCTACGCCAAGATCGAATACACGATGTTCCGTCCCCGTCATCACGGGGATTGGAGTTTGGACAATGCCAACATCTGGCAGTTCCCGATCGGTCTCAACGCTGCCTATACTTTTAAGTTTGAAAATGGCATGACGTTGCGTCCTGAAATTGATTTTGCCGTGGTTCGTACAGCCGGCGACACGGAAATCGAGGCTTCCTACAACGGTCAGGTATATGACGAAACGCTCACAGGTAGCCACACGCTCTACCGTGGCATGGTCGGTCTTGTCTGGACGACCGGTAAGGGCACGCTGCACGCCGGCTACCGGTATCTCGGTAGCGAACAGGGGCGCGAATCGCACGCCTTCCAGCTTCAGGCCGATTACATTTTCTGATATTGACTTCAGGGCAACGCCGTGACGATGGTCTTGCATCCATGTTTGGACGAAAACGGTAAGCCTGTCGTGGTAGAGCATCCTACGCCGCCGACAAGCCGGGATACGTGGCTTGATTCGCGTTGTAGCGCAACGCTTTCCCGAACGGCTGAGCCTGATTTACCCGATTCGGTCAACGGTCTCGCATTCACTACCAATCTCGGCATTCCCGAAGAAGATCCCTGGTATTGGCGTGACGTCGTGCCCGATGCCGTTACGGGAGAACCAGATTTCGTGATGCCCCCGGGTTTTCGCGCCACTTCCGGATGCGTTGTCATTGAGCCCGACCGACGCATCTGGATCGTGCATCCCACCAACGAGTTCATGGGGACTAAAGCGACTTTCCCCAAAGGCCGGCTTGAGCCGGTGCTTTCGCTTGCTCAAAACGCCGCCAAGGAAACATGGGAAGAGGCCGGGCTCTTGGTCGAACCATTTGCGTTTCTTGTTGATGTGCCGCGCCGCATCGTCGTGACGCGCTATTAC
>ULWO01023917.1_pt1 | contig 14471 bp, 10 predicted proteins | sample 1960421 | NCBI WGS metagenome assembly ULWO01 (sample SAMEA4835814, study PRJEB28245) | human gut metagenome | biome: gut microbiome; material: fecal sample | place: Denmark | collected 2008 | reverse complement strand
TGCGGGAATATTAAGCCCGATGACTCTTAGTTTATGGCCGAAATCTTTGGCTGCCACTTCAGATAAGCTATTCAATCAGAAGGATCAGGAGTGGTATCCGGCTTCACATATCAAGACATTGGTCTGGGCGAAATCCAAAGATGTTGGAATTGCAAGATATGTAAGTTTCCTTATACTGATCGGTCTGTTCTTTATTATAAAAGCGATCATCCAATTCTATAAGCTTATCAATGCGATTAATCACGAGGTGATATTCGATTGGATGAATGTACGCCGTTTGAATCGCATCGGACGCAATCTGCTGATCTCTTTCATACTGACACAAGCTTATATGATAACGAATTACTGGGAGGCAACCCGATTATTCGAGTTGGAAGGTTATGAACATAATTTCTGGTGTGACTTTCAGCCGATGACATTGATAATGGGCCTGATTGCTTTATTGGTAGGTCGTATTTTTGCAATCGGTCTGCAGATGAAAGAGGAACAGGAGTTGACAATTTAAGAATCTGATCATGATAAATAAGACACAAGCGATGTCTTTTTTATTGTTCCGGCAGTTTGAGTCTATGTATTCTTTCGGATATGATTGTGAATGGAATTTCGGTCTTGCTTATAATTTATTACCCGAATGTCTGTTCCGTATATGAAATAATGGGGGAATGCCCTTTACTGGGTTCTCCGTTCTTAGTATAATATTATCTGCTGCCTGTATTTATTGCTTGAATCGGAGTTTGAGTATTCCAGCTTGGCAAACATCTGGAGATGCGGGTAGTGAAATTCATAATGTCGTAATTGACGAATAATCAGAGGAGTAAGATATGGCTATAATAGTGAATTTGGATGTGATGATGGCAAAAAGAAAGATCACTTTGGGTGATTTGGCCGATCGTATCGGTATTACCCCGGCAAATCTTTCGATCTTAAAGACGGGTAAAGCCAAAGCTATACGCTTTTCTACTCTTGAGGCAATTTGTAAGGAGCTCGATTGCCAACCGGCGGATATACTCGAATTTAAGGAAGATGAAACGTGAAGTCTTGGATATGAATGATTGTTTTCTTACAATATGTAAGTATGCCAGGCTATATAAAGGCGGATGAAGTGCTTAATATTGTTAAATTAGATGTGTATGCTGACAATATGTAAGCAAAAGTTTGGTTGGTTATGGAATAGTACCTACATTTGCACCGCAATTTGAAAGTAATCTTAAAGTAATAATTATATGAAGACTTCGATTTTAAGTAAAAGCATTCTTGTTCTTGCAGTTATGTTCTTGTGTAATCTTGCAATGAGCGCAGCCTCTCCCAGAGAGTACATGTATGATACGAAGGAAGAGAATGGTAAGGTTATTTCAAAAGTCATTTTCTTAAATGACAATGGGCTTTTGAATAAAGAAGTTAAATATGAATTTTCTTACAATGAAAACGGCAAAGTGTCAGAAAAGAAGGCATATCGCTGGAATAAGAGTAAGGATGAGTGGGTTCCCTATTATCTGACGACTTATTCATACGATGCAGAAACAGGGGAAATCAACACCACATACGGAATGTGGGATAAAAAGAAGAAAAGTTTTAGCTTAAATGTCCAGAATATGGTTGCTCCGGCAACAAGTTATAACGACATTTTCTCATAATACCTATTTTAGAATATTTCATAGACACAACCGAAAATGGCGCGAATAACAAAAGACGTGAGTCCCTGTTATTAGCGCCATTTTCATTTGCTCCGATCATTTTCGTGAGATCACGAAAATGATCGGAGTTTATCTTGTTTTTATTTAATGATCTTCTCTATTTCCGAAAGATTCTTCTCTACATCGGCGTCTGTGACTTCGTAGTTTGTCAGGTCGCCTGCCAGATACTGGTCGTAAGCGGCCATGTCGATCAAGCCGTGACCGGACAGGTTGAACAGGATCGTACGTGGTTTGCCTTCGATTTTAGCCTGCTCTGCTTCGCGAATAGCGGCAGCGATAGCGTGGGAAGATTCGGGTGCCGGTATAATGCCTTCGCTCTGAGCGAATAACGTGGCAGCTTTGAATGTTTCAAGCTGCTGGATATCTACAGCATCCATCAGGCCGTCTTTCTTTAATTGGCTGACGATAGAACCTGCACCGTGATAACGCAGACCGCCTGCGTGTATATTGGCCGGGGCGAAGTTATGCCCTAAAGTGAACATCGGAAGCAGTGGCGTGTAGCCGGCTTCGTCACCGAAGTCGTACTGGAATTGTCCACGTGTCAGTTTCGGGCAGGAGGCCGGTTCGGCAGCCACGATACGGATATTTTTTCCTTGTGTCAGCTTATGACGCAGGAATGGGAATGCAATACCGGAGAAGTTTGAACCACCACCGAAACAAGCGATAACTACGTCCGGGTATTCTCCCGCCATCTCCATTTGTTTTTCAGCTTCCAGGCCGATAACTGTCTGGTGGAGCATCACATGGTTCAGCACGCTACCCAATACATATTTGCAATTGGGCGTCTGCATAGCCAACTCGACCGCTTCGGAGATGGCTGTTCCCAGGCTTCCCTGATAATTCGGGTGCTTGGTGATAATGTCGCGGCCCGCACGTGTACTCATACTGGGCGAGGCGATCACCTCGGCTCCGAACGTCTGCATGATAGAACGGCGGTAGGGTTTCTGGTTGTAGCTGACCTTTACCATATAGACAGCCAGTTCCAATCCGAAATGTTTGGCGGCCATAGCCATGGAAGCTCCCCATTGTCCGGCGCCTGTTTCGGTCGTGACATTGGTCACGCCTTCCTTTTTGCAGAAATAGGCCTGCGGAATAGCGGAATTCAGTTTATGAGATCCGACAGGGCTGACACTTTCGTTCTTGAAGTAGATGTGAGCCGGCGTGTCGAGTGCTTTTTCAAGTCCGTAAGCGCGGACCAACGGAGTCGGACGCCAGATTTTATACATGTCGCGAACTTCTTCCGGGATTTCGATCCAGGCATCCGTCTGGTTCATCTCCTGGTCTACCAATCCTTTGGCAAATAGAGGATAGAGATCTTCAGGCTTGAGCGGTTCCTTTGTTTTGGGGTTGAGCGGAGGAAGCGGTTTATTCTCCATGTCTGCTACGATGTTGTACCAGGCTGTAGGAATATCTTTCTCCTGCAGTAAAAATTTCTTACTTTCCATGATGTTGTTATGTAGTTTACATTATTAATCGATTTGGCCTTTAAGGCTTACAACTTGGAAGCAAAGTAACAAATAATATTTCGTTCTTCAAATGAAATACAGGAAAATATATATCTTTGTGGCTCAACTCTGTTAAACTGGTAACAAACTATAAGAATGAAAAAGCTGATATTACTGCTGGCCGGCATCTGCATGGCCTTTCCGGCATTCCACATCTTGGATTAATTTCACCTGCGGGACGAAATGGAAGGGGCACTTCTTTGCCGGTTATACCAAGAACTTGGGAACGGCCGACGTATTAGTTTCCGCCACCGAGTATGGTATTGGATATAGACCAGGTTTTCTCTACCAATATCGCTTTCTCCTACAATCTGCCCCATTGGCAAATCGGTATGGAATATATGCCGACGACAGCTTGGTATGGTGATACGGACAAAGCCTTCGGCAAGACCGTAAATACGCATAGTGTCACGAACCATCGTATATTGGGACTTGTGATGTATTACTTTTAAAGGTTCGAAGAATTTCCCTGTTCCTTTTTCCAAGCGTTTTTCAGAGATTATCCTTGAATAAAACTATGGTTCCTAAAATAGGAACTATGACTTGCTTGGTGTGGATGTATTAATAATGTTATCCTCTCCGTTTTTTGTATGGGTGTCAGGGGTGCTTTTACCAGGATATTTCCTGTTTTTCGGATAAGGTTAAGGTGTAGTAAGACTCTTCCTGTTTTGCAGTAATCCCAAACTTCCTTACCTTTGCAATCAATTTGAAAAGACAGAAATGAAAAGATATTTGCTACTCTTCGCGGCCTTATACATGGTTACGGCCGGTCATGCTCAGAAAAAGAATTTTTCTTATAAATTTTATGGACAGGTGCGTGGCGACCTGTTTTATAATTCACGTGCCAATGCTGAAATTGTGGATGGGCTATTCCACCTTTATCCTAAAGACAAGAATTTGGATGCCGATGGTAATGACCTGAATGCCACGGCAAACGGGAGTTTCTATCTGCTCTATTCCCGTTTGGGAGTAGACGTGACGGGACCGAATATCGGGAAAGCCGTGACAACAGCCAAGTTAGAGGCGGATTTTCGCGGCTCCGGAAGCAACTGGGCGGTCTTGCGTATTCGCCATGCTTATGTCAACTTAGATTGGGGAAAATCGGCGGTACTGGTAGGACAAACCTGGCATCCGTTGTTCGGCGATGTATCTCCGCAAATGTTGAACCTTTCGACCGGTGCGCCTTTCCAACCGTTTAACCGTAGCCCTCAGATCCGTTACCGGTACACGTCGGGCAAAGGGTTGCAGCTGACAGGAGCCGTGTTGTGGCAGTTGCAGTATTTGTCTGCCGGCCCGAACGGAAAAAGCGAGGAATATATCAAGAACAGCTGCATCCCGGAAGTCTACGTCTCGGCTGATTATAAGGTTGATGGTTTGATTGCCGGCGTCGGCATGGAAGTGCTGTCCTTGAAACCCCGACAGCAAACGACGGTGGACGACCGGGTGTATAAAGTGAACGAGCGGGTCACTTCGTTGTCTTTTGAGGCACATGCCAAATATATGACTCAGGATTGGGTGATTGCAGGTAAGACGTTGCTGGCTTCCAATCTGACGCAAGCCTGTATGTTGGGTGGTTATGCGGTTACCTCTGTCGATCCGCGTACAGGTGAACAGGAGTATACGCCTTACCGTCATTCCATGACTTGGCTGAATATAGTCTATGGCAAGAAATGGAAACCGGGAATCTTTGTCGGCTATCTGAAGAACTTAGGAACGGGAAAGACGATTGCCGGGCCGACCTATGGTGTCGGATTGGAGGTGGATCAGGTGTTTACTACTAACCTCCAACTCTCTTATAATCTGCCCCACTGGAAGCTGGGAGTGGAATACAGTCCTTCTCTTGCCTGGTATGGAGATATGAATGCAGAAAATGGTAAAATAGAAAACACGCATTCGGTGACGAACCACCGTGTGTTGGGTGTTCTGATCTATATGTTTTGATGAAAAAGATATTGGTTATAGGTGCTAATGGGTTTGTCGGGAGAAGAATCCTGGATAACCTTTCGGAGAACGGAGCCTGCGAAGTATTCGGCTGTTCCCTTCATCCGGATATCCGTCCGGAAGGGACCCATACTTTCGTTCGGTTGGACATCAACGACTATCCGGCGGTGGAGGCTTTGTTCGACCATATCTGTCCTGATGTCGTTGTCAATTGTTCGGCTCTTTCCGTCCCGGATTATTGCGAGCAGCACCGTGAGGAGGCGTATGCCATTAACGTGTCGGCGGTAGAGAACTTGGCGTATTGTTGCGAGCATCAGGGGAGCCGATTGATCCATTTGTCGACAGACTTTGTGTTTGACGGGAGAAGTGACCGTCTTTATACGGAAGAAGATCTGCCCGCTCCGCTCAATTACTATGGCGTGACCAAGTATCAGGGAGAACAGGCGGTAGCGAGTATTTGTCGCAACTATGCTATTGTCCGTGTGGTTGTCGTCTATGGGAAAGCGTTGCCGGGACAGCATGGCAATGTCCTTCAATTAGTCAAGAACCGCTTGGAAGCAGGGCAAGAGATCCGTGTCGTCGCCGATCAATATCGCACACCGACTTGGGTAGAGGATATTGCCGATGGAGTGGAACGGCTTGTGCATACCGATGATTCCGGTATTTATCATATCTGTGGCGCGGAATATCTTTCTATCGCAGAAATGGCATACCGTGTAGCCGATTATTTCGGACTGGATCGTTCACTGATCTGTCCGGTCACAACGGAAGAGATGAAGGAGGCAACGCCACGTCCACGCAATAGCGGACTGTCCATCGAAAAAGCAAAACGCGAATTGGGCTATCGCCCGCATACGCTGGAAGAAGGACTGAAAGAAATGAAGATATAATTTAGGCACGGATTACACGGAAAGAAAATAAATTTATCCGTGTAAATCCGTGCCTAAAAGATCCTGATAAAGGAGTTTTGACATCTCCTTCTCTTTATATCCAAATATCGTATACTGTTTATCCGATATTCTTTACTTTTAACAGATATTCTGCAATCTGTACAGCATTCAGGGCTGCCCCTTTTTTGATCTGGTCGCTCACCGTCCAGAATGTCAAGCCGTTCGGGTTCGTGATATCCTTACGGATACGGCCCACATAAACTGGGTCTTTTCCAGCGATGAACAACGGCATCGGATAGTCTTTCTTCGCTGGTTCGTCCTGCAGAACGACACCTTCGGCTTCGGCGAACGCCTTACGAGCTTCTTCTACGCTGACCGGTCGTTCTGTCTCTACCCAAGTCGCTTCGCTGTGGGCACGCATAACCGGAACACGTACACAAGTTGCGCTCACCTCGATGTCAGAGTGCATGATCTTGCGTGTTTCGTTATACATCTTCATCTCTTCCTTCGTGTAGCCGTTATCCGTAAATACGTCTACGTGAGGGATGACATTGTAAGCCAGTTGATAAGCGAACTTTTCCACAGTCGGTTCTTCGCCTTTCAGCAGTTGTTCATATTGTTTTACCAGTTCGGCCATTGCTGTTGCGCCTGCACCGCTGGCAGCCTGGTAGGTCGATACGTGTACACGCTTGATGTGCGACAGGCCTTCGATTGCCTTCAATGCAACGACCATCTGGATGGTGGTACAGTTCGGATTGGCAATGATACCGCGCGGACGATTCAGTGCATCTTCCGGGTTCACTTCGGGAACTACCAAAGGTACATCGTTGTCCATGCGGAATGCGCTGGAATTGTCGATCATCACAGTACCATATTTCGTAATGGTTTCTGCGAATTCGATAGAAGTACCGCCACCGGCCGAAACAAAAGCAACATCGATTCCCTTGAAGTCGTCGTTATGCTTAAGCTCCTTGACGGTAATTTGTTTACCACGGAAAGTATAAACACGTCCGGCACTGCGAGATGAGCCAAAAAGCACAAGCTCATCCATTGGGAAGTTTCTCTCGTCGAGTACGCGCAGGAATTCCTGTCCTACCGCTCCACTCACTCCAACAATTGCTACTTTCATTTTGAGCACTAATTAATTTGTTTATAAAAAAAATAGTATAACTTTACAACGTTTACAGAAAGCTTTGCATTTCCTTCATTACAACGTTTTGGGGTGCAAAGATATGCAAATTATAAACAAAACTAGAATGCTATGAAACAATTTATTCTTTATCTCTTCATATTACTTCCTTTTTGTGTGAATTCACAGGTGAATGAGACGTTTGACGGCCCGATGTTGGGGGCCGACTGGATCGGCAAAGACAGAGGGCAGTTTGCAGTCAATGCCGATGGCAGGCTTCAGTTGAATATCGAACCGACAGAGTCAGGTACTGCTTCCATAGGCAAAGAAATCGCCTATTCGCCCGATATGCAATGGGAGTTCGATGTTTATATGCAAAACCAACCGAGCGACGAGAACAAATTATGCATCTATTTGTATCAGGAAAATCAAGAACGTTATTATTATGTACGTCTCGGGAATACCGGCAACAAGGAACTAGGACTGAAGCGTAACGGAAACGGGAATTTGATTCTGCCACAGACCGATTTTGAAGAGTCGCCATTGTTGTTACATGTGAAAGTGACGCTTGAAGACAATCTCCGGTGGAGTTTGTATTACAAGACAGACGATATGGAGGGATACCGCCTTGAAGGTTCAGCCATGTACACGATCGAAGAGCCGGTTGAGAGAGGCAACTTGGTGTTTACGTTTTATTACACGAAGACACGAAGTTCTCTTTTCAGCATAGATAATGTGTGTGTGCTTAATCGGGTGACGGAGACACCGATCGAGCCGGACAAGCCTGAAGAAGAACCGGGAGAATCAGAAAGTCCGCCAAAGTTGCTTGAGATCGAGCCACTATCGGCCTCCAACTTGCTGTTCGCTTTTGATAAGCCGGTTGATATTGATAAGGCTGTCTTCAGTATTCTGGGCTACGGTATAAATATTCCAGTCTTTGCATTTTCTTTGGATCGAGACTGTAAATATCGCTTTCGGTCTTATCTGCCAAGATATCATGTGTTACGCTTTTCAGATTATCCAGTTCGCTTGTTTTCGTGAGCGATACGGTCGCATACGGATAGGTATTGTTCAGGTAATGGTTGTAGAATGTTTCACCAACCTTTTCCAGTTGCAGGTCAGTAGCGAACAGTTGCGGCATCATCTCTTCATAAGGCCATCCGTCCGCCATTGTTTCGGTGGGAGAAGCTAAGATATATTCAGCTTTGTTTCTAAGCTCATAAGTGCATTCGACGCTTGCCATGTAGCAGGCATCGAACAGGATAAAATCAAATAGATCATCTGGCAGTCCCTTTGCCAGATCGTCGATCTCCATCCAGTTGTTGCCGTCCTGTCCGAACGCTTTCAGCTTATTCTGGTAGTCGGAAGGAAGCCAGGCTGTCCCATGGCTCCATAACACCAACCCGTAACTGTCTGCCGGATATTGTGAAACCACTTCGCCGATCACGCTCCGCATCACGTCCGGATCAGCCGAATTCTGCTTTTCATAGTCCTTCAGATGGATTTTCTTGACAACACCGTTTTCTTCTTTTATCCGGAGAAGTTCCGGGGGCGAACCGGCGGGAGCATAATAAACGATCAGGTTTCCTCCGTTGAGATTTTTGCTGGTCGCCCCTTCTATCATGCTTTCTATGTTTTTCGAGGCGAAGCTGTTGAGGCTGTTATTGGCCATCATATAGACTAATATGGTGCGGGTTGTCCGGGGTTCCGGAGTCTCGTTCTCGGAGCAGCTTGTGAATCCTAGGCAAAGGATGATAAACAGACTGATAAGTTTAAATTTCATATACCCCCAATACTAAATAGTTTATTCTACAAAGATATGCAATAAATCTGTCCGAATGTGTATTCAGTATCGATTCTGTTTATAAATATATAGATTTTACATATTTAAATAGGTGTCGGTTCCGATATGCGGCACTCTGAGAAATCGGCCTGGGATGACCCGGTAAATTAATCCGTTTCATACCATCAACTAAATCAAAACACCCCAAGAACTAATTCATAACATATAGTAAAGTATCTGTTGGTAGTCACTATCTATTGCCTATATGTAGTACTACCTATAGACGATATGTAGTGCTACCTATTTGCGATAAGTAGTACTACATATAAATAATATACTGTATGTCTTGATTTAGTTTACTATGACTTCCGAGTTAGTTTAGGGTATGTTTCGGATTAGTTGTTCCGCGAGGGTGGGAGATTCCGGATGAATTGCTTTTTTAATCAAAAGGTTGGAATATATGAAATAGATTGATTTCTACACGTTTTCGTCTCTTTCGTTGCGGATGGCGCGTGGAGATTTGCCGAAGTTGGCCCGGCAGAAATGGGAAAAGTTAGACAAGGATTCGAAACCGTACTTATAGCAGATCTCGGATATGCTTGCATTCGTGGTTATCAGGTCGTTTTGTATATCCAGGCATTTCTTTTTGGTCATCCATTGGTAAGCAGGCTCTCCGAACGTATCTTTGAATAAACGCCGGAAGGTGGTAGTGCTGTATCCTCCTAATTGAGCAAAAGACTCGACATCTTTCGCTTTCAGGTAATTTTGCATGACAAAGTAGCGGAATGTTTGGCTATACCTATATATAGGTGCATAAAAATAGGCGATCTCTTTCAATGTATAATAGCAGTTGAGCAGGAAATACAACTCCGTCTGCTTGGCTTTCAGGAATTCCACACACAGGAGTTCGTTGTTGAGGTACATTTTGAGCCCGTTGATAAAAAGGCGCAAAGGGAAACACATATCCATGACGACAGGGAGCATGGGAGACTCTTTCGCCAGTTCCAGTCCTTTGTTGAAACGGTCGGTACAAATGTTTTGCGGAGTCTCGAACAGGTAAAGGATGCATTCCGTGGATTCCAGGATGTGGAACTCTACACGTGAACCGATCGGCTGCATGATGAACTGCCCGTCGTGAAATACCGTATCCGGATGCTCGTCGCTGGTTACCCGAACGGAGCCGGATATCAGAAAATAGATCGTATTTTGTGAACACCGTTCTTTCGGGATCATCATTCCTTTCGGGAAAGAACGGTATTTGAATATCTGTTTCTGATAGTGGGAGCAAGAAGAACAGTCTGTATATTTCTGACAGATAAAATCTGACATCCGTGGCTGAATTTAAAGTTTTACCTTTTTGCTTTTACCTTGATTTTCATTATGGAAACGATCTACGGCTGTGACTACATAACGGTATTTGCGCTTTCCGTCGTCGTAGGGTAGCAGATAGTTCGTCTCGCGTGTGACCGCTACGATCTTAGAAGGATCGTCCAGATTGACCGATTCCTTGTTTTCGAAGCGGTAAATGACGAAATAGCTTGCCAATTCGGGATTGGTCTTGCTCTGTTCCGCCTGCCAGTGCAACATATAGCCCTGGGCAGTCCATTCGGCTTTCAGTTTCTTGACCTCTTGCGGAGCCCGGTTGTGCAGATGGGTGTAGGCCGGGATCAATGCCGGATAACGGTGGTAGTTCTGTTTCAGGCTGTCGGCCACCCCTTTGTTATTCCAGAGTATTTCGTTTGCAGGCCAAAAGCAATTGCCTTTTACTTTCGAGAGTGAACGTTCGTAAAGCATTTTGCGGGTGAGCTGGTCTGCTTTCATGGTACGTGCTACGTTTTGGCCGATATACAGATGCGTGCCTTCCCGCGTCGCGTTTTTGTTCCACCATTGGATCAGCGTGATATAGTCGGCAGCCGGATGTCCGATCTCCCAATATATCTGTGGAATGTTATAGTCTATCCAACCCTCTTTTACCCAGCGTGCCACATCGGCATACAGGTCGTCGTAGTTTTGCAATCCGTTGGTGTTGCTGCCTGAACCGTCGGGTGTGCTTTTTTTGTTGCGGTAGATGCCGAACGGACTGATGCCGAATCTTACCCACGGTTTGGATAATAGGATGGTACGCTTGATCTCACGAATCAGCTTGTTTACATTTTCTCTTCGCCATTCTGCACGTTGTGATACTTTATATCCTTTGTTCAATCCGTATTTTTGAAAACTTTTGTCGTCCGGGAAAGGCATGCCCGCTACCGGATAGGGGTAGAAATAGTCATCCATATGGATCGCGTCTATATCGTAACGGCTCACGATATCCCGTACCACTCGGCAGATGAACTGCCGGCTTTCCGGTAGTCCCGGGTCAAACAGGATTTGCTTGTTGTAGGTCACGAACCATTCCGGATGCTTATTATATATATGTGAATCGGCAAAACGGGTATTCCCGGCTGTGCTTGCCCGATAAGGGTTCAGCCAGGCGTGGAATTCCATATTCCGTTTGTGGCATTCTTCGATCAGGAAGGCCGTCACATCGAAGTCTCCGGCCGGGGCGAGTCCCTGCCTGCCGGTATAGAAACGGCTCCAGGGTTCGATGTCGGATTTATAGAAGGCGTCGGCTTCCGGGCGTACCTGGAAGATGATAGCGTTGATCCCGCATTTTTGCAGATAGTTGAGCTTGCGGATAAAGTCTTTCCGCATTTGTGCGGGTGTCATATCCTTATATTCTCCCTGGAAAGCTGTCTGTATCCAAGCTCCGCGAAATTCTCGTTTCGCTTCTTTTCCAGTCGGTTGCTGCGGTATTTGTTGTGTCGTCTTACAGGATGTTACTGCTCCAAGCAACAAGATCAGTAACAGACGGAGGTGTTTTGCCATCATGAAGTCTGTGATTTGAGATTCTTTTGTTTGTTGTCTTATATACTTTGTACAAGCCGACACAAAGATAGCAAAAGTTTAAAAGTCTCTATCGTTTTTTATGTTATAAACAATGGTTTTGGAAATAATGCTGGATAAAAACTTGTTTGAAAAAGCATTTTTGAAAAGATATAAATCAATATAGAAACCAGAGGTGAAAGATAATCTTGCTACTTTTACCGTCGGAATCTTAAAAAGAACAGATCATGAGAAAACCTCTGTTTAAAACATTGCTTTGCCTTTCGTTGTTGGTCCCTTTTACGGGAAAAGGGCAAGATAAAAATGCACTTGAGGCCGGTTTTATGAATCCGGCTGAAAAGGTACAAACTTCCGTTTATTGGTATTGGATCTCCGGGAATATCTCGGAAGAAGGAGTGAAGAAGGACCTGTATTCGATGAAAGAAGCTGGGATCAACCGGGCTTTTATCGGGAATATCGGCTTGGAAGGGATTCATACGCCCTATAAGACCGTTCCGTTTTATAGTGAAGAATGGTGGAAGATATTGCATGCAGCCCTTAAAACAGCGACGGAGTTAGGGATAGAGATCGGTATCTTTAATTCACCCGGATGGAGCCAGTCGGGCGGTCCGTGGGTGAAACCGGAGCAGGCGATGCGTTATCTGGCATCGGTAAAGGCGGAAGTCAGTGGAGGAAAACAGGTAGAAGTGGTTTTGGCGAAACCCGATAAAGACTTTCAGGATGTGAGGGTGATCGCTTTTCCCTCTGTCGAAAAGAAAGCGACCCGGTTGTCGGCGGCAAATGCAAAAGTGACATCTGCTATGTCTTTGCAAAACCTGAACAGCCTGATTGACGGAGATAAGGAGACTGCCGTGCTTTTTACGGAAAAAAGCGAAAAGCCGGTGGCGATTGATTTCAGGACGGACCAACCGTTTACTTTACGCAGTTTGCAAATCTTCCCTGCCCGTCAGCCGATTCAAACCAATGCCCGTTTATTAGTAAAAGAGAACGGAGGCTATCGGATGCTGTCCGAATTTAAGATCGACCGTTTCAATGCGAATTTGAATGTCGGCTTCGATCCGTATGCTCCGGTTGTTATCTCTGTCCCGGAGACGACGGCAAGCGAGTTCCGGTTGGAACTGGCTAACACGGCATCTGGTATGGGATTGGGAGAGGTGGAATTCTTGTCCCTTCCTGCTGTGGAACGTTATCCCGAAAAGACATTAGCCAAGATGTTTCAGACTCCGCTTCCTTATTGGCATGAATACCAGTGGCCGGTACAACCGGAAGTGGGTGATCCCTCTCTGGTTATCGATCCGGGGAAAGTATTGGATATTTCTGCTTTCTTGCAAGGAGACCGCCTTGTCTGGAAAGCTCCGGCGGGAGAATGGACGATCCTGCGTACCGGTATGCTCCCGACGGGCGTGACGAACAGCCCGGCTGATCCCGAAGCAACCGGACTGGAGATAGATAAGATGAGCCGCAAGCATGTAGAAGCGCATTTCGAGGCTTTCATGGGTGAAATCTACCGTCGTATTCCGGCTGAAGACCGTGCTTGTTGGAAAGTAGTCGTACAAGATAGTTACGAAACGGGCGGACAAAACTTTACCGACGATTTCTTGTCGGAATTCCAGGCGCGTTACGGCTATGACCCGTTACCGTTTCTTCCCGCTTATGAAGGATATGTGGTCGGGAGCGAGGATCGTTCCGACCGTTTCCTTTGGGATTTGCGCCGTCTGATCGCAGATAAGGTCGCATACGATTATGTCGGCGGCTTACGGGAGGTGTGCCATAAATATGGCTTGACGACCTGGTTGGAAAACTACGGGCACTGGGGGTTCCCCGGTGAGTTCCTGCAATATGGCGGACAATCGGACGAGATAGGAGGAGAGTTCTGGAGTTTTGGCGATTTGGGGAATATCGAGAACCGTGCCGCCTCTTCCTGTGGACATATCTATGGAAAGCAGAAGATTTCGGCCGAATCGTTCACCAGCGGAGGGACGCCTTTCAGCTGTTATCCTGCCATGATGAAACAGCGTGGCGACCGTTTCTTTACGGAAGGAATCAATAATACGTTGTTGCATGTCTATATCTCGCAGCCTTCGGAAGAACGGGAGCCGGGGATGAACGCCTGGTTCAGCAGCGAATTCAACCGGCTGAACACTTGGTATCCACAGATGGATTTGTTTACATCCTATCTGAAACGAGTCAACTATATGTTGCAACAAGGCTTGAATATTGCCGATGTCGCTTATTTCATCGGCGAAGATGCTCCCAAGATGACCGGTATCGTAGACCCTGAACTGCCGAAAGGCTACCAGTTCGATTATATCAATGCCGAGGTGATCGAGCGCGACCTCTTTGTCAAGGACGGTTTACTGACGTTGCCTCACGGCACTCAATACCGGATACTGGTACTTCCGAAGCTTGAAACCATGCGTCCCGAACTGCTTGCCAAGATCAAGAAACTGATCGAAGACGGCGCAGTTGTCTTAGGTCCGGCTCCGAAACGTTCGCCGAGTGGAGAATCATTCCCGACGGCTGACAGGCAGGTTGAAAAGTTGGCCGGCGAATTATGGTCAGGTCTGGACGGGCGAAGTGTGAAGGCTGTCAAAAGAGGAAAGGGCGAATTGCTGTTCGGTATGACAATGGAGGAGGCCTTGA
>ULWO01028203.1_pt1 | contig 15637 bp, 7 predicted proteins | sample 1960421 | NCBI WGS metagenome assembly ULWO01 (sample SAMEA4835814, study PRJEB28245) | human gut metagenome | biome: gut microbiome; material: fecal sample | place: Denmark | collected 2008 | reverse complement strand
TGAAAATAGAATAAAAACCATCCAACAGATTTGCGGATGAATCTGTTTTATTAGTGAAAAAGTCCCCTACGGACTTCCGACCGCAGGGGACTTGGAAACGCACACCTTACTTTAGTCTCTGTCACAGAGCATGGGCAAGGCTGAGTATAACCTCATTTATTTACTTAATCAGAGAGAGTATTAGTACTCAGGGTTTTGCTGCATGTTCGGGTTTACATCCAGCTCGCTCTGCGGAATAGCAACCACCGCCGCGCAAACCAATGCTTTATATAATAATGTTGCCTTCATTTCACAAAGCCGGCCGACACACGTGTACACACGGCTACTGACTGGCTATGCCGCCGACAACGGAAAAGGGCCGGCAAGGAAATTCCCTTTGCCGGCCCCGAACAGATGTTTTTCTTATCGCAGGCCACTGCCTGCATGAAAGGATTATTTCACAACAAACTTACTTGTCTCAGCATAGTCACCGCTTGTCATCTTAGCTACGTAGACGCCGGGAGCGAGACTTGACGCGTCGAATACGCAACTGCCGCTGTCAGAGCTTACGCCTCCCATCATCGCGCCAGATGCGGCATAAACGGCAAGGCTTGTCTCTGAGCCTGACGGCGAAACGGCGGTGACGGTCTTGGTAGCCTCGTCATATACCAAGGACGAAGCTCCTGCTGATACGTCAACATTGCCGATTCCCGAAAGTTCACCGCTGTCAAGTATCGCGCGGATGGCCGGAGTGCCGAGGTTTGCGCCAGACTGGTCTATCGCCAACGGAACTTCATAGCTCGTGTCGAGCAAGTAGAGCTGGCCAGGAGCTACATTGTCAACAGCCAATGCGTATCCGGCGTAAGTCACACCGATGAAGTAATATCCCGGCTCAAGCGTCACAGGCTCGTCAAACAGATAGTCCACCTGCTCCGTGCTGGTGCCCTGGTCGGCTGTGGTCGTGTACACTTCATCGCCCACTTCGATTACACCATCCTGGTATATTGCCGTAGGATCCCACTTGTAAACGCACAGTCCTATCTGCTGGCCGTCGGCCACGCCCCAGCCTACCGACACGCCTTCAAGCGTGGTCTCGGCATTGATGAGGAACGGTATGCCCGCAGTAGCCGCGCCACCGTCCTGTACGCCGATGGCGTACATCTCGTTATACATATCATCCGTAACGTAGTCGTAAGCGTAAACCTTGTCGGTTATTTCAAGTCCGGCTGTCACGGAGTTGTCTGCCGGATTGCTGTCTTCCTGTCCGTCGATTACGGCCTCAACCTCTACCGATACGCTGCCGGCCTCAAGGCCCTGTGCCACAACAGGCACGCTGACCGTCTCGGTTGCGTCGGGAGCAAGGCCGGTGAATGCAGCCGAACCTACGGCTGTGCCGTTGAACATCACGCTTACCGTACCCGATACGCTTTCGGCACCGTTGTTCTTCACCGGTACGGCTATCTCCATACCCTCGGCCTGAGCCTTCGGCAGCATCGACGGCAGACCCGTCACGCTGCTCAGGGTCACGTCATACGATGTCACTTCGGTAACGCTTACGCTTGCGAGCGTGAACACTCCTTGCGGCACATCCTGCTTGAAACCGATGGAATAAACGCCGTCAGCAGGCACGGTGAAGGTTACATCGTTGTCGGCGAAAGCGTCATTGGTATAAACATCGGTGAACGACGCTACCGTCTCCCAGTCAGACAGCGGCGCACCGTCCTTGCCCACCACGATGTCATAACTGTCGTAAACGACGAAGAATAAGTAATACATGCCGGCCATGTAGTTGTAAGAGATGCGGTATCTCTTGCCGGCCTCAAGGTTGACGCCACGCGAAACGAGCGGAGTCGTGCCAACGCAGTACATTCCGAAGTTATAATCTCCGTCATATACCCACGACTCGTCGCTTGCCCATTCGTCACGCTGGTCGGGGTCAGAGAAGACAACGGTAAACGGCACGTCGGTCGGGGTATAGTGTGTCACTGTGCCCTCGGCGCTGTTGTTGTCGGTTACGGTCTCTTCATTCTGTCCATCGGCGGGCGTCACGTCGGTTATCTCGACGGCTACGGTGTACTTGTCTTCCCCGGAGAAGTCGAAGCCTGCGAGTTCAACCTCCACGCTGCCGCCAGCAGGCACTGCAACGTCAGCGCATTCCCGGGTAGTCTCCTGACCGCCGTTGACGGTGTACGCCAGCGTAAAGCCCTTTGCATCAGCGGTACCGTTGTTCGACACTACCACAACGACTTTTTCTCCATCGCCAAGCGAGCAGCTCGAAAGCGGCATCTGAACCTTGTCTATTACAAGGTCGGGCGTGCCTTTATATGCGCCTTCCGATATTTCAACGCTGTTGATGAGGATGCCCATCTGGTCGGCTTCCGACGTAGCGTGTATCGCGAAAAAGTATGCCCCATCCTCTTTAATATTGAAGTTAACGGGCAGCACGTAACCGTTCTCTGACATTGCAAAGTCATTAACAGTCCTGAGGACAGTCATGTCTTCAACGTTTGAAGTCTTGCCGTAAAGCACCTCGAAACTCTCATAATAGCCATCGCTCTGGGCGTTGTAGTCTATCACCACCTTGTTGGTTCCGGCCTTGAGGGCTATCGGGTTGACGGTTACGAGATAGTCGTCCAACGCCATGTATGCGTTGTAAATTATCTGGGCATATCCCTCCGTGAACTGTATGTTCCACGTATCGCCGTCCATGTTGCCGTCCACCGTTGTCCATTCGTCTACGTCGGCTTCCTCGTCAAAGCTGCATGTGTAGGGAGCGGGTATGGGGGCGACATGGTTCACCTTTGCGGTAAAGGTGTTGTCGCCGGCCAGCGCGTCGTCCTCATGGTCAACGGCCACGGTGACGGTGTGCATGCCGGGAGCCGAAAGGTCGGCCGTGGCGGTGAATGTGTAGTCGAGTGTTGCGCCCGGCGCTATCTCCTGGCTCACAGTCTCGGCGACGGGCGTGCCTCCGTCTACTGTCAGCGTGGCTGTAAACGATGACACGGCTTCCGTACCATTGTTGAATATCGTGGCCGTAACGGCCTCTGCGGCGGTGAGGCCTTCACCCGAAACGGGCGCCGTGATGCCGCTCACGCCGATGCTTACGGGCGAATTGCTGGTAATCGCAACATTGTCGCCACTCATTCCAACCGTTATGGTGAACACGTATTCACAACCGCCCTTGAACTCGTATGCGTCTCCCGACGACTCGCCATTGGCTATATAATATGTATTGTCCGAAGGCGTGGGATTGAACACTACGTAATCATATTTGCCGGCCGGGATGTCAACGGAAGCCGTCTGGCCTGCTACCAGCCAGTTCTCAAACATACCGGCATTCTCGGGAAGCATGTATTCCGACTCGGCGAAAATTTCGTCGACATACTGCAAATCGAGTATCGTACAGTCGGCATCCAGCAGCATCTGGTATCCGGAACCGTCGCCCCAGTCGCTCTCAACATTTACCGTGATGCGCGCCATGTCGTCAGCCACGGGGGCTGCCGCAGGAGCTTTCACGGCGGCCACGCGCATGGGCCGGCCCATGCGGCGCAGGCCGGCATACAGCTTGCCGTCGTCGCTGCGCACGGATTTTGCAGCCATCTGCTGCTTCTGAAGTTTCTGAAGCAGGCCGGGCCTGCCGGTGATGCGGGCCTCGGCGGCCTTCAATGCCTTCATCTTAACACCCGCAGGAGGGGGTGAAGTCATAGTGCTTTGTGCGTATGCGCCACAGCACATAAAAGCGCACAAAATGTAGATGAACAGATGTTTCATAGTAAAAATTTATTAAATTAGACACTCTGCAAATATAAGCAATTGAAAGCATAAATGCAAATTAAATTATATATTTTTACACAAAATACGTAGAAAAATCTTTTTATAACCATTATGCGCCATATCCGGACAAATTATCAACACGCACAGCGCGTATGCAAATACTTAAATTTAATAAACATTAGCAGCGTTCCGGCTTGCGTCAGGCAGCAGGTGGCAGCACACTAACAGGGCTACGCTAAAGCCTCGTCGGACAACCGCGTAACCGACTGACAATCAGCACGTTGGCAATATGCCGCATTTTACGCTGCAAAATACGGCCTCTTACACGCTGAAAGGCCGCATTTCAGCATGTGAAATGCGGCCTTTCGGAAAATGCGTGGGCACAAACTTCGCCTCGGCATCACTTTACCATAACCTTCATCGCGCTCAGACGGCCTTTGCCGTCAACGCTTTTCTTTATACAGATGCCCGCCGCCGGGGCGTCAAGACGCACTCCCCCGAGCGAATAATACTGCATGGCGACGGCACCGCCGGCCTCAACCTGCGCCACGTCTGCGGATATGCCGGTTATCTTGTCGCCGTTCGCGTCATACGTAGGTTCCGTCGGGTTGTCCTTTATCGCCGCCGCGTATTCGTCAATATCCTCGGCAGGCACCGCGTCGGCATAAGCCGTCCATATCTCTATTTTCCCCGCCCCGGCATACTTTTGCACGGTTCCGGGCACGTCGGCGGTCTTGTCGAGAGTGTTCACAAAGTATCCGCCGTCGGTCTTTTCCGGCGTCCAGTCGGTGTAATTCACCGTCAGCGACTTGTCAGCCTTAGTCCCGTCGATGTTGGCGTAGCCCTCCATCAGCTGCCGGCAGTTCTCGTATGTCACGCCATAGCCTTCTGTCTTGTCGATGTTCAACGAGCCTTCACGGTCGGAACGGACGGGAGCCTTGCTGTCCTTGAAGTAGCATGCCTGGATGTAGCCGACGGCTTTTGAACGCACGTCCCAGCCGTCCTCGCTGCCAACCATGTAGTTGTTGAAGTAATGCAGGTAACCGCCCCTTTGCAGCGGAAGGCGCGAACCGGCAATGTTGTCGAACCAGTTGTGGTGCATGGAGATGGTGCGGCACCCGTCAAACACGTCGCTGTCACCCTTGCCGAACAGGCAGGCCTTGTCATGATGATGAAAGTGATTGTAGCTGAACGTCATCCACTGCACGTTGTTCTTGCAGTCAAGCAACCCGTCATAACGGTCCTTGTCCGCCGCATTGCCGTTGAAAAACTCGCAATGGTCAATCCAGACGTGTCCGCCCCAGTCGGTCTTGGCGCTGTTCTCGTCGGCCAGGATGCTCATGCAGTCAGGGTCGCCCACTTCCTTTTGCTTCCCGTCGCGGTAGGCAACAATCTTGTTCTCGCCCGACTTGAGTATAGGCACGCCTGCCATAGTGAACCTGCAGTTGCGTATGATGACGTTGCTCGAACGCTGCATCACGAACGAGATGCGCGAAAACAGAGGAGCCTCGCCCGTAGCCGGGTCGGCAATGCCTACCAAAGTCTTGTCAGACGCTATCATGACACGCTCGCCGTAAGTGGTCTCTACGCCCTGCGAACCGTCCTGTCTGTCGCACAGATGGCCGGTTGACAGGTCGTCAACCCAGCATTTGATGCCGGTGTCCATGTCCTTGTCGACAAGGATTACGTATGGCGACTCCGCCTGCAGGTAGGCCTTCAGCTGCTGGAACGTCCCTGCGTAAACCACCTTGCCGCCGGCACCGCCCGTAGTGCCGCCTTCAAGATAATGGTCGGTGCCCGGCTGGCCGGACATGGCGGCGAATCCGTCGATGCCGAAGTTGCGCCCGTCCACGACCTGCGCCGTGGCAGCGGAAACCGTCACGCAGAGCATGAAAACAGCAATGCAGACTTTCTCCAGACATGACACAGCCATGCCTGAAACCGTTTCGGTAATCATTTTCATAGTAGTTTCAATTTGTTTTAATTATTAGTTTAAAAGCTTGTTTCCAGTTTCCCCAAATGCGTCAAACGGCATCTTTGACGGCAAAAATGCACAAAATGCGTCGACACAGATGCCGTTTCCGCCTGCAAATATAATGTATTTTGCAATATTTTGACATCGTGAAACGCATAAAAATATGGTTTTCAAGCCTTTATGTGCCTGAAAACCATAAAAGGACAGCACCCGGCCCTCACGGCCGGAGCCAATATCAGTTACCCATGTCTGACATGAACTTGATGCGCACCAGCCTTACTTCTTCTTCAGGATAGTCGCCGCCAAGCTCGTCAAGGGCTGTCTCAAGGTCGTCGGTGTCGCTTTCCTTAAAGTACTCGTAGATGTCGTCGATATGGTCGTCGTCCATCACTTCCTCAAGGAAATAGTCGATATTGATTTTCGTTCCGCTGTAAACGATGGCCTCAACCTCGTCCAGCAGCATGTCGAAATCTATGCCCTGCGCCTCCGCTATGTCGTCAAGAGCCACCTGGCGGTCGATGCTCTGTATGATTTTCACCTTCAATACAGACTTCTTTGCCACAGTCCTTACACGCAAGTCCTCGGGACGTTCAATTTCGTTTTCGTCGCAGTACTTCTTTATCAAGGCCACAAACTCCTTGCCGTAGCGCCGCGCCTTGCCTGCGCCTACGCCCTGTATGTTCTGCAAATCGTCAAGTGTCACAGGATAGACGGTGGCCATCTGCTCAAGCGAAACATCCTGGAATATAACGTATGGAGGCAGTTGCAGGTTCTTGCTTATCTTCTTTCGCAAGTCCTTCAGCATGGAGTAAAGCGCCGGGTCGAGCGCCGAGCTGCCGCTACCGCCCTCGTCGTCCTCGTCATCCTCGCTGAATTCATTGTCGAGGACAATCATGAACGACTCCGGCTTCTTCCTGAATTTCTTGCCGGCAGACGTGAGTTTCAAAATTCCGTAGTTCTCAACATCCTTCTTGAGGAAGCCTGCTATGAGCGCCTGACGTATCACCGGATTCCACAACTTCTCGTCCATGTCCTCGCCGGAGCCGAACTCTTCAAGCTTGTCATGCTTGTGAGCCACGATGTCGTTGGTGTCCTTTCCCTTAACGAAATCTATTATGTAATCCGTGCGGAAGTCTTCTTTCACGGCGGCGATGGCGTTCAGGACAACCAGCAATGCGTCCTTTCCTTCAACCTTGGTCTTGGGGTGCAGGCAGTTGTCGCAATTGCCGCAGTTGTCATTTTCATACTCTTCGCCGAAATAATGCAGCAGCATCTTGCGTCTGCATACAGACGACTCGGCATAAGCCGCAGTTTCCTGCAACAACTGGCGGCCTATGTCCTGTTCGGCCACAGGCTTGCCTTCCATGAACTTCTCCAGCTTCTTCAGGTCCTTATATGAGTAGAAAGCGATGCACTTTCCTTCGCCGCCGTCGCGTCCGGCACGCCCGGTCTCCTGGTAATAGCCCTCCAAGCTCTTCGGAATGTCATAATGGATTACGAAACGGACGTCAGGCTTGTCGATGCCCATGCCGAACGCAATGGTTGCAACTATCACGTCGATACGCTCCATGAGGAAGTCATCCTGCGTGGCGGAGCGCGTCCCCGAGTCAAGCCCGGCATGGTAGGCGGCGGCCTTTATGTCGTTGGCGCGCAGCACGGCGGCAAGTTCCTCCACCTTCTTTCGCGACAGACAGTATATTATTCCGCTTTTTCCGGCGTTCTGCTTGATGAACTTCACAATCTGCTTGTCAATGTCCTTGGTCTTATGACGCACCTCATAATAAAGGTTGGGACGGTTGAACGAGCTTTTATATTCTGTCGCGTCGAGTATTCCGAGGCTCTTCTTTATGTCGGTGCGCACCTTGTCCGTGGCCGTAGCCGTAAGCGCGATTACAGGCGCGTTGCCTATTTCGTTGATGATGGGGCGTATTCGCCGGTACTCCGGACGGAAGTCATGACCCCACTCCGAGATGCAATGGGCCTCGTCAACGGCGTAAAACGAGATTTTCACACCACGCAGGAAGTCAACGTTGTCTTCCTTCGTAAGCGACTCGGGAGCCACATACAGCAGCTTCGTCTTGCCTTCGAGAATGTCTGCCTTGACACGGTCGATTGCCGACTTGTTGAGAGACGAGTTCAAATAATGCGCCACCCCGTCGGTCTCCGTCATGCCGTTAATCACGTCGACCTGGTTCTTCATCAAGGCGATAAGCGGCGAGATGACGATTGCCGTGCCGTCCATGATGAGCGACGGGAGCTGATAACACAGCGACTTTCCGCCGCCTGTCGGCATGAGGACGAACGTGTCTTTGCCGTCAAGCAGATTGCGGATGATTGCCTCCTGGTTGCCTTTGAACTTGTCGAAGCCGAAATACTGCTTCAGTTTCTCTATCAGATTAACGTCATGATTCATACAACAAACAGAGTAACTTTTATGATGTTAGTGTGCAAAACGGCTCGGCTCAAGCGCTTTCAAGCTTGTGGAAGTGCGCCTTTTCAAGCTGCTGCCGGGCGTAGTCGAGAGTAACTACGAACGTCTCCACCTTCTTTGAGGGGACTTCGAACATGGCATCCATCATCACACTCTCAACGATTGAACGCAGTCCGCGCGCCCCGAGCTTGTATTCCATGGCCTTGTCTACTATGAATTCAAGTGCGTCGTCGGTGAATTCAAGCTTTATTCCATCCATCTCAAACAGCTTCTTGTACTGCTTTACGATTGAGTTCTTAGGCTCTACGAGGATGGAGCGCAGCGCGTTCCTGTCCAAAGGATTGAGATATGTGAGCACAGGCAGACGGCCGATGATTTCAGGTATCAGTCCGAAAGACTTGAGGTCTTGCGGCAGGATGTATTTCATCAGGTCGTTCTTGTCTATGTTGCGCACGTTCTGCACAGAGTTGTAACCCACCACATGGGTGTTCATCCTCTGGGCGATTTTACGCTCTATTCCGTCGAACGCACCGCCGCAGATGAAGAGGATGTTCTTCGTGTCCACGTGGATATACTCCTGGTCGGGATGCTTGCGGCCACCCTGCGGCGGCACATTCACCATCGTTCCCTCCAAGAGTTTCAGCAAACCCTGCTGCACGCCTTCGCCGCTGACGTCGCGCGTGATTGAAGGATTGTCGCTCTTACGTGCTATCTTGTCTATTTCGTCGATGAAGACGATACCCCGTTGTGCGGCCTCCACGTCGTAATCGGCCACTTGAAGCAGGCGGCTAAGTATGCTCTCAACGTCTTCGCCTACATAACCGGCCTCAGTGAACACCGTCGCATCCACTATGGTGAACGGCACATCAAGCAGCTTTGCTATCGTGCGGGCCATCAATGTCTTGCCCGTGCCGGTGCTGCCCACCATTATTATATTGCTCTTCTCTATCTCCACGCCGTTGTCGTCAACGGGTTGCTGCAACCTCTTGTAGTGGTTGTACACCGACACGGCCAGGCAACGCTTTGCGTCGTCCTGCCCTATGACGTACTGGTCGAGATATTCTTTTATCTCCTGCGGCTTCGGAACCCTCTTGGGCTTGAACTTCTTGTTCTGCCTGCGCGGCCCTTCGTCAAGCACACCGGTGGACTTCACAATCTCGTATGCCTGCGCGGCGCAGTCTTCGCATATATATCCGGTAAGCCCGGTAATGAGCAGCTTTACATCCTTTTCGCTGCGTCCGCAGAAACTGCAAACTTTCTCCATCCTGTTATTCCTGCCTGCCATCTTGCGCGTTTGAAGTCATGCGTTCGTTCTTCCTTACCAGCACGGTGTCTATCATGCCGTACTCCTTGGCCTCCTCGGCGGTCATCCAGTAATTGCGGTCGGAGTCCTTGTACACCTTGTCGTAAGGAGTATGCGAATGTTCGGATATGATTGTGTACAGTTCTTTCTTGAACTTGAGTATCTCCTTGGCCTCAATCTCGATGTCTGACGCCTGTCCCTGCACGCCGCCGAGCGGCTGGTGTATCATCACACGGCTGTGAGTAAGCGCCGAACGCTTGCCTTCCGTGCCGGCGACGAGCAGCACTGCGGCCATCGAAGCGGCCATGCCGGTGCATATCGTGGCAACGTCGCTCGAAATGAATTGCATTGTGTCATAAATGCCGAGTCCTGCCGTAACGCTGCCTCCGGGGCTGTTGATGTATATCGAGATGTCCTTGCCCGAGTCAACCGAGTCGAGATAAAGCAGCTGAGCCTGCAAGGTGTTGGCTGTATAGTCGTCAATCTGCGTGCCGAGGAAGATGATGCGGTCCATCATCAGTCGCGAGAACACGTCCATCTGGGTCACGTTCAGCTGGCGCTCCTCAAGGATATACGGATTGAGATACTGCATCTGCGCCTTCATCACGTCGTCAATCACCATGCCGTTCATTCCAAGATGGCCGGTGGCATATTTTCTAAAGTCGTTCATCTATACTTTTAATTAACAATTAAATATGAAAAATGAGAAATCACCCAACGGGCTTTCATCCAGCAGGCCACGCCTCGCCGCCATGACGGCAACCGCCGCGCGCCACATATTTTCCACCTATTTATATTATATGCAAAAAGGAGGTTACCGACCCTTTTCGCTTGCTCACGCGGAACAAAGTTAATAAAAAAGTCGGAAACCTCCTCTATATCGCGGAAGTTTTTTTGCAAAAAAATGAATTATTCTCCCTGCATCAGCTTGTTGAACTCGTCCAATGTGGCGGTCTTCTCGTTGAGTTTCACCACATTCTTCAGCACCGCCGTCAGCTTGCGGTCTATGCTGCGGTCAACGAAAGAGTCGATGTACTCCTTCTTTTTGAGCATATCCGTAGCGTAATTGTCGATGTACTCCTCGGGTATGTTGTTCATGCCGTACTGTGCGAACTGGGCGCGTGCGGCCTCCTTTGCAGTCTCCTTGACATCGGCGTCGTCAATCTTTATGTCGTTGGCCTTAACGAGCTGCTCCTTGATGAGGTGCCATGTCAGTTCCTTTATGCTCTGCTCATAGTTCTTGTCGACATACTCCTGACCCTTGTCCTTGTTGTTGTTGAGCATTACGCGCTTCAAAAGGGCGTCGGGATAAGTCAGCGCGCCAACCTTGTTCTCCATGTACTTGCGCACGTCCTGTATGAACTTGAAGTCAGTGTCAATCTCAAACTGCTTCTTCAAGCCCTCCGCAATCTTCGCGCGGAAGTCGGCCTCGTCCTTCACTGCGTCCTTGCCGAACACCTGGTCGAACAGTTCCTGATTGACCTCGGCCTTCACATAGCGCGATATCTCGGTAATCTGATAGCTGAAGTCGGCCGTTACTCCGGCTACTTCCTCTTTCTTGATTTTCAGCAGCGAAGACACTTCGATGTCGCTCTCCGGGTACGCCTTCCTCGGGTTGAACGTGATGATGTCGCCCAGCTTGCAGCCGTCAAACAGCTTCTTCTGGTCGTCCGCCTTGATGTATTCGGGCATAAGCACTGCGCCTTCCACCGTGATGCCGCCCTCCTTGGTGTTTCCGTTCTCGTCAAGCTCGCGCAGATCGCCCTTCAGCATGTCGTTCGCCTGATACTCCTCCACCTTGTCATAGTGGCCGGCACGCGACGCGAACATGTCAATCTGGCGGTTAACCACGTCGTCGTCAACCGTGATTGTGTAGTGGTCGATGGTGTCATCGCCGGTCAGCGTAGCGTTCATCTCAGGAGCGACAGCGATGTCGAACTGGAACGTGTACGGAGCGTCAGCCTCCAGGTCTACCGGCTCCTGCGCCTCGTGAGGCAGCGGCTCGCCCAGCATCTGGATGTTGTTGTCCTTCACGTATTTATATATTTCCTCGCCAAGGAGCTTGTTGATTTCATCCACCTTAACGGCAGTGCCATACTGCTTCTTAATCATCCCCATAGGCACCATGCCCACGCGGAAGCCCGGCACATTGGCCTTCTTGCGGTAGTTCTTCAGTGTCTTCTCGACATTGTCCTTATAGTCAGCCTCTTCTACGGTCAAGGTGATAAGTCCGTTCACCTTGTCTGGATTTTCAAATGAAACTTTCATCTTTCGTTTTTTATGTTATTTTTAATGATTATCGAATATGAGCTGCAAAATTACTGAATATCGCCGTAATTACCTAATATAATAAGGAAAATCGCCGAAAAAATCTTTTTTTCGCTCCTCCGGCCGCCTCCTGAAATCCAATTGACGGCCTTTCGCATTCCAAAAGGCCATGTTTTACACGCTAAAAGGCCGTCTTTTGCAACGCGAAAGACGGCCTTTTGTAATGCATTGGCTATCAAGACGTTGCAAAGCTGGCCGGTTAGCCAGCAACAAGCACACATAAACCTATGGATTTACAGTACACCGCAGCAAAGGCCTTACCGTGTACAAGCGCAACAAAGGCTACGCATCAAGCTAAAAAAGCATCGCACCGACATAGCCGCAAGCCCTTTTCTGACAAACAATAGTCCGACATTTGTACGACCATATAATCATACAAATGCCGGACTTGTCATGCAGGCACACCCTCAACAAGAATGTTCCCTATCCCTTTTTAATTGGCTTTGCCCTGCCGCTACTTCAGCATTTTCAACAAACCTCTTATTGCAACAGCAAAAAGAAAGGCCATAATCAAGCAGCGGCCACGCTCGCCTCTAATCAATAAATCCACCGTTAAAGGAACGACAATGGCTGTTGAAACACAAATGACCTTGATATATCGGGCTTTATTCATCATCAGCCTTTTCATTGCCTGATACTTTTCAATTGTTTTCAAATCCGCTGCAAAAGTACAACAATAAAACAAACGGGCAATGGAATTTTACTTCACATTTCTTCATAACCTCACAAACAAGTGATTATCAACAAAGGTAAAGCCACCGCCACGACGCAAAATTAATAAAAACACGGCACAAAGCGAAGCCCACCCTGCATTATTTCGCCAAACAACGCACGGCATGCGGCATCTCCATATAGGCGGATTTGCACGCATTGGATGCCGCGTCGTAGCGCGGCATGACAGCTACCGAGCGCCTCACTTGCAACCAAGCGATAGCAGGTAATTAAGCTCCATCCCCCGGGAATAACCGGGGTGGGTTCTCACTGCCTGCCTTCCATTCTTTTTCTCATCCACTCTCCCACCCTGTCAGCTAATATGCAGATAAAGAACAAGCTTACGGCTTCGCCAAAATCAACAAAGCCTAACAGATAAAGGACAGACCACACAAGTGCGTCTATCACAAGAAATATCAGCCAGGCAATAGCGAACGCTTTTTTCTCTTCCATAAACAAACCGTAATTCTTACTATTTTTCCAACAGCTCTTGCCGGACAGATAACTGCCCTACTCAATGCATCTGCAACATCATTCACTACAAGAGGATTTTCAAATCAGACTTTCATCCCTTGTCTTTCATGTCATTTTTAATGAACGACAGATGTTACTTGCAAAAGTAACGAATATCGCCGTAACTGCCTAAAACAACAAGGAAAATCGCCGAAAATATCTTTTTTCGTTCCTCCGTCCGCCTCCTGAAATCCAATATGCGGTTCATCCGCAAATCTGTTGGATGCTTTTTGTTCTATTTTTAGTAAATAATCGTTTTCAAGTGAGGCACTCGGTAATCGTCATGCCGCACGCCGATGCGGCATCCAGTAAACATAAAGAATGTCAAATGACGTTGGCTGCATACACTGGATGCCGCGTCGTAGCGCGGCATGACAGCTACCGAGTGCCTCACTTGCCGCTAATTGGAAACAGGTAATCAAGCTCTCTTCCTTCGGGAGGGTTAGGGGTGGGTCACCGTATCGGCGGATTTGCAATCAGCCGAATGTCAAGGCACGGATTTGCAATCCGCCAACTGCTTTATGCAAGGCCACTATGCGGATTACAAATCCACATTAGCCATCGTGCGGATTGCAAATCCGCACGGACTAATAATCAAGCTCCATTCATTCGGGATAATTGAGAATGGAGAATTGAAAACGGAGAATTATGATTACATTTGAGACTGTCTGCCAACAAGGCAAATCATAATTCTCAATTCAGCATTCTCAAATCTCAATTCAAAAGGCCGTCAATTGGAAGGCAAAAGGCCATCTTTTGCACGCTGAAAGGCCGCCTTTTGCATTCCCAAAGACGGCCTTTTACATTGCAATCAAACACGGGCGGTTTGCTTACAGGACTGCGAATGGCGAACAACATTCAGCAAAACGTGTAAGCGAACATGGCCGTTTTGCTTACAGTTTTCGCCCTGCCGCGCAGCGTCAGATGCTGAACGCCACGGAGAAAAGCACTTCGCGGCCACGCAAGGGCATACTGAACCAGCTGTAATTAAGTCCTGTGAACAATGCTTCCTCGTAGGTGTCGCGGTCGAGCAGGTTGCTCATGCGCAGGCCAAGTTCCATCCGTTTAGTGACGGCATAGCGCACAGCGGCGTCGAGAAAGCTGTTGTGGCGGTAGCGGCCGCGCTCCACTTCAAGCATGTTGTACTCCCATTGCAGGCTCACGTCAAGCCCCTTGACGGGGAAGAGGTGAACGTCGGCCACGTTGTAAAAGCTCTTCAGAGTGTTGTGCCCCGTGCTTCCGGCATACGGGTCTTGCCATATCAGGTTGAACGTAGGCCGCTCCGTCAGCGTGAGCCACCGCAGTTTGTCCCACCGCAGGGTCAACGCCGCCGCCATCACGTTGGCCGTCACGCAGGTGTTGACGCCGTTCTGCGCCACGGGCAGCGTGGTGCGGTTGTAGTTCAGGGTGCTTTTCAGCGACAGGCCGATGCGCGTAAAGGTCTTGTCGGCCGATGTCATGAAGAATAACATGCGCGTTTTCACGTCGTCCCACACGGTGCGCACGGTGGTAAACCGCTCGCCGTAGGTGTACTCGTTGTAGTGGTCGGCGGTGTTCCAAGAGGCCATCGCCATGACGTTCCACACGAACATGGTAACCACGTTGGCGTATCCAAGCGACACAGAAGCCCTTGCCGAGCGCGTCCATCCTATGCGGTCGGCGGTCAGCACGCGCGTGCGGTAACCGCTGTAATATTCCTCCGGTAGCATGACATCGGCCGAAGCGTCGCGCCCCAAGCCGCCCGACAGGTTCATGCGCCAGAACGGCGAGAACTCGTGCCGCCAGCTTACCGACGGCGATGCGTACACCTTTGTGCTGCTGCCTGCGCCGCTCCACGCTATGCGCGACGTGAAGACGTTTACCGGAAGGTCGAAAGTAACGTGTCCGCGGCGGTAATTCAATATGTATTCGGGGCTAAGCGAGTGCTTCATATACGTTGTACGGAAGCCGTCTCCGCCGCCTGCGGAAACGTTGTCGGTGCGCAGCTCGAATGCGTAACGCAGTTCGAGGCTGTTGCGTCCGATGTAAAAGCGCGTGCTAATGCTGTTCCGCGTCATTATCCTTTCAAGGGATATACTCTGGGAAACAGGGCTGTTTTCAAGGAGAGAAGGAGTAGAGGAGGTAAAGGAGTAAGTAGAAATGTTGTTCATTTCACCACTGGGTAAGGAGGAATAAAGGAGAGAAGGAGTAATGGAGTAAGTAGAAATGCCGGTTAGGTCACTGTCGTCGTAAGCAACGTTAAGGGTCTCGCTGCGGCGGAAATAGCGCGTGAGGGAGTTTACCGAGAACGACTTTCGGCCTACGTTTATTATCATGCTCAGCTTGTTCTGAATGTAACCGGGATGGCTGACGGCACGTTCCGACAGTTGACGAGCAGACAAGGAACGAGCAGACGAGGAGGTTTGCCCTATTAATTGGCGAGACATTTCTCCTTGTTCACTTGTCAACTCATCGCTGGTCTGCTCAAAAACGTCGTTGCTGGCCTGCTGAGTCAAACCTCCTTGTCTGCTCGTCCCTCGTCTGCTTGTTGACTTAAAAAATGACAGTGAGCCAGAAAGTTCGTCGACGAAGTACACCTTCGGGGCGTTAAACTCATACCTTACGCGCGGCATCAAGGTGTGAA
>ULWO01038132.1_pt1 | contig 15639 bp, 9 predicted proteins | sample 1960421 | NCBI WGS metagenome assembly ULWO01 (sample SAMEA4835814, study PRJEB28245) | human gut metagenome | biome: gut microbiome; material: fecal sample | place: Denmark | collected 2008 | reverse complement strand
TGTGGATAATAAGATCCAGAATGCGGCAGCAGGAATTAAACAGGAGCTGCAGAGTGACCTTGACACCAACTACACCAAGAAAACTGAGCTGACCACGGAGCTTGCCAAGTATTATAACAAGGAAGAAGTGGACGGCTTTGTTACACTGTTGGAAGGCAAGATTTCTGGGATCGACGGATTGGCGGCTTTTAACTGTGCGTATGATGCGGGCACCCGTGCTTTAACATTTTATAACGGCGATGCAGTGATTAAGACTGTAACCTTGAGCACCGATCCCAGCGCAGAGTGGACGACCGCATATGGCAAGACGGTGGATGCTAAGATCAGCGCAGCGGTAAACCCGGTAAGCACAGCACTGGATGAATATAAGACCAGCAACAACGAGGCCGTGAAAGCTTTGCAGGATAGTGTGGGCGACCTGCCGAACACCTTGCAGAGTGATTATTATAATAAGGAAGCAACCAACAAACTGCTGGCTGATAAGGCGGACAAAACTGCTCTGGATGGATTTACCAATGATTTGACTGTGACCAAGAATACCGTGACAGCTTTGCAGGGCAGTGTGGATACGGCCAACAGCGACATTGCAGAAATCCAGGAAAAGATCAAAGATATTAAGCCCAGCAACGGCCATGAGTACGACATTACTTACACCAGTGATGACGGTCATTTGAGCCTGTTGGAAGATGGCACAACCAAGACTGTTGTTACCATTAAAGGCGGTGGCGGTGGTGGCGGTGAGGCAACCAGCACCATTACCATTGAACGAATTGGTGACAGCAGCCTGACTGTAGTTCAGGGTGACAGTGCATTGATCAGCTTTAAGTTTACGAGTGTGGACAACGCTGGCGATGACACCGGCAATGCGACTGGCAACTGGTATGTGGGCAACACCAAGGTGGCAACCACGACCATCATCCAGGGCAAGAACACCTTTGATGTGACGCAATACTTGCATAGCGGTGACAACACCGTGCGGCTGCAGGTTACGGACAGTATGGGCAGTGTGGGCAGCAAGAACTGGTCGGTTAATGTTGTTGAGTTTTATTTGGAGAGCATTTTTGATGACTCTCTTTTTTATTCCGGCGAAGTAACTTACCGGTTTACTCCGTATGGCAATATTGTCAAAAACATCAGCTTTAAGTTGGATGGCAAGGCGATTGGCGGAACAAGCACTGCAGTGACAGGCCGCCAGATGACCTATAATTTGCCCGCCCAGAAGCACGGCAGCCACCTGCTGGAAGTGAGCATGACGGCGGAGATCAATGGCAAACAGGTGACAAGCAACACCCTGCGCCACGATATTATGTGGGTGGAAGAGGGCAATAATACCCCGATTATTAGTTGCGCCGTGCTGGATTACAGTGCCAAGCAGTACAGCAATGTTGCGATCAGCTATACCGTGTATGACCCGGCCAGCAGCAACACCAATGTGACACTGGCTGTGGATGGCATTGTTGCCAGCAAGCTGACGGTAGGACGCACCAAACAGACCTGGACGTACAAGAGCAGCGAGATTGGCAGCCATGTGCTGACCATTACCTGCGGCGAGACGGTAAAGACCATCAATGTAAAAATTACCGAGCTGGGTATTAACATTGAGCCGGTGAAAACCAACCTGATGTTTGACTTTAACCCGGCTGGCCGAACCAATGCGGACGAAAACCGCCTGTGGACCGATGGCAATACCGCGATGACGGTAAGTGATAACTTTGACTGGAGCAATGGCGGCTACCAGATTGACGAGGACGGCGACACTTACTTTTGCGTGAAAGCCGGAACTACCGCCACGCTGGATTATAAGCTGTTTGCGGACGATGCCAAAAAGAAGGGTAAGAACTTTAAGCTGGTGTTTAAGACCACCAATGTGCGAGACTACGATGCTACGGCACTAACCTGCGCAAATGGCAACGTTGGTTTGACGGTACAGGCACAAAAGATTACCCTGACCAGTCAGCAGAACCGCATTGAGCTGCCGATTTGCGAAGATGACTTTTTGGAGTTTGAGTTCAATATTTTGCCGGACAGCAAGTATAAAGAGATGGTGCTATGGTGCGACGGTATCCCCTGCAAGGTGGAACTGTACGATGCAAGCGACAACTTTACACAGGCAAACCCGGTTGGCATTACGATTGGCTCTGCGGACTGTGATGTGCAGGTATACCGCATGAAAACCTACGGCATGGAGCTGACGGACGATGAGATCCTGGACAACTTTATTGCGGATGCCAAGAACGCCGAGCTGATGATTGAACGCTATAACCGCAACGATATTACCAACGTGAGCGGCGAACTGGATGCTGACCTTTTGGCCGAGAAGTGCCCGGACCTGCGCATTATCAAGATCAGTGCTCCGACCTTTACGACCGGCAAAAAGAATGAGGTTTTTAATACCACCATCCAGCAGATTTACAAGAACGGACGCGCTGTGGAGGATAACTGGACCGCGACCGGCAGCCATAAAGGCCAGGGCACCAGCTCCAATGCGTATGGCGAGAGCGGCCGAAACATTGACATTAACTGTTCCGGCGGATTTACGTTTGGCGACGATAGCACCGGCAGCACCTATACATTGACCGAGAACAGTATCCCGGAGAAATATTTTAATATCAAGGTAAACATTGCAAGCTCTGAAAACGCAAATAACGCCTGCATTGCAGATGATTACAACACGTTTAACCCATATATCCGCAAGGCGAAGAAAGAGAACCCGAAGGTGCGCGATACGATGGCGTTTTACCCGTGCGTGGTGTTTATCCAGGAGACGGACGTGGAGAACGCGACGGTGTTTAAGGACGGCCAGTGGCATTTTTACGCTTGCGGTGATATTGGCAACAGCAAGAAGAACAATGACACCCAGGGCATGGACCCCGCAAACCACAAGGAAGTTATTGTTGAAATTGACAACAACACCGATGCCCAGACCCGCTTTTTGAGTGATGATTTGAGCCAGGAAACTTGGGACGGAGACCACAGCTTTGAGTTCCGCTATATTAGCAAAAAGTGTACCGAGGAAGAAATACAGGCAGCAAAGAATGCCTGGCAGAGCTTGCTGACCTGGGTAGTAAATGCAGATGATGCAGAGTTTAAGGCCCACTTTGAGGACCACTTCATCAAGGACAGTGTACTGTTCTATTATCTGTTCACTGAGCGCCACACAATGGTGGATAACCGCGCCAAGAATGTGTTCCCCCACACAGAAGATCTGATTCATTGGGATTTTTGCATGGATTATGATAACGATACCTGCCAAGGTAACGACAACGAGGGCGGATTGACACTGACTTACGGCTATGAGGACACCGATACCATTGGCACCAAGAGCGTGTTTAACGCGGCAGACAGCAAGCTGTGGTGCAAGGTACGAGATCTTTTTGCGGACGACTTGCAGAAGATGTACCTGAACCGTGAGAGCGCTTTGGCCTGGAGTGCAAACCGTATTTTGCGCAAGATTGAGGCGTACCAGGATGTGAAGCCCGAAAAGCTTTGGATCATGGACATGCGGCGCAAATATTTCCGCACCTATGAAGACAATGGGACGACCAATTACCTGCCGATGATGCACGGCAACAAACGCCACCAGCGCCGTCAGTACCAGAAGTACCAGGAAAAATATATTGCGAGCAAATACAGCGGTACGACCTGCACGGCTGATGATATGACGATCCGCGGCTATACCCCGACCAACTGGACAGGTGTGCAGCCGGACGGTACGTTCCATATCCGCCCGTATGCAGATACCTATGTGAGTGTTTTGTATGGCTCCAACCCGGTAAAAATGCGCGGTAAGCGCGGCCAGACCTACACGATTGAGTGCCCGATTGCAGCCATGAACGATACCGAGGTTTATGTTTACAATGCCAGCCTGATACAGAGCATTGGCGATATTAGTGGATTTTACCCTGGGTATGTTGATTTTAGCCATGGTGCGAAATTGACCGACTTGAAGGTTGGCAACGGTACCGAAGGCTACCGCAACACAAACCTGACCGACTTTGCAGTTGGCAACAATACGCTGCTGGAACACCTGAATTTGCAGAATGTGCCAAACCTGAAGAAATCCATCAGCTTGGCGGGATGTGTAAACCTGACCGATTTTTATGCCGGCGGCAGCGGTATTACCGGTGTGGCGTTTGCCAAGGGCGGCAAGATTGAAAAGGCTGAACTGCCTGCGATTGCAAGCCTGACGGCACAGAACCTGAACCACCTGACCGATTTGAAGATTGACGGCTATGAGAACCTGACCACACTGGTTGTGGAAAGCTGCCCGACCATTGACCTGAAAGCTATGTTGGAAAAATGCACAGGTTTGAACCGCGTGCGCCTGACTGGCCTTGATTGGGAATGCGAGGATACAGCGCTGCTTGACCGGCTGTACACGATGACCGGCTTGGATGAGAACGGCTATAACACCGAGCACTCTGTACTGGAGGGTAAGGTACATGTGCCCATTATGCGTGAAAAGAAGCTGGCAGAGTTTAATGCACAGTGGCCGGATTTGAAGATCAGTTACAACACGCTGGTGGAACAGTTTACCTGGACCTTTGTGAATGATGATGACGAGCACACAGTTTTGGATGTGCAGTACATTGACAAGGGTGGTAAGGCTGTTGACCCTGTGACCCGTGCGGAGAAGCCGATCCCGAAGCCGACCAAGAAGAGCACAGTGAGCACTGACTTTACCTATGCTGGATGGGACACAGAGTTTGTTACAGTATTTACCAACCAGACCGTAACGGCCAAATATACCGAGAGTGTGCGGAAATATACCGTGCGCTACCTGAACAATGGTGCGGAGAAACAGAAGACAATTGCCCCCTATGGCAGCATGGTGTTGTACGAAGGCGATACCCCGACCTACACGGCGGAGGAAGGTGCCTATAAGTTCTACCTGTTTGACCATTGGGACAAGGGCGGATATGTGAACGGAGACAAGGACATCAATGCGGTATATGACAGCTGCGAATATACCTCTGGTTATTTTGACGGCAAAGAGATTGGCAGTTTGCGCCCGGTTGAGATTTACGCAATGAAAAAGGTTGGTGTTGAGAATAAGGTGGTTAGCCCCAAGGACGCTGTGACCATTACGATGGGCAATGACTTTAGCTACTCTGACATTGAAGAGAAGGTTTTGATTAACGAGAAAAAGACCTTTGATGGCACCAACTATGTGGATACCGGTGTGCAGCTGTTGAAGGAAGACCGGGACTGGGTGCTGGCGGTAGATTACCGGATGACCACAACCGATACGGCCAATGCTGTGCTGATGCAGTGTTTTGAAACCAACGGCATGAACGGCATCCGCATTTGGAATAATAATGGAGCCAAGATCAGTTGGGGCACCGAAAGCGCAACAGCCGCCACAGTTGGAACCCGTGACATGGTGGTACTGCGCCACAAGAAGGGCGAAAACAACCTGCATGTGTATACGGCTAACATTTACGGTGACGACATTGTTTACACCGAGATTAACCGTGGACGAATTACACAGACCAATGCAACGCTGGTGTTTGGTTGCGCCAAGGCAGATGACGGAGAATATGAACGGTTTGCCAAGGGTGATGTGTACTGGGCGAAAGTTTGGTATGCAGACCTGGGCGACAATGCCTGCCGGAAGCTGGCTGCATGGCCGCATGAAACCCGCGAATATGAGATGTGCGGATTTAAGCAGTATTATTTAAGTGATAACACAAACAAGCGCTGCGCAATGACGTTTTTGGCGAAAAATACGCTGGCACGCAAGATGCCGATTACCAGTAGCTATTACAACAATGGCGGTTGGCCCGCAGCAACGCTGCGCACCTACCTGGACAAACGGCTGCCGAATGCCTTGCCGATTGGATGGCAGCAGTTGATCCAGCAGGTAAAAGTGACATCCAGTGCGGGCGGAACATCTAAGGAAATTGTGACGGCGGATTGTTACTTCTTTATACCGGCTGCATATGAGCTGAACCCCAGCATGAACAGTGAGCCGTATATTTATGAAGGTACAACGATCAGTTACATGACAGATAATCAGAGCCGAATCTGCTATGACGATGATGGTGCGGCCACCACTTATTGGACACGCAGCCCGAATGTTCAGTATGCAGATTACTTTTTGCAGGTTGCGGCAGATGGCCAGATTTACAGCTATGTTACCCCGAATGAGCAGCATGGCGTGCGCGTAATGTTCAGCGTGTAAAGGAGGTTGAGGGACGAAATGTATTACAAGGTGATATATAACGGCCAGGTGATTGATACCCTTGACCACCTGAGTTTTGTGAAATACCAGGCGAAACACGGGATTATGGTGAATTGCACGGCAGATGATGCCGAAGGAATTGTGAGCAGCGATGGGCGCTACATCTGGCATGTGGACGGATACTATAACATTCCGGCGGCAGGATACGATACCGTGCAGTTGGAAGAGATCAGTGTTTATGAATATGACAAGCTGAAAGCCTTGGGGGCCAAAACCCCTGAGGCTATTATTGATGCTTATACCCTGAGCCTGATTGAAGGAGGTGTGCTATGAGCGACTTTGTGGAGAGTTTGCGGCGGCTGTATTTGGATCGCCGATTAAAAGAAGCGACCCTAAATGCGCTGTGGCACAAAGGCAAAATCAGCCGCAATGAGTTTGACTACATTGTGGGCGGAAAGGAGACGAGCAATGTACACGATCCTGATTAACGAGGACAATACCCTGACCGCCAGTGTGGTGGAGCGCGTGATGCAGCAGAGCAAACTGGTAGATACCCTGCATTTTTTGGCTGACCCGGAATACAAAGGCAAAGACATGCGCGACTATGTGGTGATGCTGGAATACCGGTTACCGGTGAGCAAGAAATACCGCACCGAGTTTTTGACGCTGAGTGACGAGCTGTATAAAAACAAGCTGGAATATAAGCTGCCGTTTGACACAGCGCTGACCAGTGAGGCCGGTGTGATTGAGTTCCAGCTGACCTTTGGCAATATTGAGATGGATGCTGAAGGAAGGACCACCCAGTATATTCGCAAGGTTGGACCGGGCGAAATTAAAATTGTTGATGTTTACGACTGGGCGGCCACGATCCCGGACGAAGCACTGAATGCTTTGGACCAGCGGATTATTGCGATGCAGGCCATGCTGAAGGCCATGATTGATAAGAACAACACCATGATGAACAGCAAGGCCGACAACCTGAGCTACAAGAATGACATGCTGCAGCTGACCGCCAACGGAAGCCCGATTGGCAATGCGGTAGAGATCAAGAGCGGCGGCGGTTCCGGCGGCGGTGATGGTACAACTGATGGAAATATGCGGGTGGTTGAGTTTTAAGGCTTGACCGCCTGCATTTTTCTATATAACGACAAATGGAGAAAGGAGTTGGGAGAATGGCAATTACAAGCAAGTTAGGCTATGGTAACGCAGAAAACCTGGATACAGCAATTACGAATGGAATTATTGACGAGAAGGACCTGGTTATTACCAAGGATACATCGGAGTTTTATTACATCCGTGACGATAAGAGCAAGCAGGCGATCCGCCCCCGAACCCGTGTTTTTGACAGCAACGGACAAGCCAATGAACAGCTGAACAACAGCAGCGACACTTATGCCGGGCAGACCGTAATGATTAAAAATACCGCGGGCAAGTATGAGCCGTGGATTGTACAGCTGTTGGATACCGGAAAGTTTGCTGTTGAACCGTTCAACACTGCAAGCACTGGATTTGTTTGGCAAGAATTTTAATCGACAAAAACAACATGAAATTTAAGGAGAAATAATTATGGCAGAAGTAAAATTTAATTATGGCACCAAAGCTAAGTTTGAAGCCCTGCAGGTAAAGGACAACGACACCCTGTATTTTTTGACTGACACTTTGCAGATTTTTAAGGGCGCAGTTGAATACACCAAGAGCTGCAAGCTGGTGAGCACCCTGCCTGCTTCCGGTCAGGTGCAGGGCGTTGTTTATGTGCGCACCAGCGACTTTACCCTGCATGTGTTCAATGGCACCAGCTATATCCAGCTGAACAAGGCCACCGTAACTGAGATCCCGGCTGCCAGCGCCAGCGATGACAATGTGCCGACCACCAAGGCTGTTGCCGACTACGTTGATGCCAAGATTGCGGGCGTTGTTGGCGGCAAGGGTGTGTTTGTTACCGATGTTACCTACAATGAGGGCGTGCTGAGTGTTGCCAAGGGCGGCGACCCCGTTACTACCACCCTGACTGGCGTTGTGCATGCACCGACTTATGACGCAAGCACCCGCACCATCAAGCTGCCGGTATTTGGCGGCGACGAACTGACCATTGCGCTGGGCAAGGATCTGGTTGTGACCAGCGGTACTTATAATGCCAAGAACAAAAACATTGAGCTGACCATTACCAGCGGCGATGTGATCAAGATCCCGGTTGGCAGCCTGATTGATATTTACACTGGTCTGGCAACTTCCACCGCTGAGGTTACTGTTTCTGCTGACAATAAGATCAGTGTAAAGGTGAAAGTGAGCGCCAAGGCTGACAACTCCATTACCCTGGAGGAAGATGGCCTGTATGTTGCTGTGCCTGATGCTTATACCAAGGCCGAAGCTGACAAAAAGATCAAGGCTGTGCAGACCGCCCTGGATACGCACGCTGCGAATGCCGACATCCATGTGACCAAGGAACAGAAGGCCACCTGGGATGCCAAGGTGAGTACTGAACAGCTGGCTGCCGCCAAGAGCGAGGCCATTGGTGCTGCCGCTACTGACGCAACCGCCAAGGCTAATGCTGCCCGTGATGCCGCCAAGGCGTATGCTGACGGCCTGAATACTGCCATGGATACTCGCGTGAAGGTTGTTGAGGGCGCTATTACCTGGAAGACCATTGGCTGAGACGGACAAGCGGTTAGTTATTTCAAGTTGACATAAAAAAATAGCCTTCGCTGCAGGGCCAGTGTTTTGCGAATAGGAGAACATGCACTGTGCAGCGAAGGCTTTATATTGTATTGACAAACAACAATGTTGAATATATAATAATAGTAGAACTAGGGCACCGACATAGACGGTCGCGCCTCAGTTTATAGTTTATGTATGACAGTTAAACTATCATAGCAAAAAACCGTTCTGTGGGCGACAGGGCGGTTTTACTTTTTATTACCACGAAAAAACGTGATAACTGCTACGACAGTTTGTACCCCAGTGAACACAACGCCAATAATGACGATGGTATCAACAAAGGATAGATCTGGCATAAGCATCACCTCCTGGCAAAAATGAATTTACCGGAAGGCAAAGTAGGGGCGCTCCACAATACCTTGCGGCAGATGGGAGGCTTGACCGCCTATTACGTCTATGAGGAAGATATGGCAAAAAGGAATAAACGTTGGTGCCTTAGTTCTGCTATTATTATACTGTCAATGCAAAATTTGTCAAATTAAATACTGAATCGAAACCGCTTATCTGTACGCAGGTAGGCGGTTTTTTTATTGTTACAAAAAGGAGTTTTACGATGTCAAAACTTTCTTTATGCGAGATCCAACAGTCGCAGCTGGATGAAACTCCTATTGTGGATGGACAGCTGGTATGCTGCTTGGATACGGGAAACACTTACCGGGACACAGCCGGTGGGCGAGTTCGGATTGGAAGCGATCTGGAACGCGTAAGTGAGCTGCCATTGGCCCCGCTGGCCGGGAAGATTTATTACCTGCCGCCCGGAGATTTATATATTTATAACTCTGGTTGGGTAATGCTGAATACCGATACTTGGCGCGGCATCCAAAACAATTTGACCAGCGACAGTACGACCGATAGTTTGAGCGCAGCGCAGGGCAAGGCGCTGAAAGCTTTGGTGGATGGGAAAGCTGCCGCAAATCATACGCACAGTCAGTATCTTACCGCACATCAAGATATTAGCGGAAAAGTAGACAAGTCTGAGGCTGGGGCAAATAGTCTGTTGGCAACGCTTACAACTACATGGACTTCAATTCCTACAGATAACACTTACTTTGTACGACAAGATACGGGAGGCGGCAATACTTTTGGACGTGTGAAATTCTCTACCCTGTGGAGTTACATCAAGGGCAAGGGTGACGCTACTTATCAGCCAAAGGGTAGCTATGCCGCATCAAGCCATACACATGATGATCGGTACTATACAGAGAGCGAGATTGACGCGAAGCTGAAAACCAAAGCTGATACGCACAGTCATCCATACCTTCCTACTGCGGGTGGAACTGTGACGGGTGTGACTGCGTTTACAAATACAACTGCGTCTACGAATAAAAGCACTGGTGCTGTGAAGGTAAGTGGCGGTGTTGGTGTTGCCGGACGCATGAGTGCCAATGAGGTTATGATTGGCGATGGATGTACACTGCGATACGATGCAACAAACAAGTGTGTGAATTTTACGTTTAGTTAAGGAGGTGGCGCGATTTGGCTTTGCAATTATGGCTGCCGCTGAATGGAGACACCCGGCAGCTGGGGCTGAATGGAACCACAATAAGCGGTGCGCCAAGCAGCTGGGGCAACGGCAATATGGGGAAATGCGCCACGTTTGCTGGAAATGCGGTGATTAAAACCGCCAGTGTGCATGATTTTGACTATCTGGATAATTTTAGCTGGGTGGTATGGGTAAACACGAATTATACCGGAACGGCTACCCAGTATGTGTTCTCTGTTGGACGAGTAGATTATTCTACATTTGGCTATGGGCTGGAAGTTAGAAGCATGACACAATGCCTGGCGTGGTTTGGCAGTACAACTTGGACATTTAGCGTAACGGGCGGCCAGTGGACCCACGTTGCGTTTGTTAAAAGTGGAACGAACATCAAGATTTATGTGAACGGTGTGGTACAGGTTAATGCGGCTTTTAGCGGAACGGCACCGACATTTGCGGACAGTATTGGTGTTGGGATTGGGTGCTTCCATTATTCTGGAGGTAATATTTATTATTATAACGGTTCTATCGCTGATTTTCGTATTTACGATAACGTTCTCACCCCTAAAGAAGTTCACGAGATTGCACAAGGGCTGTGCTGTCACTATCCGCTGAATGACCCGTATGCAACAGGGAGTATTAACAAATATAGTGGAGATAATTTTGAGGGGAAGCCGAGCGGTAGTAGCTATACTGTGACCAAGCTGGCAAATGAACGCGGGTATAATTACAAGCTGAGTTATACAGGAACCGGCAATAATACCTGGCCTAATTTTTACTTCCCTACTTTTAGTTTTACTGCGGGCAAGACATATGATTACAGTTGCAAGGTACGGTGCCACAGCAAGAACTTTAACATTAGCTTTAGAGCGGCACACATCAGCAATGACTGGGTTACGAGTATGAAGACGATCACGGTGGCGGACAACCAGTGGCATGAATACCACATCCAGATCAAGCTGGACGCAAAGTACACAAGATCCGGCACAGAGTATGATACGAAACCGCTGGTTGAATTTTACTCAGAGAGTTTGGTGACCAAAGACAAAGTTTATACATGCGATTTTGACTTGAAAGACGTTTGCGTAAGTGAATGCAGTACGGCGGCAAGTGGAAGCAATGGCAGCTGGGCGGATAACACGGTGTATGATACAAGCGGGTTTGGAAACCATGGCAGTGTTACAAGCGCTTGTCAGCCGGTTTTGGCTGGGAACAGCCCGATGTATGATAAGTGTTATGAGTTTCCTTATAAAAATTATATTACTGGGAAAATGCCGTTTGGCGGGCAGGCTGCGAGCAACTTCACGATTAGTGTTTGGCTGAACCAAATTGAAGGCGGCGCATATTCTACTTGGTTGAACAGTAACGGTTATGGCGGCTCCGGTTTGTGGCTGGCAGTTAATACCGAAGGCTGTGCGCAGTGGGGATACCGAAGCGTTAGTCCGAATTATGTGAAAGGCGGAAGTAATATTGCAATAAATACCTGGCATTTGTTCACTTATGTATACAAAGAAGGTGTAGCGACCTGGTATTTGGATGGCAAGAAAAATTGCAGCGCTGCCTATGCAGATAAAACAATAATGCCTGCGGGCACATTTACATTGGGTGACAGTTATGCGGGAAATGATTGGAATACAAATTTCCATGGCAAGCTTTCCGATTTCCGCATTTATGCTACTGCTCTATCGGAGGCGGACATTGCAGAGCTATACAACACACCGGTTTCGATTACAAGCACCGGAACGATGATGATGAAGGGAGAGCTGATTGAAACATGAGTGTGGGAGTGAATAAAAGCGGGGTTGTGAATGCGGGAAGTTTTGTAGAGACAAACGGCGCTATGCTGAACACGTTTATGAGCGAAGGATATACACCAACTGCGTCTGTTACAAATTCATGTATGGGACGATATATCACAGGATTTGTAAAAGGTAAAAGCTATGTAATTGATATGACCGTTATCTGGAGTGGCTTTAAAACAGATGTGGCGGATAATTTTAATAATTTTAATATTGGTAGTCAAGGTTCTTGTTATGACGGAACCAGCTGGAGTTGGAATTATAGCAACCCAATGTGTAACGCGATCAACAATCTAAAAGGATTCAAAGATCTTGTGTTAAGCGCTGACAGCGGGAGCAAGCGATATGTTGCTACGTTCAGCATAACCAGCGACTGTACTGGGTTAGAGCTTGGATGCCGGACGAATTATTCCAATGGAAAAGGCACGATTACATATTCCAATATCCGGGTTGTACCTGCCGATAATTACGTTGATGGCTCAACAAGTGCCGGTAAACTCACCGATGATTCAATCGTGATGGATAACTTTATAGAGATGTAAAAAGGAGATGATAGGATGGCTCAGTTAGGCAACCTTATTGTAAACGGAGTGTCCCGCTTGCTGTCCAAATTGTATGTGAGCGATTCTGTAACAGCTCCGAGTTTTATTGGCAAGTTGACCGGCAATGCAGACACCGCCACAAAGTTGACAAGCAGCGCAGGAAGTGCGACACAGCCGGTTTATTTTAATGATGGAAAACCTGTTGTTACAACTTATACTTTGGGCAAAAGCGTGCCTGCGGATGCCAAGTTTACTGATACGAATACATGGCGTGGGGTACAAAATAACCTGACAAGCACGTCCACGGATCAGAGCCTGAGTGCCGCACAGGGCAAAGTTTTGAAGGCGTTAATTGACGGCAAAGCTGCGAGCAACCACACACACACCAAGAGCCAGATCACGGATTTCCCGGCGCTAGGGACAGCAGCTGTCAAGAATGTGCGAACTTTGACAGAACAAGGTGCCAGTGGCTGGAAAGATGCGGCAACCGACCAGCAGTATGTGCCCGATATGAGTTTTATCGCTTATTGGAACGGCGCGTATAGTGGAACAAGTTCTAACCTGACTTATTGCAACAGGGGCGCATTTGGCACGATTGTGACCAAGAACACCAGTGATTATGCTGTGGCCGGACACACCCATACATGGGACAGCGTGACGGGGAAACCGAGTACCTTTACACCGAGCAGCCATACGCACGGAGTGATTAAATCCCTGAGTGTAAACGGCACAACGATTACCTGTACCAAAGATGACGGTACGACCAGCACCATTACGACCCAGGACACAAACACAACCTATGGCACCTTTAAGGGGGCGACTACGAGCGCTGCGGGCAGTACTGGCTTGGTGATTGCGCCGGTGGCGGGCAATGCGAACCGTTACCTGCGCAGTGACGGAACCTGGGCTGTACCCCCGGATACGAATACAACCTATGGTGTGTTTGCGAAAGCGACCGCTGATGCGGCAGGCAGTACAGGACTTGTTCCGGCACCGGCCAAAGGCCAACAGACATATTACTTGCGTGGAGACGGGACCTGGGCTGTGCCGGCAAATACATGGCGAGGAATCCAGGACAACTTGACTTCGACTTCGACCACAGATAGCTTGAGCGCAAACCAGGGCAAGGTATTGAAAGGTTTGATTGATGGTAAGGCGGCAAGCGGACACACCCACAATTATGCTGGGTCCAGCAGTGCGGGCGGTGCAGCAACGAGCGCCAACAAAGTGAATGCAGCTTTGACGATTAACCTGAATGGGACAAGCCAGGGTGCATGGGATGGCAGCAGTGCAAAATCGATCAGCATTACGGCAGCCAGTGTGGGCGCAACAAGTGTGACAATTAGCAGGTGGTGATTTTATATGGGAGTTTATTTAGGAAGTACGCAGGTGGATATGCAGGGCGGTTTTGTGACTGGTGGTGCCAGTGGAGCTAGTTTGCAGAGCAAGACAGTCAACCCCAGTGAGAGCGCACAGACGATCAAGGCCGACTATGGCTATGACGGTTTGAGCCAGGTTACAGTAAATGCAGTATCGAGAACTTATGTGGGAAGCGGCGTAACGAAAAAGAGTGCTGCGACTTATACACCGGGAACGAGTGACCAGAGCATTGCATCCGGCCAGTATTTGAATGGAACCCAGACGATTAAGGGTGACAGCAATTTGACCGCCGGTAACATTAGAAACGGTGTGAGGATTTTTAATGTGACAGGCAGTTATGCTGGGAGCAGCAGTGGCGGAAGCAGCCCCAGGCTACAGACAAAAACCGCGACGCCTAGTGAAAGTACCCAGACCATCAGCCCGGACAGCGGATATGATGGTTTGAGTTCCGTAACGGTAAACGCTATTTCCAGAACTTATGTTGGCAGTGGCGTAACCAAGAAGGCTGCGGCAACTTACACCCCAAAGACCAGTGACCAAAGTATTGCGGCAAGCCAGTATTTAAGTGGTGCCCAGACCATTAAAGGCGATGCAAACCTGGTGGCCGGGAACATTAAGAGCGGTGTGAGCATTTTTGGTGTGACAGGGACTTATGCCGGAGGCGGGAGTTCCGGCGGCAGTGGCAATAACAATGTGGAGGCTTATGCCATCACGAACACCAACCCCAGCGTGAGTTTTAAGCGCACTGACGGGACAATTAAGATTTGGGGCTACGGCACCATGACCAGTTCCAGCGGTTGGGGCGGGCAGACTACGAGCCTGATCGCGTTTGAGGGCGACAAGTACCACAAGAGCGCCATGTACGGTGGGCCAAGCAGCAGCAATCTGAGCCTGAGCATCAGCAACGGAAAACTGACTGGACTGCCGAGCGGATTATCCGCAATCAGCGCGATTGTAACAAGAGGTATATGATTATGGCGACAAATACAAAGCTGGACAGTTTGGTAATTAACTACCTGACACAAAGCCAGTATGACAATGCAAAGAATGCGGGAACGTTAAATAGCAACCAGATTTATATGACACCTGCAAGTAGTGGATCAACTTATACGCTGCCTGCAGCGACAGGTTCTACACTAGGTGGTGTAAAGATTGGCAGCAATATTACAGTGAACAACGGCACGATCAGCCTTAGTAAGACTGACGTGACAAATGCACTGGGTTATACGCCACCTACGACTGATACCAAGTACACACTGCCAACCGCAAGTGCTTGGACTTTGGGTGGTGTAAAAATCGGGAGTAACATTACGGAGAATTCCGGCACGATTAGCTTAACCAAGGCGAATGTGACAAGTGCTTTGGGATATACACCGCCAACAACCGACACCAAATATACACTGCCGACAGGTAATGCTTCGACTTTGGGCGGTGTGAGATTAAGTGATTCGACCAGTTCAACGAGTTCGACCAATGGTGGTATTGCGGCAACACCGGCGGCGGTGAAGGCGGCCATCGCAGAAGCAAAACTTGCAGCCT
>ULWO01013237.1_pt1 | contig 15850 bp, 8 predicted proteins | sample 1960421 | NCBI WGS metagenome assembly ULWO01 (sample SAMEA4835814, study PRJEB28245) | human gut metagenome | biome: gut microbiome; material: fecal sample | place: Denmark | collected 2008 | reverse complement strand
GCGCCCGGCTCTCGCCGCGCGTGGGTGTCGAATGGATGGAGAAGAACCGGCTGGTTGTCGGCGTGGACATGCTCCAGAACTTCGGGCAGCACAACGGGGCGCGCGAACCGTTCCTGAGCGACGTGAAGCCCCTGATGTACTACCAGTTCACCACGAAGAACGTGCAGGCCAACGCTGGTATCTTCGACCGCAAGGAGCTCATGGGCGACTACTCCGCGGCACTCGTCAGCGACTCGGTGGCCTTCTACCACAACCGCCTGTCGGGATTCCTGGGCCGCTACGTCTCGACCCAACGGCCCGACACCTATGTCGAGTTGGCCCTCGACTGGGAGGGCATGTACTCCGAGGAGTCGCGAGAGATGTTCCGCATCCTCTCGGCCGGACGATACACCTTCGACCGCGGGTTCTACATCGGTTACGCTTTCTCGATGTTCCACTTCGCCGGATCGAAGCTCAACGAGAACGTGACGGACAACCTGATCGTGAACCCCTACGCCGGATGGAGCATCGAGGGAAGGTTTGCCTTCGACGTCAAGGCCGGGGCGCTCTTCGCTCCCCAACGCGGCCGGAGCGTGGACCACGAATGGCGGAAGCCTTACGGCGGACAGCTCGACCTGACGATCAGCCGCTGGGGCGTGAAGATCGAGAACAACCTCTACGTGGGCAAGAACCTCCAGCCGCTGCGCGGAGAGATCGCCAACCCCGCGACGGGCATCACCTACGGGGCCGACGGCCTCTACGCCGGCGAAGCCTTCTACGCCACGACCGAACACATCTACAACCGCACGTGGGTGGGCTACGACCGCCGCTTCTTCAAAGATACGATGCACGTCGAGGCCGGCATGGTCTTCCACTACGACGGCACGGGGCTCGGCACACAGCAGGTGGTCAAGCTCTCGGTCGATATCCAGAAACTGTTCGACGTGGGTCCCAAACAGAGAAATTAATCCGTACACATATATAATATGGCAAGCGAAACCAACGAAAGCCGGGAGAAGTCGCTGAACTTCCTCGAAGAGATCATCGAAGAGTCGATCGCCAAGGGCGAAAAGCGCGTACAGACCCGTTTCCCGCCCGAGCCGAACGGCTACCTGCATATCGGCCATGCCAAGAGTATCTGCATCAACTTCGGACTGGCCAAGAAATACGGCGGACGGTGCAACCTGCGCTTCGACGACACGAACCCCGTCAAGGAGGATGTCGAGTATGTCGATTCGATCAAGCGCGACATCCAGTGGCTCGGCTTCCAGTGGGCCGAGGAGCACTACGCCTCGGACTACTTCGACCAGCTCTACGAGTGGGCCCTGGAGCTGATCCGCAAGGGGCTGGCCTACGTCGATGACCAGACACAGGAGCAGATCCGCGAGAACCGCGGCACGGTATCCGTACCGGGCACCCCCTCGCCGTGGCGCGACCGCTCGGTCGAGGAGAACCTCGACCTGTTCGTGCGCATGAAGAACGGCGAGTTCCCCGACGGTTCGAAGGTCCTCCGCGCGAAGATCGACATGGCGCATCCGAACATGCTCTTCCGCGACCCGATCATGTACCGCATCATCCACGCCGAACACCACCGCACGGGCAACAAGTGGTGCATCTACCCGATGTACGACTACGCCCACGGCCAGAGCGACTCGATCGAGCGGATCACCCACTCGATATGCACGCTGGAGTTCGACGTGCACCGCCCGCTCTACGACTGGTTCATCCAAGCGCTGGAGATCTATCCCTCGCACCAGTACGAATTTGCCCGACTGAACCTCACCTACACGCTCATGTCGAAGCGCCGCCTGTTGAAACTCGTGCAGGAGGGCGCCGTGATGGGCTGGGACGACCCCCGTATGCCGACGATCTGCGCCCTGCGCCGCAAGGGCTACACGCCCGCCTCGGTGCGCAACTTCGCCGAGATGGTCGGTGTGGCCAAGCGCGACAACGTCATCGACCTCGGTAAACTCGAATACTGCGTGCGTGAGGACCTGAACAAGGTGGCCGAGCGCCGCATGGCCGTGCTCAACCCCCTGAAGGTCGTCATCACGAACTACCCCGAAGAGAAGACCGAATACTTCACGGCGATCAACAACCCCGAGGACGAAGCGGCCGGAACGCGCCAGGTTCCCTTCTCGCGCGAGCTCTACATCGAGCGCGACGACTTCATGGAGAACCCGCCGAAGAAGTTCTTCCGTCTGCAGCCGGGCGGCGAGGTGCGCCTGCGCTATGCCTACCTGATCAAGTGCGAGGAGATCGTCAAGGATGCCGAGGGCAACATCACCGAACTGCGCTGCACCTACGACCCGATGTCCGGCAACGGCTCGTCGAGCGACGGCCGCCGCGTGAAGGGCGTCATCCACTGGGTGTCGGCACGGGATGCCGTGGAGGCCGAGGTACGCCTCTTCAACCCGCTCTTCACGAAGGAGAACCCCGATGATGTGGAGGAGGGACAGACCTGGGAGGACAACCTCAACCCCGAGTCGATGGTCAAGATCACGGGCTATCTGGAGCCTTCGCTGCGCGAGACACCCATAGGCCAGGCCGTGCAGTTCGAGCGCGTGGGCTACTTCTGCCCCGATACGGACTCGACGCCCGAACACCTGGTGTTCAACCGCACCGTGACGCTCAAAGACTCCTGGGCCAAGATCAACAAGTAAATCGGCCCCTGCAAAGCAAGCAAAAGCGGGCGGAGATTCGAGGAATCTCCGCCCGCTTTTTTTGTATCCCTGCGGCGGCTACACCTTACCTTATCCGCCACGCCTCACATCATCCGCCCGAAGGTTTGCCGGCCCAGGAAATAACGCACGAGGATCGACCCGGCGTAGATATGCCTCGACTCGCTCCGGATTGCGGCGCGGATCGCACGCCGCTTGCGGGCCAGAGCCCCGTGCCAGCGGAGGAAGTCCCGCCAGGCGCGGAAGACCGCCCGGAAGTTGTCGGCCCGCCCCTGCATGAGGTACGACAGGGCCGCCAGCAGGTCGAGCCCCGGGCGCACGACAGCGACCACGGCGCGCTGCCACGGCGTGGCGCACTTGAAGAGCATCGCCAGGTTGTTGCGGTGGTTATAGAAGACCTTCGACGGGGAGTCGGTCTGGAGCGTGCCGCCGCCGAGGTGGTAGACCCTGCTCTCGGGCACGACCCGCACGCGGTAACCTGCCAGCTGCATGCGCCAGCAGAGGTCGATCTCCTCCATGTGGGCAAAGAAGTCGGCATCGAAGCCCCCCAATGCATGGAAGAGATCGGCGCGGCAGCAGAAAGCCGCCCCGCTCACCCAGAAGACGTCGCGTTCGTCGTCATACTGCCCCGCATCCTCCTCGACCGTGCGCAGGATGCGGCCCCGGCAGAAGGGGTAACCCAGAAAGTCGATGAAGCCGCCCGAGGCTCCGGCGTATTCGAACTTCGTGCGTTCGAGGCAGGAGATCAGCTTGGGCGAGACGACCGCCACGTCGGGATTCCGGTCGAGGCACTCGAGAAGCGGTTCGAGCCAGCCGGCGGGGGTCTCGACATCGGAATTCAGAAGGATGTAGTAATCGGCCTCGATCCGTTCGAGCGCACGGTCGTATCCGCCGGCAAAACCGTAGTTGCGGTCCATGCGCAACAGCGTGACCGTCGGGAACTCCCGGCCGAGCAGCGCCACCGAACCGTCCGTCGATCCGTTGTCGGCCACGATGACCTCCACCCCGTTCGGAGCGGCAGCGACGACGCTTGGCAGGAAACGGCGCAGGTGGTCCTCGCCGTTCCAGTTCAGTATGACGATCTTAGCGGTTGCCATCGGTCTTCCTGCGTTTGTGTTTCCAGCGGCGGTGCGACCACATCCAGAGTTCGGGCCGCTCGCGGATGACCGACTCCAGCTGGCGGACGTAGCGTCCGGTGATCTCGTTGGGCCCGACCTCCTCCACCCCGTCGTACAGGGGAACGAACGACATCCGGTAACGGCCCCGCCGCAGGCGGTCCATCCGCACGAAATAGACCGGAAGATGACAGCGCAGAGCCAGTTTCTCGCCGCCGTCGAAGAAGATCGTATCCTGATTGAGAAAACGGAACCAATGGCTGTCGGGGCGCCGCGGCGGATTCTGGTCGGCGATCAGCCCCATGACAAGGTTCTTGCCCGCAAAACCCGTATCGCGGTGGCGGAGGTAGAAACGCAGGCACTCCTTCATCGGGACCGTCGTGGCGTAGTCACCGTTGCGCAGGCGCTGGTAGAGACGCTCCGCCACGCGGCTCCGCAATGGATGGTAGACGGCCACGACAATCTGCGACAGTTCGTAAAGGCCCCAATAGGAGCAGTACTCCCAACAGCCGAAATGGGCCGTCATTGCGATCCAGTCGCGGCCGTGGACCCGGGCGCGGTGCTCCTCGAGCCCCTCCACGGTGAGGACCCGGCGCCCCTTGCGGGGAGTCATGTGGGCCATATTGACCGTATCGACGAACATCTCAGCAAGCGTGCGGTAGAAACGCCGGCAGATCCGCGCCAGCTCTTCCTCGCTCTTCTCGGGAAAGGAGTTGTGCAGATTCATCCACACCACCTTCCGGCGATAACGGATGCAGTAGCACAACAGGAAATAGATCAGATCCTCGATGACATAGTACTTGAGCCAATAGGGCAGGATGGCGAACAGCCGCGCCCCCAGCCAGAGTACCTCCAACCAGATTCGCTGTATGAGATTGAGTTCCGCGCGCTGCATGATGGGGATAGGCTTTGTCAGGATTCGGTCTCCACCCCGCCGCTGTCGGCATCCGCGGCATCGGGGCGGGCGTGTCGGGGTTTGGGTTTGCCCGCCACGACGATCACGAACTCTCCCTTGGGTTCGGTCGTCCGGAAATGGTCGAGTACCTCGGCGATCGTACCGCGCACGGTCTGCTCGAACTTCTTGGTCAGCTCGCGCGATACGGAGACGCCACGCTCCGGGCCGAAGACCTCCGCGAACTGCTCCAGACACTTGACCACGCGGTAGGGCGACTCGTAGAAGATCATCGTGCGCTCCTCACCGGCCAGCGCCTGCAGCTGTTTGGCTCGTCCCTTCTTCTGGGGCAGGAACCCCTCGAAGCAGAAACGGTCGCACGGGAAGCCGCTCTGTACCAGCGCCGGAATCAGCGCCGTGGCCCCGGGCAGCGTCTCGACTTCGATGCCGGCCTCGACGCACGTGCGCACGAGCAGGAAACCCGGATCCGAAATGCCCGGCGTCCCGGCATCCGAGACGAGCGCCGCACTGCGTCCGGCCGCGATCTCGTCGGCCACCATGCGCACTGTGGCGTGCTCGTTGAACTTATGGTGGGAGTAGAGTTTCTTCTCGATGCCCAGGTGGCGCAGCAGGAACGAGGTCGTGCGCGTATCCTCGGCCAGGATGAAATCAACCTCACGGAGCACGCGCACGGCGCGCAGCGTGATGTCATCGAGGTTGCCGATCGGCGTCGGCACGATATAGAGCCGGGCCATGCGTCAGAGGTATTTCCGTTCGAGCAGTTCCATCAGCAGCACCGCCCCGTCCGAATTGGGATTCCAGGCATAATGCTCGGCAATGTAGATCATGCAGTCGTCGAGATTGTCGAACCCGTTGAGCGCATCGATCGCAGCTTCATAGGCCGCACCGTCGCCGCCGAACAGATCGCGGATAAGCAGGAAACGGTCGTTGATCCCGATGGCGCGGCGCAGATCGGTCACCGGCTCGTTGCGGAGCAGCTCCGAGGCTCGGTCACGCGGCGGGGCGATCGTATCGGCAAGGGTCTGGACGTCGTGATTGATCACCTCGCCCAGCACGGCCCCGGGAGCGGCTGCGGCCAACTCGTCGGCAAACGAGCCGTGCACGACGGGATCCGCCTCGGCGGACTCGCCGGCGTCGGTTCCGTCCGGGACCGCCTCGGCCGGAGCAACCGGAGCCTCCGACAGATCCCGCCCGAATGCGGCGGACGGGCCCGTCTCGACCCGGCGGCCGAATACCTCGGCGATGGAGGGTCTTCCTGCACGGCGCTCGTCTGAAGGACGCTCCGGAGCCGAAACGACCCGGTCGGCGGCCGGAGCGGGAGTCGGTTCGGGAACAGCCGGTGCCTGCGGCTTGACCGACGGGGCATCGTTGCCGTAAAGCGACATGATGACCCGCTGTTTGTGGCGGTGGCGGAGGTTGGCATTCTCCTCCGGGCCGAACAGCGTAGGAGCCACGGTGTGCGGCCGTTCGGAGGCAGTCTCAGAGGCAGTCTCGGGAGCTGGAGCCGGAACGGAAGGTTGCACGAACGAGGATTCCGCATCGGGTGCGGGCCGGAGCTCGGGCTCGGGCTGCGTTTCGGGAACGGGAGCAACGGCCGGTTCAGCAGCCTGCCCGGATTCGGAGGCAGGTGCGGGGACATCGGCTGCGGCAGGTTCACGCCCAGCAATAGGCTCCGCTACAGCGGCAGGCACAAGTTCAGGTTCAGCCGCAGCCTCCGGTTCTGCAACAGCGGGCGCTTCGGCACCCGCGGCAGGCGCAAGTCCGGCTACCGGTTCGTCGGTAATGGGTTCGTCGGCCGGCTCAGCCTCAGGCTCTACCCCCGCAGCAGCAAGAGGCGGTTCCTCGGAGACCTCGTCCAGCGGCACGGCCTGCTGAAGTTCGGGGTCCGCCACCGAATGCGGATCGAGCGACAACACCTCGCCCAGATCCAGTGCCTCGGGCATTTCGAACGCTTCGGAAACGGGTCCCGCCCCGACATCCCCCACCGGTTCCGCCGTTGCCGGAACTTCCGGCAGTGCATCGCCCGAAGGCGCGAAACGAAGGGCATCGTACACCCGGCGCAACTTCTCGAGCGCCAGGTCGCGCTCCAAAGCATCGACTCGGCCGGATGCACTCCAGCCATCAACCAGTTGCGTCAGTTCCTGCAAAGCCTGCTGCACACCTGTCAAATCCATAGCCGTATTCATTTTGCCTCCAAAGATAGGAAAAAATTCAGGAACACACGGCCTCCCGCAGCGGCGTTTTTTCGGAAACATCCGATTTTCGGGCCGAAAAACGACGCCGTGACGTAGGGTACGGCTCCGATTGTCCGTGTAATAAAATGAACAGCAACCCCAAAAGACCGCATCCGATGGGAATCTCGCTTTTTTTGTTTAATTTTGTTTAAATCACAGAACACTTATCCCGAAACCGACCATGAACCTCAAACCGCTTCTGCTGATGCTCGGCCTGGCCTGCATCCCCGCGACCCTCGCGGCACAGAAAACCTATTCGCTCTCCTCTCCGGACGGCAACCTCCGCACGACGGTCACCGTAGGCGACGAAATCCGCCTCAGGCTCGATGCCGGCGACACCCCGCTGCTCGCCCCGTCGCCCATCGCCATAACCCTCGAAGGCGGCGAAGTACTCGGACAAAACGCCCGTGTCGTCCGGACGAAAAAGAGTTCCGTCGATCAGACGATCGCCTCGCCCCTCTACAAGAAAAACCGGGTCGTGGAGCGTTACAACCAGCTGACGCTCTCGTTCCGCGGAGACTTCGGCCTCATCGTCCGCCTCTACGACGACGGACTGGCCTACCGCTTCACCACCGACCGCAAAGGCACGCTCCGCGTCGAGGACGAATGCGTCGCCTTCACCTTCCCCTCAGACTGCCGGGCCGTCGTACCCTACGTCGCACGCGGCAAGGAGTTCGACTTCGAAAGCCAGTTCTTCAACTCGTTCGAAAACACCTACACTACGGCCCCGATCACGGAACTCAACCCCGGAAGGCTGATCTTCCTTCCGGCGCTCGTCGAGTTGGACGGCGGCTACAAACTGGTCATCACGGAAGCCGACCTCGAAGGCTATCCGGGCCTCTACCTGCGCGGCAACGGCGAAACGCCCGAACTGCGCGGCGTCTTCGCCCCCTACCCCAAGCGCGAGGAGCAGGGAGGACACAACCGGTTGCAAATGCTCGTGCGCGAGCGCGAAGGATACATTGCCTCGACCGTCGGCAGCAGAGCCTTCCCGTGGCGCACGGTGATCGTCGCCCGGGAGGACCGCGAGCTGCTCGACAACGACATGGTCTACCGCCTGGCACCCGAATCCAGGATCGGGGACACCTCGTGGATCAGGCCCGGAAAGGTGGCATGGGACTGGTGGAACGACTGGAACCTCTACGGCGTGGACTTCGAGGCCGGCATCAACAACGACACCTACAAATACTACATCGACTTCGCCTCGCGGAACGGCATCGAATACGTGATCCTCGACGAGGGCTGGGCCGTGAACAAGAAGGCCGACCTGATGCAGGTGGTACCCGAAATCGACCTCCGCGAACTGGTGGCGTACGCCCGCGAGCGGAATGTCGGGATCATCCTCTGGGCCGGCTACCACGCCTTCGACCGCGACATGGAGCGCGTCGTGAGCTACTTCGCCGAGATGGGCGTCAAGGGCTTCAAGGTCGATTTCATGGACCGCGACGACCAAAAGATCGTCGATTTCCTCCACCGTGCCGCACGCGTCTGCGCCGAGCACCGCATGCTGCTCGACTTCCACGGCATCTTCAAGCCGACGGGGCTCAACCGCACGTGGCCCAACGTCATCAACTACGAGGGGGTCTTCGGCCTTGAACAGATGAAGTGGTCGCCCGAGACGGTCGATCAGGTGACCTACGACGTCACCATGCCCTTCATCCGCATGGTCGCCGGGACAATGGACTACACGCAGGGCGCCATGCGCAACGCCACGCGGCGAAACTACCGTCCGGTCAATACGGAGCCGATGAGCCAGGGCACCCGCTGCCGTCAGCTGGCCGAGTACATCGTCTTCGAATCGCCGCTCAACATGCTCTGCGACTCGCCGTCGAACTACCTCAAGGAGCCCGAATGCTTCGGCTTCATCGCCTCCGTGCCGACCGTCTGGGACCGCACGGAAGCTCTCGACGGAAAACTCGGCGAACGGATCGCCATCGCCCGGCAGTCGGGCGACACATGGTATGTCGGGGCGCTGACGAACTGGGATGCGCGCGAAGTGGTGCTCGACCTCTCGTTCCTCGAGGGTGACGGCTGGAAGGTCGAGAGCTTCAGCGACGGCAGGAACGCCCACCGCGCCGCCTGCGACTACGTAAAGCGGACGGAGATGCTGCCCGCAGACAAGAAACTGACGGTGAAGATGGCTCCCGGAGGCGGGTTCGCCGCCCGAATCTACCGGTAACGGGGAAGATCCGGCACGGATACGGCGGGGAGCTGCGGCGCAGGCTGCAGCTCCCCGCTCCGTTTCGGGCGGATCGGAATCTTTTTTCAGCCGGGAAGGTAGGGGTTCGGCCCGCTGATCCGTGAATAGAATAGATGAACATGCAAAACAGACATATCGACCACTTGATCGCACGCCACCTCGACGGCGAGCGTCTCTCCGATGCCGAGCAGGCTGAACTTCTCGACTGGCTCCGCTCCTCGGAGGAACATCGCCGCAACTATCTCGACGCCTACGACGCATGGGGAGAGGAACACCTGACCGACACCTGTTTCGATGCCGAAGCAGCCTACCGCCGCTTCACGGAACGGGTCGCCACCCCGGCGAAGCTCCCTGCCCTTCTGCCCCTCCGGCAAAACCGACCGCTCCGGCGGCGCATCGTCGGGATCGCCTGCGCGGCTGCCTGCAGCATACTGCTGGTTACCGGATTCTTCCTCCGCGGCAGGGCGGAACAACAGATCCCGGACATCCGGGAGTTTGCCCGGGCGACAGAGGCTCCCGCATACACCGAAAAGGAGGTACAGCTTGTACTCTCGGAACAGAAGACGGTGCGGCTCGAGGAGAAACGCACCTCGATCCGTTACGACGCCTCCGAGATCCACATCAACGAAGACGCCCGCGAACCGATCACCAAAAAGGAGGTAGCCGCATTCAACCAGCTGCTCGTCCCCTACGGCAAGCAGACGACCCTGACGCTGGCCGACGGCACCCGCGTGTGGGTGAATGCCGGGTCACGGCTGATCTACCCGTCGGCATTCGACAGCGACAGCCGCGAAATCTACGCCGAAGGCGAAATCTACATCGAGGTGGCCCACGACGCCGCACGGCCCTTCACCCTGCACACCGGGAAAATGGACATCCGCGTACTGGGAACCCGGTTCTACGTCTCCTCCTACGGACGTGACAGGGCCCAGGAGGTGGTGCTCCGGTCGGGTTCGGTAAGCGTCGCACCGACCGGCGCCCCCGAGCGCGGCATCCGGATCGAGCCCGACCAGCGCGCTTCGCTCGACACCGCCGGCACGTTCCGCATCCGCAAGGTTCGCGCCGAAGACTATATCAGCTGGATCCACGGATACTACCGCTTCGACAACACGCCGCTCTCCGACGTGCTCGCACGGCTTGCCCGATATTACAACCGGACGTTCGACTGCTCCCCCGAAGTCGGCGTCATGACCATCTCGGGAAAACTCGAACTCAACGACGATCCCGGCGAGGTGCTGCGGGTCCTCTCGCTTACGGCCCCGATCCGGTTCCGGGCCTCCGAGACGGGATTCAGCCTCTGCTCGACACAAAACGCACGAAAGGAACACGACAACAATCCAAACCGAATGCCTATGGAAAATCACGACCCGAGTTGAAAAAAGCCGGGCAGTGTCCCCCAACACGGCCCGGCACGAAATGAAATCTAAAAATTACCCTATTCTAAACTTCAATTCATTGCAAATGTACAACAAAAATGGCAATATCGGGACCCCTGTACCCGATAATAAGCAATTATCCCGTCTGCTACGGATAAAAGTCCTGTTTTTGCTGGCCGCAATCGGGTTGTTCGGCTCTGTCGCCGCACAGACGTCCGCCCCGGATGCACGCATCTCGCTCAACCTGCAGAATGTCCCTCTCAAGGAGGTATTCTCGCGCATCGAAGACCAAAGCAACTATATTTTCGTCTACTACGACAACATCCTCGACGCCTCGCGCCGCGTGTCGATCAGCGTCTCGGACCAAACCGTCGGGGATGTGCTCGAAGTGCTCTTCGCCGGAACGGAGAACACCTGGAAACTCTCCGGACGGCAGATCGTCATCGGCAAGGCCGCAGCAGCGGGTAAAACCGAGAAGCAGACCACGCTGCGCGTCATGGGTTCGGTCAAGGACCACAGCGGCGAGCCCCTGATCGGCGTGACGGTATTCGTGAAGGAGCGGCCCAACATCGGCACGGCCACCGACATCAACGGAAACTACCTGATCGACGTACTGCCCGACGACGTACTGGAATTCAGCTACGTGGGTTACAAGACCCAGGATGTGGCCGTCGCCGGACGCGGCCTGCTCGACGTCGTGCTCGAACAGAACGACGCCCTGCTCGATGCCGTGGAGGTGGTCGGATACGGCGTACAGAAAAAGATCAGCGTCATCGGCTCGCAGCAGAGCATCCAGGTCGATGAACTCAAGGTGCCGGCCGCCAACCTCACGCAGGGACTCGCCGGCCGTGTCGCCGGTCTGGTCTCCGTACAGAGGACCAGCGAGCCGGGATTCGACGATGCGGACATCTACATCCGCGGCATCTCGACCCTGACGGCCAGCATGAGCGCACCGCTGACGCTCGTGGACGGCGTGCCCCGCTCGTTCGCCAACGTCGATCCGGAGGATATCGAGAGTTTCTCGATCCTCAAGGATGCTTCGGCCACGGCCGTCTACGGCGTGCGCGGAGCGAACGGCGTCATCATCATCAACACCAAGAGCGGTCTGAAAGGACGTCCGAAGTTCACCGTACGCTACACCGAGGGCATCACGACCCCGACGAAAATCACCGACTTCGTCGATGGCGCCACTTACATGGAGATGTCGAACGAAGCCTCGACAACGCGCGGCGGCGGTACGCTCTACAGCCGCGAAGTGATCGAAAAGACCCGCACGCATGCCGACCCCTATCTCTACCCCAATGTGGACTGGATGGACGAGATCCTGCGCGACTACAGCCACAACCGTTCGGCGAACGTCAATGTGTCGGGAGGATCGGACAAGGCCGTATACTACATCGGACTGGCCTATTACGACGAGGACGGCATGTACAAGGACACGAAGCTGGCCGACTACAACTCGAATACCTACTACCGCCGGTACAACGTCACGACCAACCTGACCCTCAATCCGTTCCGCACCACCGAGATCAAGCTGGGCATCCAGGGATACCTGGCCAATGCCAACTACCCCGCTTCGTCGCAGGCCACGATCTTCGAATCGGCCTACTTCACCCAGCCCACCTACATCGCCCCGATGTATCCCGACGGCAAGTTGGGCGCCTTCTCGGGCGGAGGGCTCAACCCCGTAGCCGAGCTCGGCGCCACGGGTTATGCCAACCAGTGGCGCAGCCAGGTCTACTCGAACCTGCGCGTCACGCAGCAGCTCTGCAAGGGGCTGTCGATCACGGGCATGTTCTCGTTCGACACTTACAACTACACCAGCAACCGCTTCACCAAGTCGCCCAACACCTACCACGCCACGGGGCGCGACGCCAACGGCAACCTGATCTACGAGCAGACCCGGCAGGGCACCGAGAACCTCGCCTACAGCCTCAGCGCCAAGGGTGACCGCACGATCTACCTCGAGGCGGCGCTCAACTACAAGAACACCTTCGGGCGCCACGACGTGTCGGGCATGCTGCTCTTCAACCAGAGCGACGAGATCAACACGAAGGCAACCAACGTCGAGGAGGCCCTGCCTTACCGCTTCCGCGGTCTGGCCGGCCGCTTCACCTACGGCTTCGACGACCGCTACTTCGCCGAATTCAACTTCGGATACAACGGCTCGGAGAACTTCGCCCCCAAGAACCGATACGGTTTCTTTCCGTCGATGGGTCTGGGCTGGGTGATCTCCAACGAGTCCTTCTTCGAGCCGCTCACAGGCGTCATCCAGTACCTGAAGGTCCGCGGAACGTGGGGCCAGGTCGGCAACAGCCAGATCAGCGGCCGACGGTTCGCCTATCTGGCCACCGTCACCGACAGCAGTTCGACAAGCTATACCTTCGGCAAGAACATGGACCAGAACTTCGGCACGACGGCCATCAACGAATATGCCGTAGACGTGACGTGGGAGGTGGCCGACAAGACCGACATCGGAGTGGACATGCGCCTGCTGAACAACAAGCTCAACTTCCAGTTCGACTACTTCAAGGAGTCGCGCGAGGGCATCTACCTCCGCCGCTCGAGCATCCCGGCCTACGTCGGAATGATCAACAACCCCTACGGCAACATCGGCAGGGTCGAGAACAAGGGTGTCGAATTCTCGATCAACTATGCCAACTCGTGGGGCGACTGGTCGCTGAGCCTGATGGGCAACTACTCATTCAACCGCAACAAGGTGCTCGAGGACGACAGCACGGCAGCCTATCCGTGGCAGAGCACCATCGGCAACAAGGTCGGACAGCGTTTCGGGCTGGTGGCACTCGGGCTGTTTGAAAGCTACGAGGAGATCGCCGCATCGCCCATGCAGACCGGCGACACCCGTCCGGGCGACATCAAGTACAAGGACGTGAACGGCGACGGCAAGATCGACGAGTACGACAAGGTGCCCATCGGCTGGGGCAGCGTCCCCGAGATCATGTACGGCTTCGGTTTCTCGATAGGCTGGAAGAACCTCTCGCTCACGGCCATGTTCCAGGGCGCCGCACACGTGGACGCCATGCTCAGCGGCGAGGGCGTGCTGCCCTTCTCGCAGGGTTCGAGCCGCGGCAACCTGCTGAGCAACATCACCGACCGCTGGACCGAACAGAATCCCAGTCAGGATGTCTTCTACCCCCGCCTCTCGATCGGCAACATCAACATGAACTACGAGACCAGCACGTGGTGGCTCAAAAATACCGACTACCTGCGCCTGAAGAACATCGAACTCTCCTACCGACTGCCCGACCGCTGGATGAAACGGATCCACCTGGACAATGCCCGCGTCTTCATCCAGGGCGTGAACCTGCTCACGTTCAGCTCGTTCAAGATCTGGGACGTGGAACTCGGAGACGGACGCGGCGCCCGCTACCCGAACATCGCCTCCGTCAGTCTGGGCGTAAACTTCAACTTCTAAACACCGATTGGCCATGAAACTCAAAATAACACTGCTTGCACTGGCTTCGGCCGCCGTCTGCCTGACCGCCTGCAACGACGACTTCTTCGATCAGGTTCCCGACGACCGCATCACCATCGAACAGGTCTTCCAACGGACCACCTACTCTGAGAAATACCTCGCCACGGTATACGGCTACATCAAGGACGAGTCGCACCGCACGAGCCCCATTCCGTGGGACCCCTGCTCGGACGACCTCGACGTCACCTACGACCGCGAGGACTACAACTCCTTCAAAATCAATCTCGGAAACTGGAGTGCCTCGTCGAACTACTACGAATTCTGGAGCCATTTCTACCGCGGCATCCGTTCGGCCACCTACTTCATCCAGCACATCGGCGAGAATCAGGAGATGCTCAACGACCCGACGCGCGGCCCGCTCGTGGTCGAGCAGTACAAGAACGAAGCCCGCTTCCTGCGCGCGTGGTTCTATTACAACATCCTGCGCCAGTACGGTCCCTGTGTGCTGCTGGGAGACGAGGTGCTTCCCGGCGACCTCGACCGCGACGACGTCAAGATGAACCTGCCCCGCAGCTCCTACGACGAGTGCGTGGACTACATCGTGAGCGAACTCGACGACATCATCGACAACAAGCGGCTGCCGCTGCATTTCACCGCGCAGGCCGACAAGGACTACGGACGCGCCACGCTGGCCATGTGCATGGGGCTGAAGAGCCGCGTGCTTCTGCTGGCCGCAAGCCCGCAGTTCAACGGCAACCCGGCCTATGCCAACGTCGTGAACAAGGACGGCAAGCACCTGTTCGCCACCTCGTACGACGCGGAGAAGTGGAAGCGCGCCGCACAGGCCGCCAAGGACGTTATCGACCTGGGAATCTTCGATCTCTACAAGGTATATCACAAGGACGGGACGATCGATCCCTACCTGTCGTGCCGCAACGTATTCCTCGAGAACTGGAACTGCGAAGTCATAATGGTCCGGATCGCCAACAGCCTCAGCGGCTGGGAGCGTTCCGCCTCTCCCCGGCAGTTCAGCGGCTACGAGAGCATGGGCGCCACGCAGCAGCTCGTCGATGCGTTCCGCATGGCCGACGGCTCGGCGATCACCCCTCAGCAGGAGACCGGATTCTCGACCGAAGCCTACAAGGATGCCGAGACCGGATGGGTATTCGCCCCGGCCGGAACACGCAACATGTATGTCAATCGCGAGCCGCGTTTCTATGTGAACATCTGCTTCAACGGCGCCTACTGGATCGGTGACCAGAAGACCCGCATCCAGCTCTACTACTCGGGAGGTTCGGGCAAGAAGGGCACGTGGGACTATCCCCGCTCGGGCTATATCGCCATCAAGAATGTCTCGCCTTCGTCCAACCCCAAGAACAACAACTACATCAAGCGGCCGTTCCTGATGATGCGCTACGCCGAGATGCTGCTCAACTACATCGAGGCACTCAACGAATACGATCCGGGGAATCCCGACATCGAGAAGTATCTCAACCAGATCCGCGAGCGCGGAGGCCTGGGGCCCGTACAGTCGGGACTCTCGCCGGACCTCATGCGCGAACAGATCCGGCTGGAGCGCCGCATCGAGCTCTGCTTCGAGCAACTCCGCTACTTCGACACGCGGCGCTGGCTGATCGCCGAGCAGACCGATGCAGGACCGTTCTACGGCATGAACGTCGATGCCGGCAACAGCTTCACCGACGAGGCCTTCTACGAGCGGACCGTGTTCGAAACCCGGGTCTTCCGCCCCGAATTCTACCTCTTCCCCATTCCGCAGTCCGAGATCAACCGCGACCCGCAGATCGTACAGAATCCCGGATGGTAAACACGAAAAACAGAAAGACATGAACCAATCCAGATATACGGCCCTGCTTGCGTGCGGCCTACTCTTCACCGCCTGCGAGAACCCCATCAGC